>Ga0310813_10000862_pt1 | contig 18533 bp, 18 predicted proteins | sample YN3metagenome_FD_203086 | JGI IMG/M metagenome (GOLD analysis project Ga0310813, IMG submission 203086) | Soil microbial communities from experimental microcosm in Duke University, North Carolina, United States - YN3 | ecosystem: Engineered > Artificial ecosystem > Soil microcosm > Unclassified...
GCGCCTGCTTCCGGAAAAGTATTATCGGGTGGTGTAGAAGCCAATGCCATGCAGAAGCCAAAACAATTCTTTGGTGCGGCGCGCAAAATTGAAAATGGAGGCTCACTCACAATTCTTGCAACGGCATTAATAGATACAGGTTCAAAGATGGATGAAGTAATTTTTGAAGAATTCAAAGGAACCGGTAACATGGAGTTGCAGTTGGATCGCCGACTTTCCAATAGGCGCGTTTATCCTGCCATTGATCTTACCGCTTCTTCAACCCGTCGTGATGACCTTTTGCTTGAAAGGGATGTGTTACAAAGAATGAATTTACTCCGGGTTTATTTAACCGACATGAATACAGAGGAGGCCATGAATGAGTTATTAAAACGTATGAAAGGTACTAAGGACAATTACGAATTTTTGGCAAGTATGAATGGGTAATCCTGGACAGGACTTTTAGAATTAAGAAATAATAAAGAAATTAAAGGCTGATGTGCAACATCGGCCTTTTTCATTTTTCAATTCCGGCCGTGAAGAAACTGAAACACTGCACAACAGCCAGAACATAAATTCGTTATTAATAAATCCCTGCCAAAGCAGTTGGCTTTTACGCAAGGACACTGCAACAAGTTAATATCATGAAAAACCGGTACCTCTCTCTACTGATGATCCTCGCATTTCCACTTTCATTGCTCGGGCAAAATATTCATGGTATATGGACAGGAACACTGGTCAATGATAGTACACACCGCTTCCAGGATTTTGAATTGGGTCTTAGTGAATACAAGGGAAAGATCACCGGTTATACTTACACTACCTTTATTAACAACGATACATTTTATTGCAGTGTAAAAAGAATTAAAGCCGAGAGAAAGGATGGCAATCTGGTTGTCGAAGATGTGGAAATGATATGGAATAATTTTCCGCAAAGGGCCGCTAAAGGTGTAAAACAAACGACAACGTTCCCATTGATCAATGATAGCACCATCGATATTTCAAGAGGTCGCTGGAGCACCAATCAAACGAAAAAGTATTATTCTATTGGGGGATCTGCAGCCGTAAAAGAAAAGGATGAAGAAGAAGAATCTGAGCTGCTTTCGCACTTGCGGGAACTGAATGTTAAAACAGACATTGCTGTCAAAAAAGAAAAAAAGAAACAAGAGCCAATTGCCAGTGATCAGGTGAAATCGAAACCACAACAGGCAAATGCGCAAAAACCTTCGGAAACTAAAAACAATGACGTTGTAAAAAACTCTGTTCAGACATCTCCTTTGAACACTTCCCCTAAAACAGTCAATACTCAGACAAAAGATACCGTGCGATCATTGGTTGTTTCGAATAAGAAGAAAGAGACAGACTTAACTATAACAGAAAATAAACCAACCCAACAGCAGTCGGAAAAAAATAATTCTAAAACTGACATTGCTCAAAAAACAGATAAGCCTGATGTAGCTGTCGTCGACAAGAAACAAGAACAAACTGTTGCAGCAGCAAATACTAATCTGAACAAACCAGCACAACCACCTGTTTCGAAAAATGATGTTGCGGCTGTTGCCGGAGGCATTCAATCAGGTAAAGGCAATAATTCCACGCTAAATAAACCCAGTCAAACGCAGCCTGTAGAATCGAGAAAGCCGGAAGTAGTCCAGGTTTCGCAAAAGAATTATCAATATGGGGGTAGCAAACCCGAAGAACAAAAAACCAGTAGTGCTGTGTCAATAACCAAACCTGTAAGTCAACAAAAGGAAATGGCAGGACCGGCAAAGGAATTACCCCCAGTTGTAGCTGACCGGAAAAACGAAACCATGCAGGATATTTATTTCAAAAACGACAGCCTCATTTTATCTCTCTATGATAATGGGATAGTCGATGGAGATACGGTCAGTGTTTTTATGAATGGGGAAAATATTATATCAAAACAAAAACTAAAAGAATCTGCAATTAAGAAAACCATTTACGTCTCTCCTAATTCAGATACCTTGCAGCTTGTCTTGTTCGCAGAGAACCTCGGTACGATTCCACCAAACACGGGTCTTCTTACTATTCGTGATGGAGATGACGTTTACCAGGTACGCTTCAGCGCCGATCTTCAGAAAAATGCTTCTATTGTCTTGCGAAAAAAGAAGTAAAGTAATTCAGTTTCTAATAATTATTCTATTCCCACCACCCTGGTTGTTTTTTTGCATCTCATCCATCATTTTGTTTCTCTCCTCGGTAAACTGTTCCGGCGTAACTTTTTTTCCCTTTGTGGGTTCTTTAATGGACGCAAGATCTGCTTTTGGTGAGATTTCTATCGCTTTATATAGCACGCGACCATTATTCATATCGAGAGCAAGAATTAATCCTGGTAATTGTCCCTGCATTTCAGGCCCAGCGGGTACAGGTATATCAGGTGTAAACCATGCTATGACCATACTTGTATCTGTGATCTCTTTTCTTTCCATTTTGCCATTGTCGATTGTCATCTGCATACGCTTGCTGATATTTTGAGCAGTTGCTTTCTGACAAGCGTGACCCAGGATGGCTTGTGTTTCGCCGGTTAATTTCCAGTTCAATTTCCGGATGGTATCCGTCACAACGAATTTTTTATCAAAGATCTCTCTTTGCTCAACCTTTCTTGAATTTGGAAAATCATGGAACGTAATGTCATTCAGACCAGGCCCCACAACTCTTATTTGCATTCCCTTGCCACCAAATTCATCATTGTCTTCCTCTTCTTCCACATGTTTCCAAACGGACTGATTATTGCCAAAAGTCAATTCAAATTTATCTGTCCGGGTCTTCGGAAGAACTTGTGAAGCTTCATCATTGTCATCTATATGGATCTCCATTTGTATAATGCGTTCGTAGATGACCTTTCCCTGCCCGACTACGTCATTCAGGCGGGCCTCCTTTTGTTGTGCGGCCAAAACGTTTACGAATAAAACTGCAGCGGATAACAGCAATAACGTTCTCATTTTCTATTTTTTTTCAAAACTAAAAGTTCGTACAACCCAAAGAAGTTAACATTCGTTTCATTAAGGTTAATAAAGGTTAAGATGGTCTTCCAATAGCCCAATGAATGGCTAATTTTGTTCCATTGATGAACAAGAGGAGAATCATACCAGACCCGATTTTGATGTTGATTACGATTTTAGTTGTAACCGGCTTCCAGATTTATTGGCTAAAAAATAACTATGACCGTGAAAAACGGTCGTTACAGATCAGGGCCAATGTTGCTTTCCAGGAAACTGTAAGGCATTTGCAGGCAGTTAAATTGAAATTGAAGGATGGTTTTCCGGATTCATCGCACGAGCTGAAGCGAGTGTTTATCGAAGATGATCACCGGGAAACACGTGGCAAAAACAAATTGCTTCCAAGGCGGCAGATCATTATGCTAATGAATGCTATGCGTGACAAGGTAAAAGATACATTTAATTACACTATCGATTCAACAGTTGTTCTTTCGACGCAGAAAGAAAGCAAAAATCGCCTTGATAGCACACCGATCCACATCGAAAAAAGGATTGCAGGCGATAGCAACATTTTAAAAATATTTTATGGCGTTGATTCATTGCAGGACTCTCTCAAAGTTCCCGAGATCACTGCGGCTTATCAGCAAAGACTTAAGCAGGAGCTTTTTCACATTCCATTCAATATTTCACTTGCGGACAAGTTTGGTGGGGATGATGAAACTGATTTTTCCGATGTCACCGTTGGTTTTGTTCACCCTGTAACTTATCATCTTGAATTAGGAAACACCTTTCCATACTTAATTAGGAAAATAATGCTTCCAATTTTATTTTCCATCTTCTTAGTCAGCGTCACGATACTTTCCTTTGTGCTTCTATATAAAAGCCTGATGAAAGAGCGCCGATTAGCTGAGTTAAAGAATGAATTCATCGGAAATATTACTCACGAATTAAAAACTCCGATAGCCACGGTGGGCGTGGCGATCGAATCGTTAAAGAATTTTAACGCGATGCAGGATCCGCAGCGAACAAAAGAATATCTTGATATTTCTTCAAACGAGTTACAGCGCCTGAGCTTACTGGTAGATAAGGTCTTGAAACTTTCTATGTTTGAAAAAAAAGAAATCGACCTGCAATATGAAACGTTTGACCTCAGGAATATAGTGGATGAAGTAGTAGCGTCCATGCGCTTACAGATTGAAAAAATTCACGCCATGGTTTCGATAATTCAAAAGGGCGATACGAATCTGCAGGCTGACCGGTTGCATTTAATGAGTGTTGTATTCAATTTGCTGGATAACGCATTAAAATATGGTAAGGAACACCCCATTATTGAGATCGCCCTGGAAGGGGGGAATGATAGTGTTCAATTGCGAGTTAGTGACAATGGAATTGGTATAGCGGCCGAGTATAAAAATAAAATATTTGAAAAATTTTTCCGGATACCGACAGGAAATAGGCATAACGCAAAGGGCTATGGGCTTGGCCTAAGTTATGTGGCTCACGTTGTGCAAAAACACAATGGTAAAATTTACGTCGACAGCACACTGGGTAAGGGCACAACGGTTACTATTTCCATACCAAAAAAGAATACATGAGTAAACTGAAGATTTTTTATGTCGAAGACGAGCTGTTTCTTGCGAGGATCGTCAAGGAGAGTCTTGAAAGCCGTGAGTTTGACGTGATCATGGAAAATGATGGAGCAAAGGCCCTTGAGCTTTTTAAAAGATCTCAACCTGATATCTGCGTGCTTGATGTAATGTTACCCAACAAAGATGGCTTTGAGATAGCGGAAGAAATAAGGGAGATCAATGAAAATATTCCCATCATCTTTTTGACGGCAAAAACGCAAACGGGCGATGTCGTCCGGGGGTTTGACCAGGGCGGTAATGACTATATTCGCAAACCTTTTAGCATGGAAGAACTGATCGTTCGCATACAAAATCTCCTTCGTTTGCGCCAAGACGGGGTCAAAAAGATAAACAGTGAATCTGTAAGAATGGGGAAATACAGTTTTCAGATCAATCGCCAGGTTTTGAGTAGTGGTAAGGAACAACGCAAACTTTCTTTCAGGGAAAGTGAATTGCTCAAACTTCTTTATGAAAACAGGGAAAAGGTGATTGACCGAAAGGATATTTTAAATCTTTTATGGGGGAATGATTCTTTTTTCAATTCCCGCAATCTTGATGTCTATATTACAAAACTCCGTAGTTATTTAAAAGATGATCCTTCGTTAGAAATTATCACCATCAAAGGAATTGGATACAGGTTTGTGGTGAGTTAGCTATTTTTGAATAAAAACTCCCTTGACAGAAAAAAGAATTTACAAAGCCGACAAGTTATTTACAGGAAATGGCTGGCTGTACGATCATGCAATTATTACCAGGTCAGGTATTATTGATGAAATAGTTCCTGTTTCATCATTAGATGACTATGCTGCAGAGAATTTTCCCGACTGTTTTATTACTTCAGCTTTTATTGATCTGCAGAATTATGGTGCATATGAGAAATTGTTCGCTGTATACCCCGATACTGATGCACTCTATAAATTGAAAGATTATTGCGAAAAAGGAGCAGCAGCTTATTGTCTTCCAACGGCTGCTACGAATACTCTTGAAGTGTTTTATCAATGTATCGACGCGGTAAGGGCCTACTGGAATGAAGGAGGTGAAGGAATTTTAGGTTTGCATCTTGAAGGTCCCTGGATAAACCCAATAAAAAGAGGGGCACATATTGAATCACTTATTCACTCACCAACCGTCAAAGAGGTTAGTGATCTTCTTAAGTATGGAAAGGATGTGATCAAAATGATCACCCTGGCTCCCGAAGTTTGCAGTAAAGAAGTGATCGCTCTTATTCAGTCTCATAATATCATTATTTCCGCAGGTCATAGTAATGCCACTTATAAAGAGGCAATGCAGGCTTTTGGTGACGGGATTAAAACAGTCACCCATTTGTACAATGCTATGAGTGCTTTGCAACATCGTGAACCAGGATTGGTGGGAGCTTCATTTAATAATGACAAGGTAATGGCAAGTATTATTCCTGACGGCCATCATGTGGACTATGCAGCTGTCCGGATCGCAAAAAAGGTAATGGAAGAGCGACTATTCGTAATAACCGATGCTGTCACTGAAACAAATAAAGGCTATTACCAGCATCATTTGGTTGGCGATAAATATGAATCTGCCGGCATTCTAAGCGGTTCCGCTCTTACAATGATCAGGGCATTTCAGAATTTGGTAAAGAACGTTGGTGTTGAGATAGAAGCCGCATTGCGAATGTGCAGTCTTAATCCGGCTAAAGTGATCGGAAAGCAAAGAGAGCTGGGAAGGATTGAGCGCGGATTTAAGAGCAAGATGATCGTAATAAACGAAAACCTTGAGTTTGTAAAAATGATCAGCTGAAATCTTTTTTCTTCCGCTCCTTATTTAACTTGCGCCGTGCCTCGCCATATTGTTTATATCATCAATCCTATTTCCGGCACCCGGAAAAAATCGGGCTTACAAAAGCTTATAGAAGAAAAAACAAAAAAAGAAAATATCGCCTTTAAAATTTTTCCTTCAGTAGCCAGCGGTGACTATTCGTTCCTAAGTTCTATTATAAAGGACGAAAAAATAACAGACATTGTGGTCGCTGGTGGTGACGGAACATTAAGCCAGGTCGTTGGGAGCCTGATGAAGGAAAATGTAAATTTTGGTGTGATACCCTGTGGTTCCGGAAACGGCTTAGCAATGGCCGCTGGTATTTCAAAAGATCCTCTTAAGGCGTTGGATATCGTTTTTAAAAGCAGGTCAAAATCTATTGATGGATTTTACATTAATGATCATTTTTCGTGTATGCTTACCGGTATCGGTTTTGATGCAAAGGTTGCCCATGAGTTTGCGCAACATCCGAGACGCGGGCTCAGAACGTATGCCGTTTTAGTGGGCAAGAATTTTTTTTCTGCAAAACCCTATCAGTTCACAATTGAATGCAATGGCCTTAAATTTTCAACCGAAGCTTTTTTTATAAGCATTGCCAATAGCAACCAGTTCGGAAATAATTTTACGATCGCTCCCAAAGCATTGTTATCAGATGGCCTTCTTGATGTTGTGATAGTAAAGAAAACGGCAAAACCTCTGCTGTTATACAATCTTATCAAACAAATTCTGGCGGGCAAACTGGAGAAGATGGAAACCTCGTTGAGACTTCCAGTTATTTATTTTCAAACAAAGCAATTGTCTATCGAGAACCCAAGTCTTGCACCAATGCACATTGACGGAGACCCCTCAGAAACATATCAGAAGCTGAAAGTAAAAATTCTTCCCAAATGTTTTAATCTTATTCACCCTTTTTGACCTCAGCAGAATCTTTTTGAATGAAGTATTGCTGTACCCGTAAAAGCGATTTCTTATTGTACTCCGAATTCAGGGCAAAAGCAATGTTCGTTTTCTCGCTCTGGGTAAGATGAAAATTTAACCGGGCTTTGCTTTCTTCGTTATCTGCAACATATTGGAGACTTACTTTATAAAAAGTATATGACAGATTTTTGGTGTAGTAACTCAGCATGTCATTTTGGAAATACTCCATCATCTTATACCAATTGTGCTGTAGCAAGAAGAAAGGTTTGGTGATATGATCACTCATATTATCCGAATAGTAAGGATTTTCCCAGCCTCCGGCTTCCCTGTCGCGCAGCTGGATAACCAAAACTCCTCTTGTATTTTCTTTTACCCAATCATCGAAATTCGATAAGAACCGAAGCGCCGTTTCCTGGCCGTAGTTATCCCGAAGACCTGCATCCATGACATCGATGACAGGCTGCGAGGGGAGCCACACGTTGGGTAAAACAATTGGAAAGGTAGCATTCATCCTCAATGCGGTAAGTATCCTGAGGTTGTAAGGATCCTGTTTTGCGAAGAAAGAGGCGAAGTCAATCGCATCGGGATCCATTTCAGGGAAATGCATTGTGTCCTGCCTTCCCTGCATCATGAAACGAATAGGCTGTGTGCTTATGATCATTTTTTTCCCGTCACGACTTACAACAGAATTAAAAAACAGCAGCGGAATGTTCGCATTGTACTCATCAAGTTTATAGTCCTTCAAGTGTTTGTCAAGGCATCCTTCTGTATTATCGCCAAGCTTCTTTTCGAAAGCGTAACCCCTGTCTTTTACATAGGCATAAGGGCCTACTTTAAATTTCTGCGCTGGCGCAATAAGATCTCTTGCCACAAACGATGAGAACATCGGGTTTAACAGGTCACCGGATATCTGATCAACATATTTATGATCTCTTAAATCGATATTGTTCCCTTTTTGTTTTTGCAAATAAAGCTCCCTGAAATAGGTGGCGCTCAACATGCCTCCCGAGGCGCCGGTGATCAGGAAAGTTTTTTTCATCAGTTCACCATGAGTAATACTATCAATTTTTTGAAGCGCATTCATGGTAAATGCAGCACTGCGATTCCCGCCCCCACTTGTAGTTATCAGTACGAGTAGAGGTTTTGCTTCATTTTGCTTTTGTTTCCAGTTCTCTAAGATCCGTATCATGTTTTGCTTGTCCGCTTCAATATTTTCCGGACTGCAGAGTTCAATTATTTTGTCCCTGGAATAGCTTGGCCGCTCATCTTTATTCGAATAATTCAAGCCGTAGGCTTTATTGCGCGGGTCGATCCATTCAATTTTATAAAAGAGATTAAGGATTAAGATAAGGGCGATAAGATAAGGAACGCTCCAACTTTGCAAAAAATAGGTAAATGCTCCTGACACACCGATCAGGATCGCGAAGAAAATGGCAATGCTGGCTGCTGCCGGCACCTGGAAGAATCTGTTCTCAAGGAAAAATCCAATGATCATCAAAAACAAAAATGCAATGAACACCGCAATAACCGCTGCAAAGTGATGACGCTTAAAAAGTGTATCGATGAATTGTTGAGTATAGTGTGAGACATTCCTTGTTTTTTTAACTCTGAATGGCGTCTCTAAGTACCATTCCACCTGGAGAAGGTTCTCATTTGCGACTTTGTGAGAAGGTGGCTGCAGATGGGTTATATACCCCTTCGGATTATTAATGATAGGTAGCATCTTCCGCAAAATCGTTCTGTCGGCCCCAAAAAAATAAATGAAGGATATGGCTAGTACAAAAAATAATCCGCAGAGAAACCCGCCGCATAAAAAAATAATATCCGTCGTTGGGATCAGTTCTTTATAGTGATCAAAATGCCAGGCCCTGAAAAAATAAAATATGAGAAAGATCAAAGGGATGGTGCTATTGTTAATGCAATAGCGAAGAAAGGGGTTTGTTGTTGCAGCCAGGAATTTAAAATGACGGCTAAAAAGAATAAATGTCGTGACGTGCCAACTCATGATAAACATTCCTACAGCAATACCGACAAAAGCGAAACTGAATACTGTCACATTTCCCAGGTACTCGGGCGCAAGAAAAAGAGAATCGGCGCCATAATTTTTCATGAAAGCTCCATCGATCGTAGTGAAAAGTACAAACCAGAATACGAGCAAAACCTGGTACCTCCTGAAATGCAGGAACAACAATTGAATTGGCAGGGAGTTAAAAAAACCTCGAATCCAGGCTTGCATATCAATGATGACTTTTCAAAGGAATCAATGTTTAAAAATACTATTTAATCACGGCAAGTTCAACTGCTCCACTTATCTTACAAGGCCATTAACTTTTTGGTTTGGAGCAAATAAAATTCAAATATCAACGATAACAACAAACACATGGCAATAAACTGGTGAGTAACACCCAACCAGCGAAGCGCCTTTGGATCAGGGGAGTTTATGGCAGTAAATATTCCCAATATTAACTGTACGAAAACAAGTGCCAAAGGCAACCAGTTGGTTTTCCTGAAGAGATTACTCTTTATCTTTCTTGCTCGGACGAACCAGATAAAAATTAGAATGGTGATCAAATAGGCCAAATTGCGATGTATAAAATGAACCGTCATTGGATTATCAAACAATTTCAATGCACCTGATGAAGGTGAACCACCATGCGGGAAAAAACTTCCGTTGATATCCGGCCACGTGGGAGCATAAGTAGCTGCTTTCAGACCGGCCATAAAGGCTCCATAAATTAGCTGTAAGATCAAAAGGGCGATCAGGCCTATCGTAAACCATCTTAACGCTAAGTTTGTTACAAGTTCGTTCCGGGCGATCAGTAATTCTAATGCAAACCAAAGCGTATAACAGATCAGGCCGAGTGCAAAAATAAAATGGATGGCGAGCCGATAATGGCTCACGTAAAGATTTTCTTCATTTAATCCGCTCATCACCATGACCCATCCAACCAATCCCTGCAAACCTCCCAGCAAGAACAAAATGATCATTGGCTTCACCATTTCTTTTTTGAACCTGTTCTGAACTAAAAAAATAATAAAGGGAATAAGAAATACGACGCCGATCAGCCTTGCCCACAATCGATGAAACCACTCCCAAAAAAATATGGATTTGAAATCGCTTAGATTAAATGATGAATTCAGATACTTATATTGGGCAATTTGTTTGTATTTATCGAATGCCTCGTTCCACTGCTGATCATTTAAAGGGGGCAAAGCACCCATGACCGGTTTCCATTCCGTGATAGAAAGCCCAGACCCTGTAAGTCGTGTAATTCCTCCCAATAAAACCTGTACCATAAGCATCACGATTCCGATCAGTAACCAGATTGCAACAGGGCGGGACGATTTCTCGGAAAATCCTTCTTTCATGTGGCGCAAAGTTAAGGTTTGAGGTTTGTGACAGGGGTGGTAACGTTCAATACCACTAGGGGTAATTATCTAAAAAAAATTATTGTTGAGTTGTCTTTTTTCGTAGCTTTTAATTTATTCTCATTACTATATTATTCATTTAAACCATCGTTTATGTCATCGCATGAAAAAAACCAGACGACCCGCCGTGGCTTCTTAGGTAGTATTGCAACCGGCGCAGCAGCCATGAGCATTGCAACCATAAGCCCCCTCCAGCAACTTCAAGCAAGCCCCGAATCTTCACATATTCCCAACCCTGATGATCCCGAGAAATTATTCAAAGATCTTAATGGTAAGCACCGCATCGTATTTGACGTAACAGAACCTGCCTGGCTGGTACCATTTGCGTGGCCAAGAGTGTTTCTTCTTACCAACATAGCCACAGGTACACCCGAAAAGGAAAACAATGTTGTTGTTGTCTTGAGGCATGCTGGTATTCCGTGGGCTTTTGAAGACAGGCTTTGGGATAAATACAAATTTGGTGAGATGTTCAAGGTTAAAAATGATAAAGGCGAAACTGTTACCAAAAATGTATTTTGGAAACCGGCACAACCTTTCACCGTCCCAGGCATTGGCCCGGTGCCGCTTGGAATTAATGAATTGCAGGACAGCGGTGTTAAGTTTGTCGTTTGCAACGCGGCCATGACCGTTTACAGTGCCGTGTGGGCGATGCAGAACAATGCGCAGGCAGCAGACGTATTAAAAGATTGGCAATCAGGATTACTGCCTGGAGTTACTGTTGTTCCATCAGGTGTTTGGGCCGTCGGCAGAGCACAGGAAAACAAGTGTGCTTATTGTTTTGCCCCTATGGGTTAAACAACAAAACTTTTCAAAAATGCAGACATTTCAGTCTGCATTTTTTTTTATCGGCGCGTTCACTTACGTTTCACTTCTGACGATTCACGTTATTTCTTCCTCGCCTCCTGGATAGGAGTGAAAGGCCCATACTTATGCTGCTTCTCTGAAAAATTATCGGCAAAAGGACCATAAGGGTAGTCAACGGCCTTCGTCTCTATTTTAGGCCAATCCTCTGAAAAAAATTTTTCGGGTCTTGGTTGTGAGATAATGTAAGCAGCAACGTCCCATGACTCTTCATTCGTAAGTTTTGGAGAATCATGTGAGGCTAATCCATAAGGCATATTATTTTTTATAAATGATGCTATTCTCGAAATGCGATAAAGACCTGCACTTACATTGAAACTATTGGGTCCCCACAGCGGAGGATATAAATAAAACGACGAATCATGATTGAATAAACCTTCTCCATTTTGACCGTGGCAAGAGACACACTTTGAAATAAAAATCTGCTTTCCTTTTTCCGGATCGGCAGCTCTATCTAAAAAAGGAAGATCCTCAAGTCCCGCACCAGCCGGTTTTTTATGCTTTGGAACGTCTTTACCGATCCACTTCAGGTACGCCACCATTGCTGCCATTTCTTTACTTGTGCTGTCAATGGATTTCCCGTTCAAACTTCTCATCATGCAATCATTGACGCGAAATTCAATTGATTCAATTCTTCCGCTCCTGTTCCTGAATTGAGGATACATGGATGCTACAGCCGAAAAACTTCCTCCAAAGGATCGTGCCCCTGCATCAATATGACAGTTTACACAATTCATTCCATTGGTAATCGAGGCTATGTTTCCTTTTGGACCAAAAAACAATGATGTATTTGATATGAGCTCATGGCCATAGCGGATCAGCTTTCCTTGTTCGTCATCGGGTAGAGTACTTATGTCTGGAGCCTGCCAATCGTCTGCAGACGTGGCGGCCGGCGGAATTGAAGCTTCATCTTTTACTATGGTTGTTGAAAACAAAAGCTGGCTTACGATTACGATAAGAATAATCAATCCCAGCAAAAGCGGAAACCACGATGATCTTATTTCCTTCATGAGCCGATAGTTTTAATGCGGAAGTTTCCCTCTGAAAAAACCATATACCCAGGTGCCTGCAACGGCACTTAATAAAGTTATAATGATAACGGTTGCCCCGCTTCCAATCAAAGCAAAGAGGGGCCCGGGACAAGCGCCGGTTATGGCCCAACCAAAACCGAACAACAAACCTCCATATACCTGGCCTTTTGAAAATCTTATTTTGTAAAGTTGTATCGGTTCTCCGTAGATGCTTTTTATCCGGAATTTTTTTATGAGCCATATTGAGATCATCGCTGTTACCACCGCGGAACCAATGACGCCGTACATGTGAAAACTCTGGAATCGAAACATCTCCTGGATACGAAACCATGAGATCACCTCCGTTTTTACCAGCACAACTCCAAATAGTAAACCGACCGCCATGTACTTTAGATTGTACCACCAGGGATGTTTTAATGCCGAGGTATTTATACAAACACTGTCCAGTGAACGAACTTCAAAATCGGTGTTCAGCTTTTCAACAAAACTATTTTTTATATCTGCTATTTTTTCCATATTATAAATTAGAGTCGCAGAATAGTTGGCAGAATAAAATTTGCCATTACTATTCCCCCTATCATAAAACAAACCGTGGCCACCAGTGATGGCCATTGCAAATTGGACAAGCCCATAATCGAATGTCCTGACGTGCAACCACCCGCATATCTCGTCCCGAATCCTATCAAAAAACCTCCAATGACCATTAGAACAAAGCCTTTGACCGTGAATAAAACCGACCAGTTAAAAATGTCCTGAGGTGCGAGTTTGCTGTAGTTATTTATTCCGTAAACTTTTAATTCACTGACAAGTTTAGGGTTTACATTTATGGGTTGATGATTGGATAGAAATGTAACAGCTAAAAAAGCCCCGGCACCAATCCCAAAAACAAAAAACAGGTTCCACATTTCTCTCTTCCAATCATATTTAAAAAATTGGACATTGCCGGGAAAACACATCGCGCAAATGTGACGAAGTGAAGAGGAAACTCCCAGTCTTTTGTTACCAAATATTAATAATAATGGTACTGTTAATCCAATTAACGGTCCTCCAATGTACCACGGCCAGGGATTTTTTATCCACTCTATCATTCCGCAATAATTTTATTTGGACGAATCTACTAAATTCGCCCGGTACCAATTGTTATCTAATTTCTAAACCATCCTGCTTGTTAAGACTCAGATTTCAAAAAGAACTAGTTGAAGCCGGTTGTGATGAAGCTGGTCGCGGTTGCCTTGCCGGGCCTGTTTTTGCGGCTGCAGTTATTCTTCCCGCCAAATTCTATCATCCTTTGTTGAACGATTCAAAGCAGGTTCTCGAGAAGGATCGTTATAAGCTAAGAAAGGTGATCGAGAAAAAAGCGATTGCGTTTGCTGTTGGAGTGGTTGATAACGACGAGATCGATTTGATCAACATTCTGAATGCTTCTTTCAAAGCGATGCATTTGGCATTGGAACAACTTCAGCAAGCGCCGGAATTATTATTGATCGATGGTAATCGGTTTAACAAGTATAAAGAAATTCCTCATCAATGCATCATACAAGGTGATGAAAAATTCTCTCCCATTGCTGCTGCCAGTATTCTCGCCAAGACCTATAGAGATGATTTTATGAGGGGGCTGCATGTTGAGTTCCCGCATTACAGCTGGCATAAAAATAAAGGCTATGCTACACGTGAGCACTGCAAGGCAATAGAAGAACATGGCTTGTGCAAATATCATCGCAAAAGTTTTGACATCAGGTCTGCGCAGCTGGAACTCTTTAGTGAAGAGATGCTATAGGCATTAAGTCAATGAGTCATTTGAGCAACCGATTTCCTACAAGCCTCTCGACACTTACGATTATCGAACTTGTTAAACATTTCTTAGCGCTTAAACTTTGTTTTCCCCTCTTTGTCTCATTTCTAAATCAATTATTAACGAAAAAAGTTTACCATGAAAAAAATATTGTTTTTAGGATTTATCCTTACCCTTGTTTTTTCAGTTTCTGCTTCAGCGCAGATAACTGACGGCAAACGAAATCTCCATCAACGCCAGGTGCAGGCATTTCGACACGGTGATCTGAATGGCTACGAGTCAAGACGGTTACATCATGACGAGTTCCGTTATAGAATGGCTCGCAGAAGAGCCCATTATGATGGCAGAATTTCTCCTTATGAACGCAGACATTTGAACAAAATGAGCAGACATGAGCGTCGCGAACTCTATCGGTTCAGGCACAATAGGTTTCATCATCATGCCATATAATCTAACGGCATATATATAGGCAGGAATGTAGTGGTTGAAGGTTACAGCGTCGCTCTTTCGGGCGGCGCTTTTTTATTCTATCCATTCGCCGGCGCCTTGCCTCACCAGAACCGGTTCCTCCTTTGTACAATCAATAACGGTAGAAGGAATTGTACCGCCAATTCCGCCATCTACAATAATGTCAGCCTCATTCCCGAAATTTTCATACATGATCTCGGGATCAGTATAGTCTTCTACTGACTCGCCAGGCAGTGACGCGCTTAGCAGAGGATGACCAAGTTCCTTTACTATCGCCCGCACAATATTGTTGCCGGGAATGCGAAGACCTATTGTATCCTTTTTGCTTTGGAGGATCCTGGGCACTTGTTTACTTGCCGGTAAAATAAAAGTATAAGGACCCGGCAAATATTCTTTAAGTAAGCGAAAGGTTTTTCGTGAGAGTTGTTTTGAGAAGTCACTAAGATCGCTGAGGTCATAACAAATGAATGAGAGCTGCGCCTTTGGCGGATCAATCTTTTTAATACGACAGATTTTTTCAATGGCCTTGTGTTGAAAAATATCACAGCCTAGACCATAAATAGTATCAGTGGGATAAATGATCACACCTCCCTTTTGAAGAACATCCACGATCGTTTTTATATGCCGGGGTTGCGGATCCTCCGGATGAATGTGCAGCAGCATATGAACTTATTCTTCTTTACTTCCCTTTTCTCCCACAAACCAATGTTCCTTGTTTTTAAACAAAACATTAAAGGTGGTGAGTGATCCATAAATCCGCGTTACGTATTGCTGAAGGTTTACCTTATCCTCATCGCTGAGTTGTTTATGGGCATTGATATTTTGCTCCAGCACTCTTAACCTGTCCCGAAGCATAACGACCTTGTGAAAGAAAACATCAATGGGAATTTCTTTTGGTTTCTGGGTTTTGTCAGCGGGCTGCAAAAGCATGGTACCATTTTTCCAGCGATCACCCAATGGAACAACTTCAGATAAACCTCCCCACAACCTTAAGATTTTTAGCAGTGATTTCTCGACCTCAGAATGTGTTTCAATTTCTTCTGTCACATTTTCCGGGATGATCTCATCGAGGTGTGGATCCGTCTTATCAATTTCTTTTATTCCGTGATTCATGAACGCGATGAGATAGGTCGCATACTTCACACCGACAATTACTCCTGGACCTTGTTGCGTGTGTTGGAGACGGGTTCCTATTCCAAGTGTTGTTTGATCAATATCCATAATATTATTTTTTTGTGAATTCATAAGGATTATATTCTACAAAGTCTGCCACCTTCACTGTCACTGATGTTACTTTTCCATTGGCAACGTGGAAGGGGAATATAGCTTTATTGAATTCAGGATCAGTAAATGTTGCGTAAAAGCGATTTCCACCCAATGATTCAAGTCTTGCATACATATTTGGATGGTGTGAAAATTTCATCTTTAATTCGCCATTTTCCGAGACCACACTCATGTTTCCATAGACGTCATTAAAATAACTGCCTTCATACGCTGAAATTGGTAATTCTGTTTTTAGATGCAGAGCAGCAGAATCTTTAAGCACCTGGTCTTTTTTCTGCTCTGATGCTGACTGTGCTTTATAAGTAGTAAGATAGACATTGCTGTAGTTGCGATAAGGTTTGCCGAAATAGGCATCCATGATGTCCCATTTCAGGGCGTCATAAAACAAATTCTGATCGGTATTTGTAAAAACAATGATGCCCAATTTGTCTTCAGGAACCAGGGTAACGCTGGTCACAAAGCCGTTTACGCCACCAGTATGTTCAACAATTTTTCTTCCGCAATACTCCTGCAGAAACCAGCCAAGGCCATACAATGCAAAGTGACCTTCATTAAAAAGTACTCCTCCATTTCCCAAAATGGAATGCGGAAGCCTGGTTTGTGCAATGGCGGATACAGGAACAACCACCTGGTCTTTGTATTTGCCATTGTCTAATTGCATCATCACCCAATGACTCATGTCATTCACGGATGAACTAATGCTGCCTGCCGGGGCCAGGTTATCTATTAGACAGAATGGGATTTTCATCAGCTTTCCTTCGGCCTTTGTATATGGAGAACATTTGTTGGCAGCATTTGGAAAATCTTTACTCAATGCCAGCGTATTTTTCATTTCAAGGGGCTCAAAAATCTTTGACTTTATAAAGTCTTCCCATTGCATGCCCGTGGCTTTTGGAATAATTTCTCCGGCAGTTAAAAAAGCTGCATTTGTGTATCCCCATATTGTTCTGAATGGATAGGTAGCTTTAATATGACTCATTTTTTCGATCACGTCTTTTCTTGTAAGATCAGAAGTCCAGTAGGTAAAATCTCCCTGGAAAGTTCTGAACCCAATACGATGGCAAAGGAGATCACGAATGATGGCTTGCTCCCCAGCCGCTTTGTTATCCAGCTTGAATTCAGGGATCCATTTAGTGACATTATCGTCGAGGGATAATTTTTTATCTGCGTCAAGAATAGCCAGTGCTGTTGCGGTAAACGCTTTCGTGTTACTGCCGATCATGAACAAGGTATTCTCATCAACCTTTTCTTTGGTATCATAATCTTTTACTCCATATCCCTTCATAAGAATCACTTTCCCATTCTTAACTACGCATACAGCAATACCCGGAATTTGCCAGTCAGTCAGGGCCCTGTTCACATATGTATCTAAACTATCCTTTATAAACGAAGGGATCTCTGCCTGACCGGCAGGTAGGGAGTCCGCCTGTGAAAAAACTTTCAGCGAGCTTGTCAGCAATAATCCAAGAAGAATATTTTTCATAAAATTATTTTTGAGCGTGAATTTTTTCATGCCTTTTGCCAATTTGTTTCTTAAGGATACGGATAGCGACAGGTATCAACATTGGAACATACACTGCAAAAAGAACATTGATAAAGTAAGCAACGGGCAGCATCAATAAAAAAAGAAAAGGAACCACCAGCGCTCGGGCATAAGCCAATTTCAACACAAATGGATCTATTGGAGGCTCCGACAATTTGTTTTTTTCATTCCCAAGACGGCGCCACATGAAATAGTTGACGAAACCAACACCGCAAAAATTCAACACGTAAAACGTCATCGGAACTTTCAATTGCTTTTCGAATAACTCGCTGCCGGCATATTCGCTATAGAAGCCGGTGCTAAATGGCATTAGCGCCACAAAAAAAAGGAAAAGAAGGTTAAGAAAGAGAAGCTTTCTGTCATAGTTTGTTACAAATCCAAACATCCGATGATGAATCGACCAGTAAAGACCGATAAGGCAAAAACTGATCAAATACCCAATGAATTTTGGCACCAGCTCGTCTAATGCATGTAGTAAAGTTTTATCTGAAAGCCCCCCGTGTTCTTTCAAATATTCTTTATCGGGGATTTTAATTTCAATGACCAGTAAGGTGATGGCAATGGCAAATACAGCGTCACTGAATAAGATCAATCTTTCAAGCTGGAATTCCCTTCTTAATTCATTATGCAGTTGATTGGGCACTGAAAAAAAATTTGAATAGCGGAACCATCAATTAATGGCCTGGTACACCAACGCCTTAAATTTATCATGGATGTCATTATGACTGTTCGGAAATTGCTGGAGAAAAAACTGTGCTATGATCTTTTCTTTTGGATCGATCCAATAAGAGGAACTGAACATGCCTCCCCAACTAAATGTCCCGGGTGAAACCGGTGTTTTAGCTG
>Ga0310813_10000864_pt1 | contig 18522 bp, 12 predicted proteins | sample YN3metagenome_FD_203086 | JGI IMG/M metagenome (GOLD analysis project Ga0310813, IMG submission 203086) | Soil microbial communities from experimental microcosm in Duke University, North Carolina, United States - YN3 | ecosystem: Engineered > Artificial ecosystem > Soil microcosm > Unclassified...
AACACCACCGCGCAGCTAGTCGCCACGTTCAAAGATTCCGCCTTCCCGAATCCCGGAATCGTGATTGTCCGCTCCGCCAGTTTCTCTACTTCAGAACTGATCCCGTGAGACTCGTTGCCGAACACAATGAGCGACTTTTTCGCGATCATTCCCTTCGAAAGCGGCTCTCCTCCTGACAACCCCGTGGCATAGACTGTAAATCCGTTTCGCTTTGCCTGGCGCATCGCCTCGGGCAGCTCCACATGGTTGCCGACCGGAAGGTGAAACATTGATCCCATCGTCGACCTCACGACCTTCGGATTGTACAGCTCGACCGATCGCTCATCCAGGAGGACGGCATCCACGCCAAACCAGTCGCACGTGCGGATGATCGTGCCGGCGTTTCCCGGATCGGAGACATTATCGAGCGCCACAACGATGGACGTTGTAGAAGAGGACTTCCAGAGCGCATCCATGAGAGGCTCCTGCCTGTGCACAACGGCCACGATTCCCTGCGGCGTCTCGGCGTCCGAAAGCTGCTCGAGATCGCGCGCCGAGCCCTCCGCCCATTTCTCGCCGTGATGAGCGCCCGATGCCCCGCTCCGACCTTTGATCTTCCGGTTTTCCAGGAACGCAGCCGTCGCGATGACCGCTTCCACGACCCACTCTGAAGCCAGCGCTTCCTCGACCGAGCGCAAACCTTCCACGAGGAACTTACCCTCCTCCTGCCGGAATTTCTTTTGGAGAAGTTTTTGGTAGGACTTCAGGTCGGCGCGGGATAATTTGGCGGCTGTCATCGGGACAATTCAGATTCTATGATTTTTGAAGCGTCATATGGTGGTGAATATAGAAAATGCGGTGAGGAATTCCAAAGCCGTACCGCCGTAATCACTTGATTCTCATAGAGGTTCTGGGTATATTCTAAAGAAAATTTTTATGAGGTTAGTGGATTGATTCAGATTTCTGAGCAGCGTTTAGGACAATTACTCTCCTGCATGAAGGGCAAGCGGATCGCCGTGATAGGCGATCTCATGCTTGACCGCTACATCTGGGGAAGCGTCAGCCGCGTCTCCCCTGAAGCGCCCGTTCCTGTGGTCGACCTCGAAACGGAGCAGGCAAGGCTGGGCGGAGCAGCAAACGTGGCGATGAATATCAAATCGCTCGGTGGCACGCCGATCCTCGTGGGGGTGGTAGGGGCGGATTCCAGCGGCAAGCAACTGTTTGAGCTCATACGAGAAAACGATTTTCCGACGAGCGGCGTGGTGGTCGATTCTTCCCGCCCTACAACGGTAAAAACCCGGGTCATCGCCCACAATCAGCACGTCGTGCGCATCGACCGGGAGACGAAAGCCGAGATATCGTATTCCATCCAGAATTCCATCGTCGATATTCTCACGCACGATATCAATACTATTGACGGTATTATCATCGAAGATTACAACAAAGGGGTCGTCGTTTCGCCCCTTATCAAGCAGATTATCGGGCTCGCGAACAAGCACGGGAAGACCATCACCGTCGATCCTAAGTTCAATAACTTTTTCGAGTATTCTCATGTTACAGTATTTAAGCCGAACCGGAAAGAAGTCGAGGAAGCAATGGGCATGAGGATACGAAGCGACGAGGATGTGCAGCAGGCAGGCAAGATCCTGCGGGAAAAACTGGGGTGCCAGAACGTCCTTCTCACGCTCGGCGAAAAAGGCATGTCGCTGTTTGAGTCCGACGGGCGCGTGACAAGCGTGCCGACCCGCGCGAAGAACGTCCAGGACGTTTCGGGCGCCGGAGACACGGTGATTTCCACGCTGACGATGTCGCTCGCCGGCGGCTCGGACATCAAAGAAGCCGCGACGATGGCAAACTTCGCCGGCGGGATCGTCTGCGGATACGTCGGCATCGTGCCGATCAATATCGAAGAGCTGCGCTCCACGATGCTCACCCATCTGAATCATCACTAACGGCCCGGCCTGATGGGAAGCATCAAACGTCTCGAAGAATTGAAGGGCATCCGGAAAGCATTACGGCAGGAACACAAGAAAGTAGTATTTACGAACGGATGTTTTGATATCATCCACCGGGGGCACATCGATTATCTCACCAAGGCAAAGGCTCTCGGAGACGTTCTCATCGTCGGCCTGAACACCGACGCCTCGGTTCGCAGGAACAAAGGCGAGGAGCGCCCGATCGTCGAGGAAGAAGACCGCGCGTTTGTCGTTGCGCATCTCGATCCCGTCGATTATGTCTGCCTCTTCGACGAAAACACTCCTCATGAACTCATTGCCGCGCTCGTTCCTGACATACTCATTAAAGGGGCCGACTGGAAGATAGATGAAATCGTCGGCAAGGATATCGTCGAGCGTGCCGGCGGCACCGTCAAAACCATAGAATTTCTTCCCAATCGCTCCACTTCAACTATCATTCAGCGCATTATCGAGCGCTATAGTTAGGAAGCGGACGATGAAACTCTTCAAACGTCTCCTCAAGATTGCCGGCTTCGCGTTCCTCGCCGTGTTCTGTATTATCGTCTTTCTTGTCGGGTTCACGCAGACCCAGTTCTTCAAAGACCGCCTGCGCACGCTGATCGTTTCCAACCTCTCAACGCAGCTCAACGGGTCGTTATACCTCGGGGGATTGCGGGGGAATTTCTTCACGGGGTTCGCCGTGGATTCGGTCGCGATACTCCAGGGATCCGAGATTGTCTTTGCCGCCACGAGCGCGAGCGTCGACTACGATCCGTTCTTGTTTTTAAAGAAACAATTACTCATCAAGCACCTCATCATCGACGAACCCACCGCGCACTTCGTCCGCTCGGCGAAGGGGATCTGGAATTTTGTGCAATTGATAAAAGTCGCCGACACTTCCGGCGGCGGGACGTTCGACTGGGCGATCACGATCGACGACCTTGAGATCAGGCGCGGAAACGTTTCTCTGACAGATTCCCTTTCACTCATGGCGCCGGACCATCACCCCGAATCAGGATCGCACATCGAGTATCACCGGTTCGACGTCGACCACGTCGAATTGAACCTCAACGCGAAGATAACGCGCGAACTGGTCAAAACCTCCATTCATCATCTGAGCTTCCACCTCCAGAGGCCCGACTTTCAACTTACCCATTTCAAAGGCGATCTCAGGGTTGATCCCACGGAAGTTTCGGCAAACAATGTCGTCATTCAAACCGGCCGTTCCAGCATGGAGATCGACGCGTCGATGCGCCGCCTGAACATTTTTCAGAGCGTCAACCTCGCGCTCATGAGGCACGACACGACTCATCTTCGTTTTCATTCCCCGAAGCTCGATCTCTTTGAGCTTGGACAGTTTATTCCGAAGCTTGAATTTTTAGATGGCACGGCGGCGGTGGATGTCGAAGCGCAGGGCGAATTCAGCGATCTTCGCGTGCAGCAGCTCCGGGTTCAGTTCGGCCAGAGCAGGCTCAACCTCACCGGGACAATTTCGGATCTCCACGAGCCTGACACGACAAGGCTCGGCGTAACGATCATCGACACAAAGATCCTGGGTAAGGAACTCGCGGCCATTCTTAAAGGATTAAACCTCCCCACGTTTAACCGGCTGGGGATGGTATCGTTGTCGGGGGAATTCAACGGAAGGCTGCGCGACTTCAAGACCAATTCGCAGATCAGCGGCAAATTTGGCGAGATCAAATTCGACGGGGCGATGAATCTCAAGCGCTCGCCCGGGCGGTACACCGGTACGCTGACGACTTCGCGCCTTAATCTCGCCGATATCCTCGACGACGACAAGCTTCAGTCGAGCCTGAACTCGGTGGCGACGGTCCAGGGCGCAGGTTTTTCGGTAGATTCGATCCTTGCCGATCTCTCTCTGACGATCGATTCATCCAGAATCCAAAAAATACCCCTGCGGTCGGGCCGGCTTCAGGCGCGGGCGCAGCCGCATCGCATCGAACTCGTTTCATCGTTCGACGCCGCGGAGACGCGCGCGACGGTTTCGGGGCATGCCGACTTTTCCAACAAACGCCATCCGTCGTTCGACGGCGACGTCCGGCTTTCGTCGTTTAACCTGGCGAAACTCCTTAACGATTCGACCTATGAAAGCAACCTGACGCTTCAGACCACGTTCAACAGCGCGGGCGCGTCGATCGACGACATGAGCGGGACGGTAAAGCTTTCGCTCCAGCAGTCCATGTATCAGGGAAGAAGCCTCTCCCCTCTCGAACTCAACTTTTCGCTCGACCAGGCCGACTCTTCCAACAAACGCCTCTCGATGAAATCGTCGTTCGCAGACATCGACTTTAGCGGCAAGTTCGATCTCGACGTCGCCGTCGCGTCGATCGCCAACCTTTCCGCCAATCTTGTGCGCACAATTCAGCAACACGCCTCGCCGCCGGACAGCACCAAACCCAAAAAAGCTGTCGCCGGAATCCAGATCGCTCCGCATTCCGCGTTCCGGCGCGACATGAATTTTCAGTATAAGTTTGATATTCACAATCTTGAACCGGTGTCGGCGTTTTTAGGCGGCCCGCAATTCAACGGGCATGGAACCGTGAAGGGCCTGGTGAACGGCTCCGACGAGCGGCTCGCGTTCACCGCCGACGGTTCGATCGACGAATTTTTCAGCGGAACGGTGAACAACGGCATTTTTCTCAACAACACCAAAGTCTCGATCTCCGCGAAAAGCCTCTCCCCCGATCAGACCCTTGAGATACTCTCGGCGAAACTCAAACTCGATATCGGCTCCGCGTTAATCAATGCCCGGCGCCTCTCGGACGCTCACACGACCATCGACTACGGCCAGCTCAAAGGAGCGTTCACGTTTACCGGCACGGTCGATTCGTTCTACAGCGTCACCCTCGGCGGACAATCTTCGATACAACCGAACACCTACGCCTTTGACCTGGACAGCCTCCATGTCGCAGCCGGCGACGACGAGTGGATAAATGACCAGGACATACAGACGCGCCTCAATTATGAGGGTTTCCGCGTCATGCACGCCGTGGTGAAGCATGAAAACGAGACGCTCGCGTTCACAGGGGCCATGAAGCACGACGAAAGCGTCGACTTTACGGGAACGCTGCGCAACTTTGATCTTGCGAGACTGAACTACTGGCTGAGAAATCCCGAGCTTTCCCAGAAGGACCAGGGGCTCGCCGGGATCATCGACGCGGATATTCAGCTTTCGGGAACAAAAGACGCGCCGACCATCGCCCTTTCGGTCATCGGCCAGGGGATGGCCGTGAAGCAGACGCACATCGGCAACGCGATCGCTACGGTGAACTACGTCAACAAGGTGGCGAACCTCGACGTCGTCATCAGGAAGTTTTCCACCGATTCCTACCCCACATTTACGATCAAAGGACACGTGCCCGTGGATCTCGCCTTCAAAAAAGTCGAACAGCGCTTTTTGGACGAGCCGCAGGAGCTGACCATCGTCTCCGAGGGATTTGACCTCAGCATCGTCGATCCCCTCATTCCCGATCTCGACAATCTTCAGGGCAAATTGCGGTGCAACATCGCGATGGCCGGCACGCCGCAAGATCCCCAGTACAGCGGGAACATTACGCTCAACGACGTCCAGTGTGTTTTCGAACCGAATAATATTCCGTATATTGTCAACGGCGAACTCGAGCCGCGCGGAAATACCATCGCGATAAAAAACCTGACCGTCAAGAACCCGCCGTCGGAACAGTGGCAGAGCGACGCGCACTTTACCGGATCGTTGACGATCAAGAATTTTAAGGTCGAATCGGTCGACATCACGGCGTTCGGCCAGCTTCTCCTGATGACGAAAGAGACGCGGAGGATCATCCCGACATTTTACGGACTCCTGTACACGGAGATCGACCCGCAGGGGCTCAACCTCCGCGGAACGCTCGACCAGCCTTTTCTTTCGGGAAACCTCTCGATTCGAAACGCGGACCTCGAGCTTCCGCCAAAAGGAACCGCGGAGCGCGGAAAGGGACAGACTCTGACGTATGTGCTCGTGGATGATACTTCCAGAGTAAAGCGGGACACTGCGACCTTTTCCACGAAATTCTATCGCGCCGAAGACTCGCTCGTAGGGCCGAAACTGGAGAACGTCCGCAAATTGACCCCGTCGTTCGTCGACCGGCTCCGCTACAATCTGAATATTGATACAAAAGGGACAACAGCCATAAAAATTATATTCACACAGGCGACAAACGAGGAGCTCTATGCAGAGCTTGAGGGAAAAGTCAACGCCATCAACGAAAACGGCACCGCCAACGTGTACGGCGACATTACGGTGCTCCCCCGCTCGTACTACAATTTCTTCAAGCGGTTTGACGCCACCGGTTCGCTGAGATTTGTGGGGCCGTGGGACAATCCGGTTCTCGGCATCGACGCTGTGTATGAGGGATATGGCGTGTACGAGCCGCAGACTGCGTCGTCCACGGGTGATGAGCCGAAAACCGATCAGCAAAAAGTTATCGTGAAATTGAAAATTACGGGTACGCGCTACGAGCCAAAACTCGCGATGAACATGATGGTCCAGCAAGACCCTAACAGGGATCCGGTCGACTACACCAGCGTGTACAAAGGCGGGGATGTCCAGTCGGATGCGATCTCGTTTATCCTGACAGGCAAATTCCGCGACCAGCTCTCGACCCGCGATCGTGCAAACATTGCCACGAGCGTCGGGCAGGCAGGCGTCTCCAACCTGACCTCGGGGCTGATGTCCTCGATCCTGACCGATTTTTTGCGGACGGAGTTTTCGTTCATCCGGAGCGCCGAGCTCTCGTACGGCGGCGGCCAGGAATCCGCCAACCTCCGGCTCAGCGGCGAAGCGTTCAACGGCTACTTCCGGTTCGGCGGAAAGATTTTTAACGACATCAATAATGCCAACGTCAGCTACCAGCTGAGCCTCGGCCGCATGCTGAATATTCAAAGCGTCCGCAATCTCTTCATCGAGCTTGAACGCAAGGTCGAAGGAAGCGATCTGACGGAAGACAGGAAACTCACCAACAACGCACGTCTGTATTACAGATTTTCTTTTTAGAAACCACAAATTTCATTTTAGAAATTGCAGTACTCATTTTATATTTAAACCAAAACATGGCAGATCTCTCACTCGACGCGGTAAAGAAGAAGGTTCTTCGCTTTCTCGCGCAGCATCCCAACGAACAATTTAAACCGCACACCCTCGCCCACCGGCTTTCTCTCAAGGGTCTCGACGAGTTCCGCGTCCTTTCACAGGCGCTGAACGAACTCTATCAGAAAAAATCCATCGACCGCGGAAATCGCAAGCGGTACGGGCACGCGGCTCCGCCTGCGGCACAGCGGCTCAAAGGCATTCTCGGATTTTCCGGAGGCATGGCGAACGTTCGCCTTCTTCCTCCCGCCACAGGAGTACTTGTGGTCCCGTCTCGTTTTATCGGCACGGCTCTCGACGGGGATATTGTCAGCGTCGCCCCTCTTGCAGCGTCATCTGAGAGCCGGGGCGACGACCAGCCCGTGGAAGGCGAAATAATAGAAGTACTGGAACGAAATAAAAAGCCGATCGTCGGGGTACTCGAAAAAGGAAAACATTTCTTCTTTGTCGTCCCCGACAGCAAAAAGATCGGCCGCGACATTTACATCCCCAAGGAAAAAATCAAAGGGGCGAGGCCGGGCCAGAAAGTCGTCGTCGCGATCGATTCGTGGGAATCCAGGAACCTCAATCCTGAAGGACACATCACCGAAGTCCTCGGCCGTTCCGGAGAAGTAAGCGTCGAGATGACGTCGGTCGCCCGGGAATTTCAGCTCCCGCTGAGATTTCCGAAAGAAGTCCTCACGGAATCCGAGGCGATATCTGAAACGATCTCGGACGAAGAAATTAAGAACAGGCTCGATCTGCGCGAACTCTTATGTTTCACGATAGATCCGGTAGACGCGAAAGACTTCGACGACGCCGTATCGCTGGAACCCTTGCCCGACGGAAATTTCCGCCTTGGGGTCCATATCGCAGATGTGAGCCATTTCGTCCGGGAAGGCACACGGTTGGATGACGAAGCGTACAAACGCGGCACGAGCGTCTACCTTGCGGACGAAGTCATCCCCATGCTTCCGGAAAAGCTTTCGAACAACCTCTGCAGTCTCCGGCCGAACGAAGACAGGCTTGCCTATTCCGCGCTCATGACGGTTACCCCCTCCGGCACCGTGAAAGATCATGAGATACTGAAAACCGTCATCCACAGCAAACATAGATTCACGTATGAAGACGTGCAGAATATCATCGTCACCGGAAAGGGACCGCACGCGGCAACGGTGAAGTCCATGCATGCGTTGAGCAAGGTTCTTCTGCAAAAAAGGCTGAAGGAAGGAAGCATCGATTTCGAGTCCGTGGAAGCGAAGTTTCGCTTCAACGAGAAGGGAGAGCCGACGGAAATCGTAAAAAAGGAACGGCTGGACGCGCACCGACTGGTGGAGGATTTTATGCTGCTCGCGAACCAGATCGTCGCAAAACACATCGGGCTCGTACGCAAAGAGACTCAGGCGCGGCCTTTCATCTATCGCATCCACGACTCTCCGCCTCCCGATAAGCTTCAGGACCTCGCCTCGTTTGTCGACCACCTGGGTTATTCGCTGAACGTCAAGTCCGGGCTGACATCGCGCGCGCTGCAAAAGCTTCTGAACGACGTGAAAGGAAAAGATGAAGAAAACGTCATCAACGAAGTGGCGATACGTTCGATGGCAAAGGCGATTTATTCCGAAGAAAACATCGGGCACTTCGGGCTCGGGTTTAAATATTACACTCACTTTACCTCCCCGATCCGCCGCTATCCCGATCTCATGATCCACCGCCTGCTCGATGAATACAGCCGCAAGATGGCGCAGAAACGCCGCGAGAAGCTCTACGACCAGCTTCCGGAGATCGCAAAGTGGTCGTCCGATCGTGAGCGCGTCGCGATGGAGGCCGAACGGGCTTCAGTAAAGGTCATGCAGATCGAGTACATGAAGCGTCATCTCGGCGACGAGTTTGACGCGATCATTTCGGGCGTCACGAATTTCGGGCTCTTTGTCGAGATCACCGATCTCATGACCGAAGGGCTTGTCCGTGTCAGGGATATGGAGGATGATTATTACTTCTACGACGAGAAGCATTATGCCCTCGTCGGGAGGCGCACCAAAAAGCGCTACCGGCTTGGCGACAAAGTACGGATCCAGGTCGTCCGTGTCGATCCTGAAGAGCGTCAGATGGATTTTGCCCTCGTAAAAACCAAAAGTAAATAGTACTATCTTATCGCATGGAATTTTTAAAAGACGTTGTCGACTTCGTCCTTCATATTGATGTTCATCTCCACGATCTCATCCGCGAGTACGGTACGTGGACGTATGCCATATTATTTCTTATACTTTTTTGTGAAACCGGCCTGGTCGTGACCCCTTTCCTGCCGGGCGATTCCCTCCTCTTCGCCGCCGGCACGTTCGCCGCGACGAACTCGCTGAACGTCATGTGGCTGGCGGTACTTCTTCCGATAGCGGCGGTCGTGGGGGATACTGTGAATTACTGGATCGGGTGGTATCTCGGCCCGAAGATCTTCCGGAAGGAAGAGGTCCGGTTTCTCAACAAGAAGCATCTCGAGCGGACAAACGCGTTTTATAAGAGGTACGGGGTCAAGACGATAATCTTCGCCCGCTTCGTACCTATTATACGAACGTTCGCGCCATTCGTCGCCGGCATTGGCAGAATGACCTACGGAAGATTCATCACGTACAGTGTGCTGGGGGCGATCTGCTGGGTGGTCCTATTCGTGGGCGCGGGATATTTCTTCGGCAACATTCCGGTCGTTCGGCAGAACTTCACGTTCGCGATACTCGCCATTATAATTATTTCGACCCTACCTCCGGTTATTGAGTATATCCGGATGAGATCACAGAAGAAGAACGCAAAGGCCTAGGCAGATTTCCAGACTCTCCACCCCATCCACAGCCATCCTGCGAGGAAGCAAAGCCCGCCGATCGGCGTAATCATCCCCATCCACCGTTCCCCCGTCAGGCTGAGAAGGTACAGGCTTCCGGAAAAGATCACTATTCCTCCGGCGAACAACCAGCCGCTCAACGCGATATTCGACTGCGGATAGCGGTCGGCAAGCCACGCGACCCCGAACAATCCGAGCGCGTGGTACATATGGTAGCGAACCCCCACTTCGAAGATGCTGAACATCTCCGGGGTCAACCTGTCTTTCAATAAATGCGCGGCGAAGGCGCCGAGCGCGACGCCGGCAAATGCGAACAACGACCCCAGCAGAACGAATTTTCTCATCCTACTTCTTTCCCCATTCGATGCTTGCAACCGTGTGCACGCCGCCGCGGATATTGTAGTCGGCGACCACCCGCATCCATTTCGGCTTGCAGCACGCGACGAGATCGTCGAGAATCCGGTTTACGGCATGTTCCTGGTAGATGCCGACATTCCGGTACGAGAACAGGTAATACTTAAAAGATCGCAGTTCCAGGAGACGCTTATTGGGGATGTAATGCACCCTCAGGATCGCGTAGTCCGGCAGCCCGGAGTACGGACAGACCGCAGTGAACTCGTTGGTGTCGATATCGATCACCACGTTCCGGCCGGGATATTCATACGGGAGGGTCTCCAGCACCTTCGTGTCGACGGTCGAAATAGCCTCCATGTCGTAGCGGCGGTCCAAGCCGGTCAGGGTTTTCTTTAATGCCTTTTGTGCCTTCTTCATGTCTATTAATAGTGCAATCAGTGTGTGAAATTTCTTTCAAATATAAGATTTTTGAAGCCGATTTGAAATTGTGCTGATGGCCGGATGAGACGCGGCATAACAAAAACCGTGCAATACAATTTATTTTGGGCGATAATACCTCAGGAATGTGCTGTACCGTACGGAAATCACATATCTGTTGACATTCGGACATCGATTCTCTATATTTTGCCAATTCGAAAAACACCAAATTTTGAAGGAAAAACGGGGTGCAGGAGACAGAACAGGTAAATCGTGCAGAGGCCTTTCATCGCAAGCTGGATGAAACAAAGCGAAGGGCTTTCGAAGAGGAGGTCGCCCGTCTCGAAAAGGAGACCGAGGCTCGCGGGACCGCGCTGGCCAAGATGCTGCAGCTCAAGGACAATCATCTCTTTGAAGAGCTGACAAAGGAGGCGGAGACTAGCCGCCACCGCGAGAAAGAGCTGCTGAAGAAACGCGAGTCGGATATCCGCACCCGGCTCAAGGACGAGCATGCCCGCAAGAGAATGCGCCGCGCCGAAGAGGACCGCCTGCGCCGTGAAGCAGCCGAGGAACAAAAGACTCGTGATCTCCGGCAGAAGGAAGAGTCCGCGCGAAAAGCCGAGGAAGAGCGCCGCCGCTGGGAGGAACAATTACGGAGACAGGAAGAAGAACAGCTTCGCATGATCGAGGCGGAACGCCGTCAGCGCGAAGATGAGAACAGTAAGACAGCGGACGAAGCCCGCAGCAAGGCAGAAGCGGCCCGGAGAAAGTCCGAAGAAGAACATCAGATAGTACAGATGCAGCAGCAACGCGAGCAGGAGGAACAGGCGAACGCGGAGGCTGCACGCTGGCAGCGTGAACAGGAAGAAGAGCGTCTTCGCGAGGAAGAAGCGATGCGCCTCCAGAGAGAAGAGTTCAGGCGGAAAGAAGAAGAGCGCGTGAAGCGCGAGGCCGAGGAAAAGGTTCTTCAGGCAGAACTGCGCCGGCAGGAAGAAGAAAACTTCCGCCGCCAGGAGGAAGAGAACCGGAAACGCGAAGAAGAAGATCGCGTACGCAGAGAAGCCGAAGAGAAGGTCCGTCTCGAAGAAGAGCTTCGCCGCCAGGTAGAGGAACGCCACCGCGAGGCAGAAGAACACAAGCGCCAGCAGGCGGAAGAATCTCTTCGCATTGAAAAAGAGCGCCAGGCGAAGGAATCCGGTTCCCGCGAGGGACGCATTCGCGAGCTCGTCACCAACGCCGAGGCGTATTTTACCAAAGGAGACCTTGAACACGCTCTCGTCGAGGTTGCGAAAGCCCTCGTCAACGATCCGTCGAACGAAGCCGCGATCCAGCTCGAAAAGAAGATCAAGGAAGCCCAGGGCATCCAGGAACCGCAGGAGCAGGAAGAGGCCGCTCCCGCACGCAAGCGCAAACGCCGCGAGCTCAAGCCCCAGTTTGAAACACGGGAAAAGAAAAAGAGCATCTTTTCACAGCCGCTCGTGGTAGCGGGCGCCGTTGTCGTCGTCGCGATTCTGGTCTTCGCGGGACTCCAGCTCAAGAAGAAAATTTTCCCCGCGACAACCACCGTTGCGATCCAGCCGTGGACCGGTACCTCGAACAATCCCGAGGACCTGGTGATCGGCTCTTCACTGGCGGAAGAAGTCGCGAAGCAGTTCCAGCAGTACAAGAAAACGAGCGTGATGGGTTACGCTTCGGCATTCGGCATTTCAAAAGCCGACAGCCGGCCGCAGGCGGGCCTGTTCAGCATGGGCGCCTCTCACATCCTTCAGGGGACAGTGACAAAATCCGCGCTCGGCGTTTCAGTAAACGTGAAACTCGTTGATTCCCTAGGCAACTCGAAGTGGTCGGAACATTACGACCGCACGCTCGCGACGCTCCCGACGCTTCCCGCAGAAATAGCTACGAAGCTTGCGGAAGTATTGGATTTGCCCCGCGACCGCGCGTACGCGCCGATGACGACAACGTCGAACGGCGACGCGTACGGGAATTACCTGCGCGGCATCGAGCTTCTCCACCACCGCAGCGCGGCGAATCTCCGGAGCGCGTCAGATCTATTGCGCCAGTCCGCCGAAGCCGATCCCTCGTTCGTCCAGGCCCTCTCCGCCGCGTCGATCTGTCTTTCGACGATGGCTGAAGAGAACTGGGTACCGTTTGATTCCGGCGTCGGCGCCGCACGCGATTACGCCGAGAAGGCCATCAAGGCAAACTCCGCGATGGGTGACGGATATGTCGCGCTGGGAAGGGTCATGACCCTGTTCCGCGACTATCCTGCTGCGGCCGAGCAATATACGCTCGCCCTGAAATACTCTCCCGCCAACAGCGCCGCCTATGTCGGACGGGGAAAAAATTATCTTCGCCTCGCGAAGTTCAAAGACGCCATCGACGCGTTCACGAAGGCGTATGAGCTCGATCCCCGCGATCCCGACGTCCTGTCGTCGCTTGGATTCGCCTACCAGTTGAGCGGCAATCCCGAGCAGGGAGCGCAATATCATTCAACGGCGCTTTCGTTCGTGTCGGATTCCACGGACTATCTTATCGGGCCTGTGTGCGACGCGATCCTCCTGGATCCGGATCTTTCGATGTCGCAGAGCGCGCGCGTCATCAGCGCGTGCGAGCACCGCATCGTCCAGAATCCCGACGACTACGCGACGATCTACCGCCTCAGCCGCACGCTCCAGGTGACCGGCAAGCGCATCGAGGGAACGACCCTGCTGGACAAACTTGAAACAGCCCTTCGCGCGAAGCTGAAGATGAATCCTTCGAACGCCAACGCGATGATCTACCTCGCCCTGACACTCACGCGCATGGGAAGGTTCCCTGAGGCGACGATGTGGGGCCAGAAGGCGTACGAGCTGAACAGCAGCGATCCCGTGACCTGCTTCCGGCTGGCGCAGATGTACTCATTGCAAATGTATTCTTCACAGCGGAAGAAGACCGACGACAAGAAAAAAGAAGAAGCCACGAAGGCGCTGAAGCAGGCGCTGAGGCTCAGCTATCGCGTCGATGAGCTCGCAAATGCCGATTTCTATAACATGTACGAGCACGGGGATTTTCTGTCAGTCATATCAGCGAATCCAAAATAATTTCTTTACATTCACCATACTGATCACACCAATTTGCACATGGCTTTGATAAAGAAAAGCTCGCTTACTGAGGAGAACAACCGGAAGAAACAGGCAAGCGAGCTTTTAAAGAGCGCCGACCGGCTCCTGAAAGAGGGCTCCTACGACGATGCCATGAAGGAAGTCGAGAAGACCCTCCAGCTCGATCCCAAGAATTTCTACGCGAAGGCGTACAAGGAACGCATCGCGGCGGCGAAGACCGCGGCTGCAAACGTCATAGAAGAAGAGGTCCCGGAAACAACCGCCTCTACCCTGGCTGCAATTACGCCGACGGAGTTGAAGCACGACAAGCAGCAGGAAGCGGAGAGCCTTCGCAAGATCCTCGAGCAAAAGCGCCGCGAGGAGGAGACAAAACTTCGCGCTGACGAACAGCACAGTCAACCGCAGCTTTCGCAGGACGAACTGCGCCGGAAATTCCTGGCCGAACACAAAAAGGCCGAAGAAGCGGAAAAGAAGCAGGCTGAAGAAGCCCGCAAACGCACCGAAGGCGAGCTTCAGCGACGCGCTCTCGAGCTTGAGACGCTGAGGAAGCGCGAAGAGGACGAGCGTATCAAAGTCGAGGCCGCCAAAAAGAAGCTCGAAGAAGACCTGGTCCAGAAACAACAGGAGACGCAGCGTAAGCTCGACGAAGAACGCAAGAAGAACGAAGAAGAGAAGCAGCGCATCCACCAGGAAAACCAGCGCAAGCTGGAAGAACAGCGCGCCAAGTTGTTGGAAGAGACCCGCAAACGCGAGGAGATCGCGCGCGCGAAGGCCGAGGAAGAGACTCGCCGCAAGATCGAGGAAGAACAGCGGCGGGCCGCCGAAGCGGCCCGAAGAAAAGCCGAGGAGGACGACAAACGCCGGCGTATAGCGGACGAAGACCGCAAACGCGCCGAAGCCGAAGCGCGGAAGAAGGCCGAGGAAGAAGCGGCGAAGCGCATCGAAGCCGAGATCCAGCGAAGGTTCGAGGATGAACGCCGCCGCCGGGACGAAGACGAGGCGATCAAAGCGACCGAAGAAGAGGGAGTCCGCCAGGCGCGCGTGAAGAAGATTCAGGAGTTTCTCGCCCAGGCAAAGCAATTCGTCGTCCAGCACGCGTTCGACAAGGCAATGGCCGAACTTATGAAGGTCTACGTCATCAATCCCGAGCACGCGGAAGCCCGCCAGCTCGAGCAGATTATCCGTAAAGAACAAAAGGAGATGTGGAAGCAGGAGCTCGAAGAGAAGAAGCGGGTTCCGAGACAGGAAGTGCTGGACCTCTATAAACGCGCCCTTGCCGACGCGTGGGCTGAAGGCGCGCTCACCGACAGCGAGCGGTCGCTGATCGAGAATCTCAAAGGCTCATTGCAGATCACCGATGAGGAGCACCGCCAGCTGGAGCCGCAGTCAAAACTCGATGCGTATACCGAGGCGATGCGATCGACATTCTCCAACGGCTCCGTCGCGCCGGAACGCCTGAGCGAACTGACGCGCCTGCGGACAGAGCTCGAGATCAGCCAGGAGCAGCACTCCGCTCTTGAAGCGAAGATCAAGAGCGAAAAAGGGCACTAACCGGTCAACTCCCGTTCGTGGATTGCAGAGGGATAGTGGCGACGAGCAGGAGTTTCTTCTCTATCGCCATCGCCTCACCATTCATTTTCCGATGCCGGTCCACCACGCGTTCGATCTCCAGATTCAGGCAGGCGACATCCACGCCGCAGTTGAGATGCTGAAACTGCCGGAATTTCTCCAGCGCTTTTTCAAATAAATAGACCGCGCTCGCAAGCTTGGAAAGCTTCACGAAGCTGTTCGCGGCCGCCAGCTGTACGAACGCCTGCGCGAGAGTTTTCGCGTCCCCTTCCTCGTCCCGCCAGACATCTTCCCAAACTTCGTGCGCCTCCCAGTAATAGCCCTGCGAAAACAGTTTCGATCCCTCCAGAAACCGGTCCGATTTCACCATGAACCTGCCTTCGACGAGAAGATCCGGACTCAACGGCTTTTGAAACTGCAGCTTGGGGATAAGATTGGTGTTGAATTCTTCGAGACCTGCGGCGCCAAGCCGTTCTGCCTCTTTTTTCCCTTCTTCGATGCATTTTACCAGCGGCGTAACGTTGACGCCGAGATACTTCGGCTGGAAGACGACGAGCTTCGCGTAGGCTTTGTCAAAATTGTTCACCAGGCCCTTGAGATTCTTCTTCACGAACAGCTGGTGGTAGGCAGCGGCAAGCTGGATGATGCCCTGGAAAAAGAGGCGTTCGTCCTCATCGTGCCGCAGCCAGACCTGCTCCCAGGCTTCATGGCTGTTCCAGAATTTGCCGGAGTTGAATAATTGTACGCCGTGGCCGAATTCTTCCCAGTCTTCCGGCGACATATTGATTTCATTCGACCGGTCTATTTCTTCAGGTTTTTTCTTTGGTGGATGCGACGCCATTCGGGTTCGGAATGTAAAAATGAAAAGAAATTACGATTTGGGGAGTTTCCAAAAACCAGGGATAGCGGTAGTGCAGGCCGGACAATGCCCGTCGCGGAGATTGTTATGAAGCACCCTGAATCCCCGGCGCTCGATAACTGCTGCGCGGCAATTCGGACAATACGTGTGCTCAAATTTTCCGGCGTGTCCGGGGGCGTTCCCTGCGTAGACGTACTTCAGGCCCGCTTCGTACCCGATCTCGGCGGCGCGAAGAAGAGAATGCAGCGAAGTGTTACCGGTGTCCATCATCTTGTAGTCGGAATGAAACGCCGTGACGTGCCACGGGATGTCGGCGGAAACTGATTTGACAAAATCCGCGATGTCCCGGATCTCTTCTTCCGAATCGTTGAATCCCGGGATGACGAGCGTGACAATCTCGACCCAGAACTTTAGCTCGTGCAGCCGTTTAATCGTGTCAAGGACGTTCCGGAGAACGCCTCCAAGCTTCCTGTACTGCCGGTCATTAAATCCCTTGAGGTCGACTTTGTAAAGATCGACCCACGGGCGAAGATACTCCAAAACTTCGGGTGTCCCGTTGCCGTTCGAGACGTAGGACGTTACAAGCCCGTAACGCTTTGCAACTTTGAACACTTCCACAGACCACTCACTGGTGATCAGCGGCTCGTTATAGGTGCTTGTCACGATCGTGGCGCCGCGATCCATTGCCAGGGCGACAAAATCTTCAGGGGTCATATATTCCGGGGTCGAGATCGCGTCCGGATCGCGGAGCGCCTGGGAAGTCACCCAGTTCTGGCAATACGAGCAGTGGTAATCGCAACCGAGCATTCCGAAACTCATCGCGAGATTGCCGGGGAGAGCGTGGAAGAACGGTTTCTTTTCGACGGGATCAAGTTGAAGGGCGCCAAAATAGCCGGAAGGGACAAAGAGTTCTCCTCCCTGGTTGAATCGAACCTTACAAATTCCATCCTTGCCGTCCCCGAGGATGCATCGATGGCCGCACGCGAAGCATTCCAGCTTCCCGCCGCCAAGATCGCGATACAGCTCACCAATTTTGGTGTGCTGCTTCAGCAATCCTTTAAGAGTCAATTCCTGTGTTTCTGCAGCCATTGGGCCTTCTTTCTATCAAATATACGTCATTTATCGAGGATGTCAATTTTTCGTGACCCCCGATACACCATCCATTGTGGACAGCGCAACTTTTGGGTATCATACTCGGTCAAATTTATGATGCAATATCATATTAAATATGGAGTTGCAAGCTGGGGTTTCAGAAGCCGTTTTCGGCTCCTGTTTGCCGTTATGATTCTCCTGCTGACCTTTGCGATCGCCTCTTCGGCGGTCGGCGGACAAAAGGAGAACGCCAAAAAATCGGCCTCGGTTCAGCACAAGAAATCGAAACGAAAAGCCCGCTCGTACAAAGCGATTGTCTATCGTCCTCCCGTGCTTGACCCGACATGCATCGATACGATGGATGAGGTGCGGAGAACGATGATCGAAGAGATCAACAAATGGTCGAGCGTGAAGTACAAACATGGTGGGATGTCGCTCAAAGGAATTGATTGCTCAGGCTTTACATGCAGGGTGTTTAAAAACGCCTTGAATTACTCGCTGCCGAGAACGTCGAACATGCAGGCACAGATCGGCGAAAATGTTCCGAAAGACGACCTGGAGTTCGGAGACCTTCTCTTCTTTTACTCCAAGGTGAAAGGCAGACACAAGAGAATCAGCCACGTGGCAATCTATGTGTCGGACGGAATTTTCGTACACTCGTACAAGCGACATGGCGTGGGCGTGAGCTCTTTGGATCAGTCGTACTTTGCCAAACATTTTGCGTTCGCGCGGCGGCCCGATCCGCTGCTTGCTTCGGAAGCGTCCCAGGACGAATAAATCAGACTCGGCCTGCCCGGCAGAGACTTTTCCCTCTCACAGAGTCTCTCTCCCCTTGTAGATTATCTTCCCTAACGCAGTTTAATCCAGCTTCGCCAGCCTTCTCAGCGTCGCCAGATTCACCCTGTCTTCCTCAAGGTCTTCCTCTTTCGGCGTTTCAAGAATCTTAGGAATATTCTGTAACCGTTCGTCCCGCATCAGCAATCTAAAGCTGCTCTCCCCCATCGCCCCCTTGCCGATGTGCTCATGGCGGTCAACGCGCGAGCCGAGCTCCCGCTTGGAATCGTTCACATGGATTGCGAAAAGCCTGTCCAGCCCGACAATCTCATCGAACTCACGCATCGTTTTCTCGTACTCTTTTTCAGTCCGCAGGTCATAACCCGCGGCAAACACATGGCATGTGTCGATACACACGCCCATGCGTTCCGGATGTTGCACGCCCTCGATCATCGTCCGCAGCTGCTCAAACTTATAACCCAGCG
>Ga0310813_10000865_pt1 | contig 18515 bp, 12 predicted proteins | sample YN3metagenome_FD_203086 | JGI IMG/M metagenome (GOLD analysis project Ga0310813, IMG submission 203086) | Soil microbial communities from experimental microcosm in Duke University, North Carolina, United States - YN3 | ecosystem: Engineered > Artificial ecosystem > Soil microcosm > Unclassified...
ATGCGGCGTTCGGCCGTACGGCCGAACGGATCGATACGCGTGCCGCGCAAACCCTTGCATTTGGCCAGCATGCGCATGACCGGCCACATCCATGAGCCGAAGCTCCGCTTGCGTGGTTGCGCGTGCAACGTTCCAGCCACGGCTGTTTTCGCGCTGCGCATCAGCGACGGCGGCGCGAGATTGAAACTGATGCTGAAGTCCTTGCCGGCGGTGCCCTCGAACTGCGCTTCGAGCGCCTCGCGGAACGCGGGATCCGCATACAGCCGGGCGACTTCGTACTCGTCTTTCACCGCGAGCAGACGGTAGAACGTTGTCGCAACCGCGCGGCTGACCCGTTCGCTCGCCGCACCGCAGGCGCGGCTTTCCGCGCGACGCGCGGCGTCGACCAGCGCGCGGTAGCGCGTCGCATAGGCGCGGCCGCCATATGACGTCAGGCGTGCTTCGCGGTCGGCGATCAGCGCGTCCAGCGTCCGTGTATCGGCGCCTTGTGGGTTCGTCGCCGCCGCCGTGTGCCGTTGTTGCCATAGGGCCTCGAGCGCGGCGGGCTCGGCCGCCGCCAACCGTCCCAGCGAGAACGCCAGCTGGTTCGCCGGTACCGCGACGTTGTTCAGCTCGATCGCACGCATCAATGCGGCAAGCGACACCGGCACCAGCCCAAGCTGCCACGCAAAACCCAGCATCAGGATATTCGAGCTGATCGTATCGCCGAGAAAACGCGTGGCGAGCCCCTGTGCATCGCAGCGGGCAAGCCGCTCGTCGCCGGCCGCGTGGCGCATCTTGTCGAGCAGCGCGTCGGCGTGCAGATTCGCGTCGGGGTTCTGCACGAACGCGGCGTTCGGAATCGCATGCGTATTGACGACGATCCGCGTGCGGCCGTGCCGCACCGTCTGCAATGCATCGGCGCTGGCGCCGACCACCATGTCGCAGGCGAGCAGCACGTCCGCCTGCTGCGTATCGATGCGCACCTGGTTCAGCCATTCGTCGCGTGCCGCGAAGCGCACGAACGACAGCACCGAACCGCCCTTCTGCGCAAAGCCCATAAAATCGAGTACCGACGCGCTTTTGCCCTCCAGATGCGCGGCCATGCTGATCAGCGCGCCGACCGTCACGACGCCGGTGCCGCCGACGCCGGTCACGAGGATGTCGTAGGGCGCGGCGTCGAGCCGGATGGCCGGCTGCGGCAGCGCGTCGACACGCGCGCCGAAAGCCGCCATGTCGAATGCGACGCCTGCGGTCTTTTTCAGCGCCGCACCGGTGACCGTGACGAAGCTCGGACAAAAGCCGTTCACGCACGAATAGTCCTTGTTGCACGACGACTGATCGATGCGGCGCTTGCGGCCCAGCGGCGTCTCGACCGGTTCGACCGACAGGCAGTTGGACTGCACGCCGCAATCGCCGCAGCCTTCGCAGACCGCTTCGTTGATAAACAGTCGCTTATCCGGATCGGGATATTCGCCTTTCTTGCGACGACGTCGCTTTTCCGCAGCGCAGGTCTGGTCGTAGATCAGCACCGTGACGCCGTCGATGTCGCGCAGTTGCCGCTGCACCGCATCGAGCTCGCGGCGATGATGGAAGGTCGTGCCCTTCGGAAACTGGCCGTGAAGGCCGTCGTATTTTTCGGGTTCGTCGCTGACCACGACGAAGTGCGACACGCCCTCCGCTTCCACCTGGCGGGCGATCTGCGGCACCGAGATGCTGCCGTCCACGGGCTGGCCGCCGGTCATCGCGACCGCGTCGTTGTAGAGGATCTTGTAGGTGATCGTCGCTTTCGCGGCGACCGCCTGGCGGATCGCCAGAATGCCCGAGTGGAAGTAGGTGCCATCGCCGAGATTCTGGAACACGTGGCGCGTCTTGGTGAACATCGAATGCGCGGCCCAGTCGACACCTTCGCCGCCCATCTGGATCAGTCCGGTCGTGTCGCGTTCCATCCACGAAGCCATGAAATGGCAGCCGATGCCGGCTTGTGCGATCGAGCCTTCCGGCACCCTGGTCGACGTGTTGTGAGGGCAGCCGGAGCAGAAGTACGGCGTGCGTTTGACCGCGTCGGCCTCGTTCGACAGGATCTGCGGCGCGACCAGATCGACCACGCGCTCGCGACGATCGAGCGCGGGCTTATGCCGCGCGAGCCAGTTCGCGAATACCGGCAGGATGCGCGACGGGCGCAGTTCGCCGAGCGCGGACAACAAGGGCGTGCCGTCCTGCGCGTGCTTGCCGACCACGATCGGGCGCGCGCCGCTTTGGCGGTTGTACAGGTATTCCTTGATCTGCTGTTCGACTACCGGGCCTTTTTCTTCGATCACCAGCACTTCGGCAAGACCGCCGACGAATGCGTCGATGCGCGACATTTCGAGCGGAAACGACAGCCCGACCTTGTAGATGCGCACACCGGCGGCGTCGAGATCGGCGAGCGTCAGATCGAGGCGGCGCAACGCTTCCATCAGGTCCAGATGCGCCTTGCCGCAGGTGACGATGCCGACGTTCGCGTGCGGGCTTGGGGCGATCCATTTGTCGATGCTGTTGACGCGCGCGAAGTGGCGCACCGCGTCGAGCTTCGCGGCAAGGCGCGCTTCGAGCGCGAGGCTTGGCAGATCGGGCCAGCGGTTGTGCAGGCCGCCGTCGGGCGCGTGGAAGTCGCGCGGCGCGGGCCAGTCGGTGCGCAGCGCGTCGAGATCGACGGTCGAACCGGATTCGACGGTCTCGGAGATCGCCTTGAAGCCGATCCATGCGCCTGAGAAGCGCGACAGCGCCCAGCCATACAGGCCGAACTCGAGCATATCGGCGATATTGGACGGGTTCACGACCGGCATCTGCCACGCGATCATCGCGAAGTCGCTTTGATGCGGCATCGACGACGACACGCAGCCATGATCGTCGCCTGCGACCACCAGCACACCGCCATGCGGCGAAGCGCCGTAGGCGTTGCCATGCTTCAGCGCATCGCCGGCGCGGTCGACGCCCGGTCCCTTGCCGTACCACATCGCGAATACGCCATCGACGGTGCGTTCCGGGTCGGCTTCGACGCGCTGCGTGCCGAGCACAGCGGTACCGCCGAGTTCTTCGTTGATCGCGGGCAGGAAGCGGATGTCGTGCGCCTGGAGCAGTTTGCCGGCTTTCCAGAGCTGCTGGTCGACCATGCCGAGCGGCGAGCCGCGATAGCCGCTGACGAAGCCGGCGGTGGCGAGGTTGCGTGATTTGTCGAGTGCGCTTTGCATCAGCGCGAGGCGTACCAGCGCCTGGGTGCCGGTCAGGAAGATGCGGCCGCGCGTGGCGGTGAGGTTGTCGGACAGTTGGTAGTTGGCCAGCGCGGGCGTGTGGTCGAGGGGCTGGCGGGCGGTCATGGGGCGTCTCCTGTTTGCTTCGGTCGCCTGCGGCGCGGATTGTGGTTCGCGCTTCGCGGCGCAAGATGCTCTATTCTTTCGCGGGGGAACGAGGAGATTTTTGCTAAGTCGGTGGCTGCGGGGAGGGATTGCGCGAGCGGGGGAGAATATATGGCGCGTTTTGAGATGAATCTGCCGAAGGGGCGGAAGTTTGGGGAATAGGCGGCGCACAAGCGGCGCAGCGATCGCGACGGAGACTGCGAAACTGCCCCCCAGCAATACAGCGGAGAGCACGTTTTCGTCCTGTTCTACACCTATCGATCCGACTGCTTAAAGAATCGGACAAGTGCGTCCCATCCGGGGCCTTCGTTGAACCAGCGCCACAACCATGGTCTGCGCGAAATTCCTGTTTAGATCGGCAAGGTCAAAGTGCACGCGAGCACGACGCATGTGACGGTTCTTTTTATTTAATCTGGACGTCGCTTGCCACGCTGGTGTGTTACGCGCCGCACGCAAGCCAGCAATGTCGCCGATACCAGCATTGATATCACGAAGCTTGCCGCTAGCAGCAATATCAGAAACACATTTTCATCTTCTTCTACACCTATCGAGCCAACCGCTCTCAAGAGTGGCGCGAGCGTGTCCCAACCTGAGCCGTTGTTGAACCACTCGATGAGCCAAGGCATGCGAGCAATCCCGAGCGAGACGGGAATGGTCAATGCTGTTGCAAGGACAGCGCAGATCAAGAAGTTCTTCATCTAACCTGAATCGTGCCGTAGTAGGTGATGGACGTGCCTGGAATGTGCGCTGCCGGTTCTGCTTTTAGGAAGTTTCGCAGGCGCTCGAATTGCACGCGGTCGGGTACTGTGATGCAGCCTTTGCTCAGGCCGAAAAATCCCGCGGCATGCAGCCGAAAATTGCCTCGTTGTACCCCTTGCACAAATGTGGAGTCGTCTACTTTGCCGTCGTTGCGATATAGAGCAAACCAATCCGAATGTTTTGTACTACTGGTCCACTCAGCGTAGCTGTCGCGGAGCCAACCTAACCTTCCGCCGCTCTGGCGATCAACGATGTAGTAGAGCCCCTGCGGTAACGGCCCTTCGTCGGGCAGGTGGCTGAAATCAGGATTGTTGATATAACGCCCACGCCCCGAATACGCCGCTGCGAAACCAAAACCAGGGCAAGTCAGGTTCGAGATTGAACGTCGATTCAAAAAAAACGTGCAGCTCGCAGGCATGACGATTATCCCAAGGTGGCTATCCAGATCGATCGCCATCCTAATGGATAATTGGGTGAGTTTTATAAAGCGTTCAAAGACATCATTGCAGATTGTTAAATCTTTCTCAAATCGTCGGCAGCAACATCAGAGGGCCACCATCACAAAATAAGACTGCTCCGAATCGCTCCCAATAAATCGCAAAAACGAAGCCTCGATTCTGAGCTTAAAGCTCGCCCGCAACCGGCACCACGTCATGAAACTTCGTATAGTCCACGTGACTAACCGCCCCCGCCTCACGCAGCACATCCACATACCGATGCTGCCAGCAGATATCCGCACTACGCCATGAATGCCGCGCCTGCATCGGCTGCGCGGTGTTCTCGTCCGAGCCTTCGATGGTCAGCAGCAACACCGCCCCCTGCTGCGCCAGCGAGTCCGCCGTCTCCCCAAACAGCGGACTCGCCTCATCGATCACATGCATCAGGTTCCAGCCGAATGCAAAGATCGGATGCTGATCGCGCACCAGCGCGAGATCGCGAATCCGTCTGATCTGGTAACCCTCGGTGGTGGTTTCGAGCCGCATCATCCGCAGCCGCGCGCGAGCCTCGGAAATCACGTTCTGCCGTGCGTTGGCCGCGCGCACCATCAGCGTCGTGCGGCCTTCCACCGGATGCACGACCGCCACGCGCGCAAACATGATCTGCGCTTTCGGCCGCGAGAAGCGCGCAAATACCAGCCCGGTCGCCAGCGCGATGCCGGACATGCCGACGAATATCTCCAGCGTCGCGACCAGATGCCCGTAGATCGACTGCGGATGCATGTCGCCGTAACCCACCGTCGCGAGCGTTTCGACGCTGAAGAAAAACGCGCCGATAAACCCCGGCGGATTCTGATTTGCGATCGATGCGCCGCCCAACACATACAACGACGCAAAGCCCGTGTTGAGCACCAGAAACATCGCCGCCAGCGATGCGAAGAAGGTCGGCCAGCGCATCGTCAGCGCGCGGTGATACAGGTCTTGCCAGATGCGCAGCGGCAAGCCATGCGTGACGATCGTGTGTGAACGGATCCGCACGGTGCGATCGAGTTTGCGGCTGCCTTGCGGCGGCGGAATGTTCGGCTCTTCGTGCCGATCGGGTGCGCTGCTGCTCGCCATCGCGTCCCTCTGAGGAGTGGAAAAACGCGCAAAGCGTAGCACGCGGCTCACGCAAAATAGCTGCAATCGGGAGGGGATCAGGTAAGAAAGCCCGGTGCGGGCGCGTGCTTGTCGTATGCCGTTGCAAGCGGCAAAAACATCCTCGACGCGGCGTCAGTTCACGCACCGCAATCCGCAGCGGATAGCGGCGCGTGCGCTGCATCAGCTTCACGCGCCGGCCGCGTTGCGCATCACGTCAAGGAAACGCCCGCGGCTTCGGAATGCCCGCGCCGTGCTCGATATCGGCCACCGCATGCTGATGCGCCGATTCCACTGCTTCGGCTTCGCTCGCATAACCCGCGTCGCCGCCGACCGTCGTCCAGCGCTGCACCGGATGGTCGCGATGCCGGATCTCATACTCGGCATCCCAGCGCGCGCCCTGCAGTTCGAGCGGGCGCACGTGGATCGAGTACACGCCGTAAAGAAAAAGCGGTTCAGTCATGATTGCCTCCGCCTGTCCGCAATTACTGCCACTACCGCAACTACTGCAACTACTGCACTCGTCGTCCCGCGCCGCTACAGTTCGATTTCACCAAGAATGCGGTGCGCCAGTGCCTTGGCTTCTTCGAGCGCTTCTTCCGAACTCGCAGACGTCGATTCGACTTCGTAGACCGTGTTCTCGGTCTCGTCGCCTTCGTCGCGGATCAGCGTGACGAGGCCCTGGTAGCGGCCGCTTTCCTCTACCGCGCGAACGGTAGCCGTGGCCGTATAGAGCCCTTTCGTGTAGGTGACGTCCTCCATGATGCATCTCCTGCAGGAAGGAAATTTCATCCTAGCACGTTGATATGCGCCTTTCAGGCGCGGCTCGCGAAGCCTAGCCGGCCAGCAGCGCCACCACTTCGTCGAGCGTCGGCGCATGCGCGCCCGCGTGGCCGCAGGCCGCCGCGCCTGCCGCCAGCGCGAAGGCCAGATGTTCGGCCCACGTGCGCTGCGGCGCGCTCATCTGGCTGAACAGCAGACCGCCGATCGACGCGTCGCCGGCGCCCACGGTATCCACCACTTCGACGCGCGGCGGCGCCGCTTCGATCACCTGTTCGCCGTCGATCAGCGTCGCCTTGTCGGCGCCGCGCGTGACCAGCACCACCGCGCGCGGATTCATCGCGCGCAGCTGCGCGATCGCGTCGGCTTCGGAAGTCTTGAAGATCATCCGCAGGTCTTCGTCGGAAACCTTGATCAGGTCGGCGAGCGCGGCCATCTGCCGCAGCGTCGGCTCGTAGCCGTGCGCCATCAGATTGCGGTAATTCGGGTCGAAGCTGATCTTCACACCGTTGGCGCGCAAGTCGGCGGCAAGCGCGGCGAGCGTCGCGCCGAGTGGCTGGCGCACGAGGCTGATGCAGCCGAAGTGCGCCCATTGCACGTGCGAGATCCAGCCTTGCGGCAGCTTGCCCGGGTCGAACGCGAGATCCGCGCTGTTCTCGCCCATGAAGAAATAGGTGGGCGGATGCGTCTCGTGGACGATCGCGAGCAGCGGCGGGCGCTCGACGCGCTGCATGAAACGCATGTCGAGCCCGGCGGCTTCGCTGCTCTTCCACAGTTCGTCGGAAAACCAGTCGGTGCCGAGCGAGCCGGCGCACGCGGTCGGCAAGCCGAGCCGCGCGACTGCGCGCGCGACGTTCCAGCCGGCGCCGCCCGGCACCGACAACCAGTGCGAGTCGCCGTTGCGCACGAGGTCGGTCAGGATGTCGCCGGCCGAGACGAAGACGGGAAATTCAGTGCGTGCGCTCATCGTAGTCACCGTGCGGTCTGGTTCAGTCGTTCGGCGGCCGCGGCGGGCGGCGTCTGCGCGCTCGCGTCGTCGCTGGCTGCCGCAGCCGTTGCGTCGGGCAGCGCATGCATCAGCACTTCGTAGCACGCGCCCATCGTGTGATAGTCGGTCTTGCCAGCCGGGCTTTTTTCGTCGCTGTACTTGCGGTTGTCGCAGGTCAGGATGCGGTACCACGCGCCGTGCTGGTGATCGACAAAGTGGTTCCAGCTGTAGCGCCAGATCTCGTCGTACCAGTCCCAGAAGCGTTCGTTGCCGGTGCGCTTGCCGAGCAGCGCGGCGGTCGCGAAGGTCTCCGCCTGCACCCAGAAATACTTGTCGTGGTCGCAGATCGTGCGGTCGGGGCCGAAGCCGTAGTACAGGCCGCCGTGATCGTCGTCCCATGCGTAGGCCATCGCGGCGTCGAACAGCTCGATTGCGCGCGGCAGCAGCCACGGCAGCGGCCGGTGCCGTTCGAGAATCAGCAGCAGCTTCGCCCATTCGGTCTGATGGCCCGGCTGGAAGCCCCACGGACGGAAGATGTTCGAGCTGTCTTCTTCGTTGTAGTGCCAGTCTACCGACCAGTCCGCATGGAAATGCTCCCACACGAGCCCCTGCGACAGCTTCGCCTGGCGCAGCGTGATGTTCGATGCGACCCGTTCCGCACGGTCCAGATACACGAGATGGCCGGTCGCTTCATAGGCCGCGAGCAGCGCCTCGGTGGTGTGCATGTTCGCGTTCTGGCCGCGGTACGAGCTCACGCTCCAGTCCTGCGTGGCTTCGTCGGCGTACAGGCCGGCGGCCGGGTCCCAGAAGCGGTGTTCCATCAGGTCGAAGGTGGCCGCGATCATCGGCTTCGCTTCTTCGATGCCGGCCATTGCCGCGTGCGCGTACGCGAGCAGCACGAAGGCGAGGCCGTAGCAGTGACGCGTCGCGTCGAGCGTGCGCTTGCGGCCGTCGCGCCATTCGATTTCCCAGTCGTAGCCCTGATGGTGCGTATCCCAATGCGCGTCGTGCAGAAACTTCAGGCCGTGGCGCGCGTATTCCAGATGCTGCGGGTCGCCGAACTGCCGGTACGCCATCGCATAGTTGAACACGTAGCGGCAACTGCTCACCAGATGGCGCGTGGTGCGGTTGTAGATCGAACCGTCGTCGCGCAGGAAGTGGTGGAAGCCGCCGCTCGGGTCGAGCACGTGCGGCGCGTAAAAGCGCAGCGTGGTGTCGATGTGCGCGAGCAGGAACGCCGGGGCGCGGAAGCTTTTGACAGCGGGCGCCTTGGCGGCGCCTGCGGGAACGGAGTGGAGCGTGTCGGATCGTGTCATGACGGGTTCACCAGGGTACTGGCACGGACAACGAGATGGACGGGCAGCCGGACCTCGAGTTCGGCCGGCGCGTCCTCCAGCAGCAATTCGACGCCGCGCCGGCCGAGCGCTTCCTTGTCGACAGCGATCGTCGACAGCGGAGGCGTCGCATGCGCGGCGGCGGGAATATCGTCGAAACCGACGATCGCGATGTCGTCGGGTACGCGCAGGCCGTGCGCGCGGCATACGCGCAGCGCGGCGAGCGCGGCGGCGTCGTTATAGGCGAACACCCCATCGGGGCGCGGCCCTGGCGCTTCGAGCAGCTGTTGCATCGCGCGTGCCGCACCGGTGTCGGGGTCGAGGCCCGCGTCGATCGCGACTTCGAGTGACGGGTCGAACAGCAGCCCCGCTTCGAAGAATGCGCGGCGATAGCCGAGTGCGCGCTGCGCGATGCTGAAGTGCGCGAGCGAGCCGCCGATAAACGCGACGCGCGTACGCTTCTGCTCGAACAGGTGCCGCATCGCCAGCGCGGCGCCGGCCGCGTTGTCGAGATTCACCGAACGCAAGCCGGGTGCCCACAGGTCGATCAGCACCAGCGGGCGCTGCATCGCCGCGAGCGTGGCGAGCGTTTCGGGCTCGACGAAGCCCGCTACGGCGATCGCGTCGGGCGCGTGCAGGCGCATCTGCTGCACGACGTCTTCCGTCGGGCCGGCGGTCAGCACCGACGGCACGATGCCGCGTTCGCGGCACGCGTCTTCGACACCGTGCAGTACGTGCGAGAAGAATGGGCTGGCCGCGAAATTGTTGTGCTGCCGGTGCAGCAGGAACGTCAACCGGCGAATCCGCGGGCGCAACTGCGCGGCGTCGTAGCCGAGGCGGCGCGCGGTTTCGACGACGCGCACGCGGGTGGCGTCGGATAAGCCCGGCTGGTTTTTCAGCGCGCGCGACACGGTGCCGATCGACACACTGGCTGCACGGGCGACGTCGCGGATGGTGGTGGCCATCTGAATCTGGATCTGATGCGGGAAAGAGGCTTGAGACCGCGCGCGCAGCGGCGCGCGGCGTCGTCGTTCGAGTTCGGGCGATTGTATAGTAAAACGCGTCGCAAAAACCCGTATTTGCGGGCCGTCGATACGCGGAGATACCCGTATACGAAGCCTCTGAGCGGTAAGTGTTCGTTTAGTAAAATTGCTAAACAACGCATCAGCAATGCGGTAGGTAAAGGCGTGCGCGGGCCGCACTTCGTCATTGAAGCGCAGCCGCAACGGAAAGGATGGGGAAGCAGGAATGACCAGCGTGCCGGACGCGGCCGGCCGTCGGTCGAGGCGTTGCTTATTCGACGCTCGCGGTCGCCTCGGCGCGTCGGCTGATCATCGCTTCGCTTTCGCAGGCATCGATCACGAGCAGGCCGGAGGCCTCGTGCTTCGCGCGCCGTTTGGCCAGCGCTGCCACCGACGCGATGTCCTCGCTGCTGTACAGCGTACCCGTGCAATCCGGCGGCACGTGCACGCAGCCGATCGCCATCGTGACGAAGCCGAAAAAGGTCGGGTTGCCGCGCCGGTCTTCACCGTGAATACCGCCGGCAAGTCGATCCGCCGGCGCGTAGAAGCGTTGCGCACCGTGGTTGAACGCGTGAATCGCGCGGCGCGCGCGGGTCGTGCAGTCTTCGCTCTGGAACAGGATCAGGAAGTCGTCGCCGCCGACGTGACCGAGGAAATCGCGGGTCGGCTCGCACACGTCCGCGAGCACCGCGGCCGCGAACTTCAGCACTTCGTCGCCTTGCCAGTAGCCGTACTGGTCGTTGAACGGCTTGAAATGATTCAGATCGACGTAGCACGCATGAAAGCCGGCGCGGTTGCCGAGCAGCCGGTCGATGTGCGAGCTGATCGGAATGTTGCCCGGCAGGAAGGTCAGTGGGTTCGCATAGCGTGCCGCTTCGATGCGCACCTCGGTGACCGCGCGCACCAGGTTCTCGCCGGTGCCGAGGCCGGCGTACCGGCCGTTGTCGGTGATCACGAAGCCGTCTGCCAGATAGCGCTGATCGTCGCTGGCGAGCAGCTTGGCCATCTGCTCGACGGTCATCGACTTTTCGATGATCACCGGCGATTCGTTGGCGAACAGCAGGCACGGCCGCTTGCCGAACAGCTCGCGGTGATACGGCAGCGCGTAGCGGTCCATGAACGCGCGCCGGTTGATCAGCGCGACTGGTTCGTCGCGTTCGACCACTGCAGCCGCGTGCAGATGCGGCAGACGGTTGAACAGTTCGAGCACGTCGTTGTTGGTGGCGTGGCGCGGCAGTGCCGGCGCGTGCACCATCATTTTCTCCGACGCCATGCCGCCCGACGGCGACGCGGACAGCGTGCGCGTCGCCTCCGGGAATACCGCGATATGACCCGCGCCGATCGCCCGGCGCGCCTCGTCGGCGATGCTGCGCGGCGGGCGGGCGTTCGGCTTGCCGAAGAAATAGCCCTGCCCGCAGCCGATCCCCATGTCGCGCACGACGATCAGGTCGGCCTCGTTCTCGATGCCCTCGGCCACCAGCGTCGCGCCGCTCGCCTTCGCGAAAGACTGCATCGCCTTCACGGCGGCGAACTTCAGCGGGTCGCCGGCGATGTCGTGGATGAAGAAGCGATCGATCTTCACGACGTCCGGGCGCAGCCGCACCCACAGGTTCATGCTGGCGTTCGCGGTACCGTAGTCGTCGAGCGCGAATTGCGCACCCGCGGCGCGCAGCGTCGCGATTGCCGGCAGCACGTGGTTCACGTCCGGAATCGCGCTCTGTTCGGTCATCTCGATCACGATGCGGCTCGCGTCGACGCCCGCGTCGCGCAGCAGCGCGAAGGTCTCGTCGCGCGTGTCGGCCAGTTGCCGGATCGCGCCGGCGCTGAAGTTCAGGAACAGCTTGCCGTCGCACGCAAGCCGCGCGAAGGCCTCGATGCAAGTGCGTGCGGCGGCGCGTTCGAGCGCGACGACCACACCTTCGGCTTGCGCCTGTTCGAACAGTGCGTACGGCGTTTCGAGGTCCGACCCGGCCGGGCCGCGGATCAATCCTTCGTAGCCGACGATCGCACCGCCATCGAAGTTGACGATCGGCTGGAACACGGCAGACAAACCGCGCCCAGCGATCAGTTCAGCAACGCGCGGGGCGTGGGACCGGGCAGACAGGCGAAGTGACATGACGAACAGCCGAGCAGGGGATGGTCGGCATATCGGCGCTGGGGCTCACGACTTGAATGAAATTTTCATGACAGTTCGCGGCCGCGCCGCGCGCCGGACGCGGTACGGCGCTTTTGCCTATGCCATCCGGCCAGGCTGACGCCGCCGGGCGCTCACGGTGAAATAGCAACGCAGCAATCAGGCACCCGGCAACAACGGCAGGCAAACAAAAAGCCGCACCAGGCGGCTTTCGGCAAACAGTCTCAGGGAGAGAGTGTATGAATGTCTTTTCAGGCTCGCGGGCCCACCTGGCCGCGGCTCACAGCGCCCGCAGCGTCCTGCGCGCCCGCGCGCTTCTGCGCTTTGGCCTCGCGGGCGCCCCAGCGTTGCGCAAGGGCGGCGCAAGTCATCAGCTGCACCTGGTGGAACAGCATCAGCGGCAGCACGGCGGCGCCCACCGCGTGCGTCGCGAAGATCACCTTGGCCATCGGCACGCCGGCGGCGAGACTCTTCTTCGAGCCGCAGAAGACGATCGTGATCTGGTCGGCGCGACTGAAACCGAGGCGCTTGCTGACAAACATCGTCAGCGTCAGCGCCAGCGCGAGAAGCACCGCACACGCGACGAGCAGCCCACCCAGCGCCGAAAGCGGAATGTGATGCCACAGGCCTTCGGTCACCGCCTCGCTAAACGCGGCATACACGACCAGCAGGATCGAGCCCTGGTCGACATACTTCAGCACGCCGCGGTTGCGGTCGATCCACGCGCCGATCAACGGCCGCAGCAGCTGGCCGCCGACGAACGGCACCAGCAGCTGCAGCACGATGTTCCACACGGTGTGCCACGGCGAGGTACCGCCGGCGCTCTGGCTGGTCACGACCACGCTGACGAGTGCGGGGGTGATGAAAATGCCGAGCAGGCTGGATGCCGAAGCGCTGCACACGGCGGCGGGCACATTGCCCTTGGCTATCGAAGTGAAAGCGATCGACGACTGAACCGTAGAAGGCAGCGTGCAAAGGAAGAGGATGCCGACATAGAGCGCTGGCGTGACGATCGGCGCAAGAAGCGGCTTGAGCGCGAGGCCGAGCAGCGGAAACAGCGCGAACGTGCTTAACAGCACCACCACGTGAAGGCGCCAGTGCGTCGCGCCGGCAACGATCGCTTCGCGCGACAGCTTGGCGCCGTGCAGGAAAAACAGCAGGCCGACTGCGATGTCCGTGACCCAGTTGAACGCCGCGGCGGCCTGCCCGTGCACGGGCAGCAGGCTGGCGAAGATCACGGTGCCGACGAGGCACAGTGTGAAATTGTCGGGAAGCAGTTTCGGGCGAGCCATCTTGGTATCTCGGAACAGAGCAGCGCGTGGCATTAGGGAAAACGCTTATTTTCCACGTAAACGCATTAACCAGGCAAATTCATTTGCCGAATTGATTAATGCGAGTAGTGCATGAAAATGTCGTCGTCCATTCGTCAGGCGTCAGATCGGGCGCCCTGATTTTCGCGTCGGCGGGCGCGTCGGCGATGTCTTGAATCTATGCGCAAAAGGTTCGCGCAAGCGGTCTGAAAACCGATTCAGAATTGCCCTTTACTTGTGACGAAAGCCCGCTGTTTTACCGTCCCGCCGTGCATTTCCTATACGCCGCAGAGGTCGCAAAAACGACCGTAACATGGTGTTACAACCCTGCCGAGGGCATAACATTTTTTGCCTCGACACCGCCTGGAGGCGCCCATAAATTACTGCTGAAAGGCCGCCGGGACCTTGATAGATGCGCCATCAGGGCAGCAATTTCAAAGCGTTCCGCAGTGGGTCGCGCCGTTATCCGGACTGCGCACGCCACCGGCCTGCCGTCGGCAGGTACTTCATTGTGAGCGCAGGGAATTTTCGAACAAGGTTTTGGCTGGTCGGCGCGGTTTGCATCGCCGCGGCGTCGTTCGTCCATGCCACTCCGTCGCACGCGCCACATCGCGCGGACGCGGCGCCACGCGCCCATGAACTGACGCTGGCGGTCGCGCCGGACAACGCCGCGATGTTCGACACGAAGTACCGTGTCCCGCCGGCGCCCGCGATGCACTATGCCGGCGTGCAGTACGCAGGCTCCATCACGCAGGTCAGCACCGAGACGCATGGTGCGCAACGTCCTCAATCGAACGGGCAGTCAATGCATACCGGCTCGATCCGCGACGACGTCGCGCGCTACAACGAAGAACGCGTGTCTCGCCAGATCGCGCGGCCTCCTGTCGAGTCGGGGCGTCAACAGGGCGGTTCGACTTACCGCAACTAGCGGCCGGGCGAACTGCTTCGCCCGCGTGGCTTTCGCTTTATCTCTCTCTGTCCGTTTGCACGATTGACGGCTTCGCGCGTACGCGCGAGGTCGGTGCATGTGATTGCCGCGTCGAGCGGCGCTTGCGCAATCGCTAATCGCATCACGGCTTTCATTGCGTAAGCCTGCTGCGCGATGCACGTCTACATCGCTCATTTCCTCTCTGACGTACCAACCCCGTAGTTCCCCGCCTTCTCCTCGTCGCGCGCCCGGCGGGCCCGGCAAGCTACGCGTGCCGCTATACCCGCAATAACCGCAGATATTTTTGTCCGCGCGAATAGTCCGCAAAGATGACCCCGCCCAGATTGACTCGATCCTGAACGGACCACGCAGCACGCCGCAACCGGACGAGCGCCCCGCCGCACAGCCCACATCCCTTTGACAAAGACAGGAGAACCCATGAGAACAACGATCGGCGGTGCGTGGCGCACAACGCTGAAGATGAGCGCCGTGGCCGCGCTCGTAGCTGGCGCAGCATCCGCGTTCGCGCAATCGAGTGTGCAGCTGTATGGTCAGGTAGACGAATGGGTCGGTGCCCAGAAATTTCCGGGCGGACAGCGCGCGTGGCAGGTATCGGGCGGCGGCATGTCGACGTCGTACTGGGGCATCAAAGGCTCCGAAGATCTCGGCAACGGCTTCAAGGCGATCTTCACGCTCGAAGATTTCTTTCGCGCACAGAACGGCCGGTTCGGCCGCTTCGACGGCGACACGTTCTTCGCACGCAACTCGTATGTCGGCATCGAATCGCCGTACGGCACGCTTACCGCGGGACGACTGACCACGCAGCTGTTCGTGTCGACGATCCTGTTCAATCCATTCATCGATTCATACGTGTTTTCGCCGATGGTGTACCACGTGTTCCTCGGCCTCGGCACGTTCCCGACTTATACGACCGACCAGGGCGTGGTCGGCGATTCGGGTTGGAACAACGCGATCCAGTATTCGACGCCGAGCTTCGGCGGCCTGTCCGGCAGCGCAATGTACGCGTTCGGCAATAGCGCCGGCCAGAATGGCTCGAAGAAATACAGCGTGCAGTTTCTGTACTTCAACGGTCCGTTTGCGGCGACCGGCGTCTATCAGTACGTGAATTTCAACAGCGATCCGGCCGATCTCGGCACGCTGGTGTCCGGTATGAAAAGCCAGGGCGTCGGCCAGCTCGGCCTGACCTACGACCTGAAGTACGTGAAGTTCTACGGTCAGTACATGTACACGAAGAACGACCAGCAGATCGGCAGCTGGCACGTGAACACCGCGCAGGGCGGCGTGACGATCCCCGCCGGGCCGGGCACAGTGATGGCGTCGTATGCGTGGTCGCGCGATGGCGGCGGGCTCGACCAGACGCATCAGACCTGGGCGGTCGGCTACGACTACCCGCTGTCGAAGCGCACCGACGTCTACGCCGCTTATCTGAACGACCATTTCACCGGCCAGTCGACCGGCGACACGTTCGGCGTAGGAATGCGCGCGAAGTTCTGAGCGCAGCGCGGCACGCCGCGGCGACGGCGACAGCGGCAGCCCCGACGCGCTTTGTCGACCGGCCTTTGATAAAGTCCGTGGAATCCCATCGATTGATTCCCGCCTCGAGCGATTGCCATGGACACCCTGATCAGCATGAAAGTGTTTCGTCACGTCGTCGAAGTCGGCAGCTTTGTCGGCGCGGCGGAGCGGATGGACATGTCGGCGGCGATGGCGAGCAAGCACGTGATGCATCTGGAGCAGCAGCTCGGCGCGCGGCTGCTGAACCGCACGACGCGCCGCGTCGCGACCACCGAAGCCGGCCGCGAGTACTACGAGCGTTTGAGCCAGGTGCTCGCGGAGCTGGACGAAGCCGAGCAGGCCGTCGGCGCGGCGAGCGTGGTGCCGCAGGGGCGCCTGCGCGTGAGCTCGCTGTCGGCATTCGGGCTGCGGCATGTGATGCGCGCGACCGCCGACTACGCGACGCTGCATCCGCAGGTGACGGTCGACATCACGCTGTCGGACCGCGTCGTCGAGTTGATCGACGAAGGCTTCGACGTCGCGATCCGGGCGTCGCCGAGCGGTTTGAAGTCGTCGTCGCTGATCGCGCGGCAACTGGCGACCGCGCATCTGGTGCTGTGCGCTGCGCCGGAATATCTGCGCCGGCATGGCGTGCCGAAGTCGCTAGCGGACCTCGCGCGCCATAACTTCATCGAATATGCGGGCCGCTCGGCGCAGGAGCTGCTGGCCGGCGTGCGGGCCGGCAATGCGCCGTTGCGGCTGACCGGCAATCTGGTCGTCAACCATCTGGAGGCGTTGCGCGTGGTTGTGCTGCAGGGCGCGGCGCTCGGGCTGCTCGGCACCGAGGTGGTCGGCGACGATCTTGCGCAGGGGCGGCTGGTACCGTTGCTCGTCGACGAACTGCCGCCGCGCGAGTTGCCGATTCACGTCGTGTATGCGAGCCGCCGGCATCTGTCGGCGAAGGTGCGCTCGTATGTCGATTTTCTGGCCGAACGGTTTGCGAGCGAGACGCTGTGGCCGACGCTCGAGCAGGTGTGTGCGCTTGCGGTGAAGTGACCCCGGCCAACTCGCCCCGCCCGCCGTCCCGCCCCGGCCGTTTCGCTATACTGGCAGCCAGCACCCGCACAGCGCGACCGCTGAGTCGCGCGACACACGAACCGGGGGAGACATGACCGATCTTTCCACGCCGCAGCGCATCGGCGGTCACGAGCCATCCGCGCAGCCGTCTGCTACTGCATCTGCCAGCGCGTCCGCGTCGGTGAGGCGCCTGCGTTTCGTCACCGCAGCCGCGCTGTTCGACGGCCATGATGCGTCGATCAACATCATGCGGCGCATTCTGCAGGCAAGCGGCGTCGAGGTGATCCATCTCGGGCACAACCGTTCCGTCGACGAGGTCGCGACCGCCGCGCTGCATGAAGATGCGGACGGCGTCGCGGTATCGAGCTATCAGGGCGGCCACGTCGAATATTTCCGCTATCTGGTCGATCTGCTGCGCGCGCGCGGCGGCGCACGCATCAAGGTGTTCGGCGGCGGCGGCGGCGTGATCGTGCCGCATGAGATCGCCGAACTCGAGCAATATGGGGTCGAGAAAATCTACTCGCCGCAAGACGGTCAGCGGCTCGGCCTGCAAGGCATGATCGACGACATGATCGCGCGTTGCGCGCGGGTGCCGCAGCGGGGTGAAGCAGCCGACGGCGCAGGCGGTTTGAACAGCAGCCCAACCACCGGCGCAAGCGAGCCGATCCGCCTGGCCGAACAGCTCGCCGGTGCGCTGCACGCCACCGTGGCATCGTCGGCGCAGCGCCCATCGGCCGAAGGCGCCGACCGCTACACCGTCGTCTATCGCAAGCTCGCGCAACTGATCACCGCACTCGAAACCGGCCGCGATGGCGATGTGCATCGCGAGGCAATTCGCGCCGCGCTGGCCGATGCCGTACGGGCATCGCACGCACCGGTGCTCGGCATCACCGGCACCGGTGGCGCGGGCAAATCGTCGCTGACCGACGAGCTGATCCGCCGCTTTCGCCTCGACTACGACGACGCGCTCTGCATCGCGGTACTCGCCATCGACCCGTCGCGCCGCAAATCGGGCGGCGCGTTGCTCGGCGACCGTATCCGCATGAACGCGATCGGCGACTGGGGCTCAGGTGCACGCGTGTTTATGCGCTCGCTGGCGACGCGCGAAGCGTCGAGCGAAATTTCGAACGCACTACCCGATGCGATCAATGCATGCAAGGCGGCGGGCTTCGATCTGATCGTCGTGGAAACGTCCGGCATCGGCCAGGGCGACGCGGCGATCGTGCCGCACGCCGACGCGTCGCTGTACGTGATGACGCCGGAGTTCGGCGCCGCGAGCCAGCTGGAAAAAATCGACATGCTGGACTTCGCCGATTTCGTCGCGATCAACAAATTCGACCGTAAGGGCGCGGCCGACGCGCTGCGCGACGTCGCCAAGCAGGTGCAGCGCAACCGCGCGGATTTCGCGAGTGCGCCGGACCGCATGCCGGTGTTCGGCACGATCGCATCGCGCTTCAACGACGACGGCGTCACCGCGCTGTATCAGCACATTGCGCCGGCGCTGCGCGCGCGCGGACTGCGCGACGGCAACGCGCGCTTGCCGCTGATGGAAAAGACCCGCCATTCGAGCGGACGCAATGCGATCGTGCCGCCGGAGCGCGTGCGTTATCTGTCGGATGTCGCGCAGACGGTGCGCAGCTATCGCACGCATGCCGAGCAGCAGGCGCGCGTCGCGCGCGAGCGCTGGCAACTGAGCGAAACGCGGCGCATGCTGACC
>Ga0310813_10000868_pt1 | contig 18507 bp, 18 predicted proteins | sample YN3metagenome_FD_203086 | JGI IMG/M metagenome (GOLD analysis project Ga0310813, IMG submission 203086) | Soil microbial communities from experimental microcosm in Duke University, North Carolina, United States - YN3 | ecosystem: Engineered > Artificial ecosystem > Soil microcosm > Unclassified...
CTGCGTCGCCGGCAGATTTTCGACGTGATGCCCCTGCGAATGCAGGCGCCGCAGCGCGAGATGCAAGGCAGCGGGATCGTGCGGATAACCGGAGGGAGCGATCAGTTCGATGGTGCGGTGCGCGGTCATAGGTGGCGGGTGCGGACGCGTGATGGGTGTTGGTTTAATGAAACGCGTTGAGGCTGGCGATGCGGTGGTACGGCGTGTTGGTTGGCGTGTCGGTTGGCGGCGTATCGGTCTCGAGCGCATTTCGCTGGCTCGCTTACCGGTCGAGCGCTTATTGCGGCTCGTCGCGATCCAGCCCCTGCGGGCTATCGTGCCCGGCCGCCGTCCTTGCCCGTGCCCGCGCTTCGCGCGCGGCACGCCGCCGGTCGGCGAAAAACGCACTCAGCGCCGCACCGCACTCCGCTTCGAGGACCCCACCGACCACGCTCGCGTGGTGATTCAGCTGCGTATTGGCAAATGCATCGACGACGCTGCCGCACGCCCCCGTTTTCGGATCGCGTGCGCCGAACACCACGCGCGCAATGCGCGCATGCATGATCGCGCCGGCGCACATCAGGCACGGCTCGAGCGTCACGTACAGTTCGCAGCCCGGCAGCCGGTAGTTTCCGAGCTTTTGCGCGGCCGCGCGCAGCGCGGCCATTTCGGCGTGCGCGGACGGATCGTGCCCGCTGATCGGGTGGTTGAAACCGCTCGCGATCACCTCGTCGCCGCGCACGATCACCGCGCCAACGGGCACTTCGCCGGCCGCGCGGGCCTCTTCGGCGGCAGCTTGCGCGAGGCTCATGTAGTGGCGCTCGCGTGCGGATATTTCGGGTGACGCGGCAGATACTAACGGGGCGGGAACCGCGGCAGGAAGAGCAGCGGCAAGCGGGGTGGGAAGCTCGGAGGAAACGTCGCGGGGAACTTCGTCGCGGGAAACTTCGGCAGGGACGGCAGCGGAAACTTCACCCGACATCCCGGAGCACGCACCAGCCACTGATGGCTCAGCCGTTATCGGGGACACCATAACGACATGCGCGGAAGCAGTGCCTTGCGGCGCCGCGGGTTTGTCTGAAGCCGCGTTCACTGCCGTTTCGCGTCGCCGGCATCATCGCCGGCCACACGCTCCGACAGACGTTCGGCGATACGGCGGCAGTATTCGCGCGGCAGCACCAGCGGCCCGCCGCGCAGCGATTCGATCGCCATGTCGAGCGCGAGCATTTTCGCCTGCAGTGCGCAGCGCGACGCGCGATCGCCGACGGCGGCCAGCTCGTCCTGCAGACTGCGCAGCGCCCGCAACTGTTCGATTGCCGGCGGTACAAAACCGGCATTCTTCAGAATACGATTGGCGATGCGCACTTCTTCAGGGACCAGCGGGTCGTCTTCGAAATTGAGCGGCGCTCCGGCGCCCGGCAATTCGTCGAATTCACCGCGCGCGGCTGCGGCGGCAATGCGTTGTTCGACTAGTGCATCAAGCAATTTCATTTGCAATCCACTACGTTGCGGCTCGGGCATTCTAACAGGGTCGCGCGTGCGTGTTGGGGCCGTCACATAGACGAGACACCCTGGATTGAGATTTATCGTATTGGGTAGCGCTCGCGACGAAGTTATGGTTGATGTTTTCGCGTGTTAAATATGCAAAGCCATGCACATTGAAAGTCAATCGATAGGTTTAGGGCGCGCGTTTTTGCGTGTATCGCGTGTATCGCGTGGATATGCACGGCAAGCGACGGTGCGAGCCGGCGCGTGCCGGCGCGCGCATGTTTCGCCGGTGCTAATGACGGTGCCGGTGCCGGTGCCGCTGCCCACGACAATCGGACGGTACCGTTCGATATTGCGTGTCGTACTTGCAGGTACGCTGCTATCGCTGATGTTGTCCGGTTGCGGCGTGTTCTGCGGCGCGGTGGGTGGCAGCGGCGGTGGCGTCGGTGGCGGTTGCGCGACCGGCGTGCGGTTCTAGCGGCGCACAGCTGCCGTGCCCGGCGAGCGCAAGCGCGTCGACATGCGCACGCGCACATGTCGACGCACACGCATCAGTGCGCATGCACACGCCGCGCCTGCCGCTCACCCACCCAACGTCCAGCGCGCCAGCGCAATGTGCCGGGTACGGCCGAGCAGGCTATGCACCAGCACGAATTCGCGTACGGTCCAGCGGATCGCATCGTCGAAATGCTCGACGATGCGGCGTCGCGCGTAAGCGGCGTCGCGATAGGCTAGCGTCACATGTGGCGTGAACGACGTGCGTGTGCAACCCGCGAAGCCAACCCGCTCGAGTGCTGCACCCAGCGCATGACGAAACGCGGTCAGCGCAAGCACGCCTTCATCGGCGCGCAGCACCAGCGGCCGGCCGCGAAATTCTCCGCGCGGTCGAAAGCGACCGCAAATGCACGCGCGTCCACGGTGGCCGCGGCTCTGATTGCGCGCGCAACCAGTGCCTGCGGCAAACCGCCCGCGTAATTGCCCAGATGATGCAGCGTGACGTGATAGCGTTCGAGCCCCATCGGCGCACTGGCAAACGGATATTTATCGCGGATGCGCAGTGCCGTTTGCCCGATGCGCGCCGCGGTTTGCGCATCGGGAAAAATCGCGAAGAACAAGCCGTCGGTCGGCAGCGGTACGGCCTCGAATCCGGCGAGCGTCAATTGTTCGTGCTGGTTGACGGTGGAGCTTTTGGTGCGCATCGTCGATCGCCTCGCTGGTGCGCTTCGCCTGCATCGCGATCCGCGGCAGGATAACGATGCGCAATTTACACACTGTTACGCGGCCCGCCAGTCTACGCTGGCGCGCGGCTCACTATACTCGTCGCCGTGCTCGCCCCCTCGCCTGACGACGAACTGATCATGCCGCGCTTACGCCACAACAAGAACATTCCGCTGATCGCGCTTTGCGCGACTGTGCCGCTGGCCGGCTTCATCGTGCCCGGCGCGGCGTCGTATGCGGCAGGCTACGCTGCGTCGCAGATTTACGCGCAGCAACCGCCATCCGCCTACCCGCAACAGCCTGCATACCCGCCGCCATCGGGCTACGCGCCACAAGCTGCGTATCCGCAGCCGCAAGCGGACGATGACGACGACGCGCAAGACGGTCAGCCGCAACCGATGTATGCGCAACCGTCGCCGTATCAGGGCCAGCCGGGCTACGGACAGCAGGCTCCGTATCAAGGTCAAGCTGCGTATGGGCAGCAGGCCCCGTATCCACAGGCGCCCGGCTATCCGCAACAGCAACGGCAACAGCAGCAACCGGGATACGACGACGAGGATGACGCGCCGCCCAGCGACGCACAGCAATCGGACACCCCGCCGCCTGGGTATCAGCAGCAGCCGGGGTATCAGCAGCCGCCTTACACGCAGCAGTCGCCCTATCAGCAACCGTCGCAGCAACCGCCGTATCCGCAGCAGCCCGCCTATCAGCAACAGCAGCAGCCGTATCCCGGCCAGCCCGGCTATCAGCAACCGCCCTATCCGCCGTCCGCTGACGAGGATGCCGACAATCCGTACGCGCCGCCTGCGGCTGCCGCTCCGGGCTATGCACCGCAATACGGCGTGATCTCGTCGATCCAGCCGCTCGGCAATCCGAACGCGGCGAGCACCGGCGGCGTGGCGGGCACCGTACTCGGCGCAGTCGCGGGCGGCGTGCTGGGCAACCAGATCGGCCGCGGGCACGGGCGCGATGCCGCCACCGTGATCGGCGCGCTCGGCGGCGCAGTCGCCGGCAACCAGATCGGCCAGCATTACGGCGCGGCCACACCCGGCGGTTACCGGATCGCCGTGCGGATGAACGACGGCACATTCCGCTCGTTCGACGTCGGTAGTCCCGGCGATCTGCATCCCGGCGACCGTGTGCGCCTCGCGGGCAATCGCCTCGACAGGTATTGAGCGGCATGTGACGGGTGCGCGGCGCGACGGCTGCGCACCGCGCCGCACTTGCGCAATAACGCATTGCGCGACACCTGCGCACGGCGCGACGCCTCCCTGCTCACGCGCGCGATGCATCCACATCGCGCATATGCGTGGCCCGACGCCGCGCCTTGCATGCGATAACCCGGCATGGTGTTGCGCACCGCTACGCTTCGCGTATCAGGCACGCCCCACCTCACGCAGCCGGCTGCTCCGCGTCGCCGCGGCCCGGTTCGTAAAACATCGCAAACAACTCCGATTGCGAGCCGACGCCGAGCTTTGCGTAGATATGCTTCTTGTGCGCGCGCACGGTTTCGAACGAAATCGCCAGCTTCTCGGCAATCGCGCGCGACGAAAATCCACTTAGCGACAGCATCGCCACTTCGATCTCACGCGCGGTCAGCGCCCCGCGTCCGCTTTTGCCGGTCAGCATGCCAAAGCGCGCCTGCGGATCCGCTGCGCCGGCGTTAGTGGCAGGCGCCGCGTGATCGGCCGCGACGAACGATTCGAAGCGCAGCCGCTGCTGCATCAAGGCCAGCACCCACGGCGAAAACAGCGTCAGCAGCGCAATCTCGCGCTCGTCGTAACGGTGCGTATTGCCGAGCGAAAAACCCATCGTATGATCCGCATCGATCACGACGTTGAAATGCACTTCGTCGCCAACGATGTTCTTCCGGAAGTAGCGCTGGTAATACTCGGTCATCCTGAAGTTATCGGGCGCAACGTCGGCGAGCGTGAAAAAGCCCGACACGTGCTGCTCGAACGCGGCCAGATAAAACGGATCGAGCTGATAGAGCGCGGCCAGATAGTCCTGGAACATCAGGTCGATCTTGCCGTCGGGCAGCGCCTGTTCTGCGCAGACGAGCGGCGGCCCGTTGCGCGCGAAGCGCAAGGCCACCCAGCTGTCGAAGCCGATGTGCCGCTCCAGCACACGGGTCAGACGCGCCCAGAAATGTGGACCATCGAGCGCATCGATGGCCGAGCCGATCTCCCGATGAAAAGCGAGATCCCGCCAGTCGAACTCCATCGCGTGCTCCGGTGAGGGTAACCCTGCCGGGTAATTTCGGGACAAAAATAATAACCCGATAATCGCGCTGAACGAACTGGCATCAGCCTGTGCGAAGCGCGCGAGGCACCGGGCCCGCGTAACGCGCAGCGCGCGACGGCCGCAACCGTCGCCCAATGAAAGCAAAATGGAAGGAGGCAATCGCATGCAGGTAGAACTCGCGCAACTCGCGCTGATCGACGGCGACGTCGAGCACAACACGCGCAAGGTGATCGAAACGATCGGCCGCGCCGATCGCGCGGGAGGCACACAGCTGATCGTGTTTCCCGAAACCACGCTGGTGGGTTTTCCGACCCGCGAAAGTATCGCGGACGCAGCGCAAAGCCTCGACGGCCCGGCTCTCACACGCGTGCGCAAGGCGGCGCGCGAAGCAGGCGTCGCGACCGCGGTCGGCCTCGCCGAACGCGACGGCGCGCAGTTCTACAACACCACGGTGCTGATCGATGCCGCCGGCGACACCGTGCTGCGCTATCGCAAGACTCATCTGTGGGCGTCCGACGTCGGCGTATTCACGCCGGGCGATCGCTTCACGAGCTGCGTCTGGAACGGTGTGACGGTCGGCATGCTGATCTGCTACGACATCGAATTTCCCGAGACCGCCCGCGCGGTGGCCGCGCTCGACGCCGATCTGCTGATCGTCACGAACGGCAACATGGACCCGTTCGGGCCGGTGCATCGTCGCGCGATCGTTGCGCGCGCAATGGAAAACCAGATGTTCGCGCTGATGGTGAACCGTTGCGGCACGGGCGACGACGACCTGACCTTCCCCGGCGAATCGGCGCTGGTCGATCCGTTTGGAGACATCGTCGCGGCAGCCGGCGCCGACGAAACCGTGTTGCGCGCGCAACTGGATCTGACGCGTCTCGAAGCGAGCCGCGAACACTACAGCTATCTGCACGATGCACGCGTGCCGCTCGGACTGGCCAGCAGCGTCGCCGCGGACGGCTCGCGCTCGCTGGTGATTGACGCAACGCGCCGGCGCAACCTCGACTGATCCGCGCGTACCGGCTGCGCGCCTGAACAGCGCGGCCACGACACGCTGCAGCCGCGTTGGCCGATGCAACTCGCGCAGCTGATGCCGCTCAAGCAACTGAAGCAACTGAGGCCCCCGAGCGGCAATCCGGCGGCCGTACGACAGACTGCGCGCCGCACGCTATTTCAAGCCTGACGACAAAGAGGAGACAACCGATGCAAGACTCGCCGACCCATACCGCGCCGCACCTGAAACGCACATTAGGGCTGCCTTCGGTGCTGCTGTTCGGCCTCGCCTATATGGCGCCGCTGATCGTCTACGGCACCTACGGCGTGCTCGCGAAGGCGAGCGACGACACCGCCGCCCTCGCCTATCTGCTGGCGCTGATCGCGATCGTGTTCACAGCGCTCAGCTACGGCAAGCTCGCGCGGCTCTTTCCGGTGGCCGGTTCCGCCTACACGTATACGCGCAAGACCTTCAACGCGCACCTCGGCTTTATGATCGGCTGGGCCACGCTGCTCGACTATTTCTTCCTGCCGATGGTGATCTGGCTGATCGGCGCGGCGTATCTGAACGCGGCCTTTCCGCACGTGCCGGGCTGGGTATGGATCGTCGCGTTTATCGTGTTGACGAGCGGCCTGAACATCGTCGGCATCGAGCTCGCGGCGCGCTTCAACATCGTGCTGATGATCGTGCAGTTGGCGATCGTCACGATCTTCGTCGCGCTGTGCTGGCACTATGCGTCGGCCGCAGCCGCGCCCGGCGGCATCGCGATGGCCGAGCCGTTCTTCAGACCGCACGTGCCGTTCGGCGCGACCATGGCCGGCGCTGCGATCGCCGCGTATTCGTATCTCGGCTTCGATGCGGTGTCGACGCTCACCGAAGAAACCATCGACCCACAGAAGAACATGCCGCGCGCGATTCTGTGGATTGCGCTGATCGGCGGGGCGATCTTCGTGCTGGCGGCCTACACGATGCAGCTCGCGCACCCGGGCGTCGACTTCAAGGACACCGATTCGGCCGCCTTCGAAGTGGCGAAGATGATCGGCGGCGATCTGTTCGTCACGGTGTTTCTCGCCGGGCTGATTCTCGCGCAGTTCGCGTCGGGGATTTCGGCGCAGGCGAGCGTCGGGCGTCTGCTGTATGCGATGGGGCGCGACGAGATCCTGCCTAAGCGTGTGTTCGGCTTCATTCATCCGCGCTTCAAAACGCCGGCCATCAATATCGCGATTGCGGGCATCGTCGGGCTGATCGCGTTGAAGCTCGATGTCGCGACGTCGACCTCGTTCATCAACTTCGGCGCGTTCCTGGCGTTCACCGCAGTGAATCTGTGCGTGGTGCGGATCTACCTGTCCGGTCAGCATGGCGAGCGCAGGATCGGCGTGATCGGCGGGCTGGTGTTTCCACTGATCGGCGCAGTGGCCGATATCTGGCTGCTCGCAAGTCTGGAAAAAACCGCGCTGGTGCTGGGCGCGATCTGGTTTGTGGTCGGTATCGGCTATTTGTGCTGGATTACGCGGCTGTTCCGGCAGGCGCCGCCGGAAGTGGCGATCTGACGGGTGGCTGGGCGGCTGGTGCAGGTGGCTGGTGGCTGGTGGCTGGGCAAGCACTGAAAGCGCTTGTGCAAACCCGCTGAAAGCGTAGAATACTGTACATATATACAGTGTTTTGGCGCTTCAAATGGAACTGGTCAAGAAGCTGGAGGTGCTGGCGGACGCCGCCAAGTACGACGCATCGTGCGCCAGTTCGGGCGCGCCCAAACGCAGCTCACGGGGCCTGCAAGGGCTTGGCGCCAGCACCGGCGCGGGTATTTGTCATAGCTTTACGCCGGACGGCCGCTGCGTGTCGCTGCTCAAAATCCTGCTCACCAATTTCTGTCTGTACGACTGTCAGTACTGCGTGAACCGGCGCAGCAGCAACGTGCCGCGCGCCCGTTTCACGCCGCAGGAAGTCGTCGGTCTGACGCTCGATTTTTACCGCCGCAACTATATCGACGGGCTGTTTCTCAGCTCGGGCGTGATCCGGTCGTCCAATTACACGATGGAGCAACTGGTGCGGGTCGCGCAGTCGCTGCGCGAAGAGCATCTGTTTCGCGGCTATATCCATCTGAAGACGATTCCCGACGCCGATCCCGCGCTGATCGCACAGGCAGGCCGTTACGCCGACCGGCTCAGCGTCAACATCGAATTGCCTACCGAGGCGAGCCTCGAGCGCCTCGCGCCCGAAAAGAGCGCACGCACGATCAAGCTTGCAATGGGTTCGATCCGCCTCGCGCAAGACGAGTCGCTCAGCGACACGCGCGCGCCGAAGTTCTCGCCGGCCGGCCAGAGCACGCAAATGATCGTCGGCGCGGACGCAACCAGCGACAGCACGATCCTGCAGACCGCCGAAACGCTGTACGGCTCGTACCGGCTGAAGCGGGTTTACTACTCGGCGTTCAGCCCGATTCCGGAAAGCCCGACCGCGCTGCCAGCCCAGGCGCCGCCGCTGCTGCGCGAACACCGGCTGTATCAGGCGGACTTCCTGCTGCGCGGCTACGGTTTTCGCGTCGACGAACTGTTCGACCGGCCGGGCAATCTGCCGCTCGATATCGACCCGAAGCTGGCGTGGGCGCTCGCCCATCGCGACAGCTTTCCGGTCGACCTGAATCGCGCGCCGCTGCGGATGATCGCGCGCGTGCCCGGTATCGGCATGCGCAATGCGCGGCGGCTGACCGACCTGCGGCGAGCGCGGCGTATTCGCTATCACGATCTCGTGCAGCTGCGCTGTCCGCTGGACAAGATCAAGCCGTTCGTGGTCACCGCCGACTACCGGCCGGCAGCAGACGACATCTCGTCGGAGCGGCTACGCCGGGCGTTGACGCCGCCGCCCGTGCAACTTGCGTTGCTGTGAAGCGTCGAGGCCGACATGCCGACTTTCGTCATCGAGGACAACTATCAGGCGTGGCGCGCGGCGGCGTTGCAGGCGCTTGCGGACCGTCTCGCGCCCGAGGCAATCGACTGGCACATTGCGACGCCCGACTCGGCGTCTGACTCGGCGTCCGACTCGGCCTCGGCCCCGGGGCCGCAACAGCAGGCGCTGCTCGACTACGGCGATGCCATCCAACCGCTGAGCGATCAGCCCCCCACCGTGCAGGTGCGAGTTTCGCGCGATCTTGCCGAGCAACTGAAAGAAGCCGCGCTGTTTCGCGATCCGCAGCGCTGGGCCTTTCTGTACAAAGTGCTATGGCGCTGGCAGCGCGGCGACCGCGCGGTCGTGTCCGCCGCCGACAATGACGGCGTACGTCTGTACCGGATGACCAAAGCCGTACGCCGCGACAAGCACGACATGCTTGCGTACCTCCGCTTTCAGCCGTACGAAGACAGTGTCGGCGAACCTGGCATGGACACGCCGGAGTACGTCGCCTGGTTCGAGCCCGAGCATGACGTGCTCGCGTGGAGCGCCGAGCATTTCGCGCGGCGCATGGGCCGTTCGACATGGCTGATCACGACGCCGCGCGGCGCGGCATTCTGGAATGGCCGTGCGGTGGTTCTGAAGCAGCGCCGCGCGTGGTCGGTCGACCATCGCGCCGTGACCGAGGACGAAGCGCAGACCCTGTGGCTGACGTACTACCGCAGCACGTTCAATCCGGCGCGGCTCAACGAAACCGCACTCGAGCAGCACATGCCGGTGCGTTTCTGGAAAGGCTTGCCCGAGGGCCCGCTGATCCCGTCAATGATCAGCGAAGCGAAGAGCGGCGCACGGCAGGTTGCGCAGGCGCGCGGCGTCGGTGCGCTGGCCGCGACGGGAGGCAAGGCGGTGGCGGTCGAAGCCGCACACGCGCAGCCGCAGCGCGACGAACCGTCGTCGCTCGATGCGTGCCGCCGCTGCGCGCTGTGGCAGCACGCCACGCAGGCGGTACCCGGCCGCGGCCCCGGCGACGCGCAGATCATGGTGATCGGCGAGCAGCCTGGCGATCAAGAAGATCTGGCCGGCAAGCCGTTCGTCGGACCGGCGGGACAGTTGCTCGAAGTCGCGTTGTCGCGGGCCGCGCTGCCGCGCGCCGACCTCTATCTGACCAACGCCGTCAAACACTTCAAGTGGACACTGCGCGGCCAACGGCGCATCCACAAGACGCCGAACCAGCGCGAAGTCGAAGCATGCGGGTATTGGCTCGAGCAGGAACTGCAGCGCGTTCGGCCACGCGTCGTGGTGACGCTCGGCGCGACCGCGCTTGGCGCGCTGCTGCGCGAGGCGGTGAGCCTGCAGGATTATGTCGACGCACCGTTCGAAGTGGCGGGCGTGTGGGTCGTTGCGACGTATCATCCATCGTTCGCGTTGCGGCAGACGGATGAGGCGTCGCGCGAGCGCGTGCTGCAGGCGATTAGCGATGCCTTGACCACGGCGCGGGAGTTGAGCGAGAAGCTGAACCCGTCATGAGGCGTGCGGAGCGCGGCTGCCGATACGATGGGCACGACACAGCACCCGTTTGTCCGCTTACGTTGTGCGGGCGTTAAAAGCAACGTGCGCATGCGCCTATGCGTTCGCAGCGGACTTGTTCAGCAGGTCGAGCCGAATCAGGCTTTCGGCCGTTGCCACGATCGCGTCCTCGCTCGAACGCGGCGTCCATCCCAGCAGACGTCTAGCCTTTTCGCCCGTCGCGTTCAGGTTCACGCCAAGCAGCGGCACGATCCCTTGCATGGCCGGATTGGTCAGCGCCGCGATGCGCACCAGCCAGTTCGGCAACACGCGCGCCGATACCTTGCCGGCCGCGGCGCCCATCCGGCGTTGCAGCACCTGCGCCACTTCCGTCATCCACATGCTTTCTCCCGCGCTGGCGAGAAAGCGCTCGCCGCTCGCAACGGGATCGGTCATCGCGCGCAGATGCAGGTCTGCCACGTCGCGCACGTCGACAAAGCTCGAATTGATCTTTGGCGAGCGTGGCAGGCCATCCAGCAGATTCTTGATCAGGCGGATCGAGTGCGAGTAGTCGGGGCCTAGCACCGGACCGAGCACCGCCACCGGGTTGACTGACGACAGTTCGAGCCCGTGCCCTTCCCGCGCGATGAAATCCCACGCCGCGCGTTCGGCCAGCGTCTTCGATTTCTGATAAAGCCACACGTGACCCGACAGATCGCTCCAGTCGGTCTCGTTGAACGGCCGGTTCATCCGTTTGTGACCGGCGCCGATCGCGCCGAAGGCCGAGGTCAGCACCACGCGCTTTGCGCCGGCATCCCTCGCGGCGCGCAGCACGCGCAAGTTGCCGCCCACGGCGGGCTTGACCCAGTCCTCCTCGCGAACCTGATCGCCCGACGGCGTCGGCGACGCGCCGTGCAGTACGTAGACGCATCCGCTGGCCGCCTCTGCCCAGCCCTGGTCGGCCCGCAGGTCAGCGACAACCAGCGACAGGCGCTCGCCGGGCTCAGCGCCGCCCTCCTTCAGGTTACTGCGCACCTCCGCCTCGCGCGCCAGCGAACGGACGGTGGTGCGTACGCGATACCCGTTGCGCAGCAAGGCCAGAATGCAATGCTGCGCAATAAATCCGGTCCCGCCGGTGACGAGTACCCATTCATCGTTGCTCATGTCGATCTCCGTGGAAGCGAACAAGGCGTGAGAGTAAGGCTAGCCATTCGCACTGTGAATGCTCTAAAGTGCGATTTACTTGCGCGATAGTACGAACCTGAATCCACCGATGAACACCGACCCGTTCTCCGACATCCTCAAATTCACCAACGCCGAATCGCTGGTGACCGGTGGCTTTACGGCGGGTGGCTCATGGGCGCTGCGCTTCCCGGCACCGGACAAGATCAAGTTCTTCGCCGTCATGAAGGGACATTGCTGGGTGGACATCGAAGGCACTGCGCAGCCGGTTCGTTTCGATACCGGCGATGTGGGGCTGCTGGCGGCACCCCGGTCGTTCGTACTGGCGAGCGCCCCGGATGTGACTCCGATCGATGCGATGAGTGTGTTTTCCGGTAGCGGCGGGTCGACGGCGCAGCTCGGCGACGGCCAGGACTTCGCTCATATCGGCGGGCATGTTCTGCTCGATCCGGCGAGCGGACGTCTGCTGGCGGGTGTATTGCCGCCCTGGATTCACGTGCCGGCGGCATCGCCGCACGCAGCGCTGTTCCGTTCGCTTCTCGATCAGCTGATGAACGAACGCGCTCTGCAACAGCCGGGCGCGCGACTCGCCACGGCGCACCTCGCGCAGCTTCTTTTCATCCAGATTCTGCGCGCGCACCTGCAGACGTCCGACACGATGCCGGCGGGTTGGTTGCGCGCGCTGGGCGATCCGCGCATTGCGCCGGCGCTGCGCCTGATGCACGACGACCCCAGCCGTGCGTGGCATCTGGACGAACTCGCCAATGCATGTGCGATGTCGCGAACGTCGTTTGCGTTCCACTTCAAAACGGCCGCGGGTCTCGCACCGCTGACGTATCTGACCGAATGGCGCATGCGCCTCGCCGAACGCGCGCTGCGGGATGAAAACGCGCCGGTTGCGGTGATCGCCCAATCACTCGGCTATACGTCCGAGAGCGCGTTCAGCAATGCGTTCAAGCGTATCAACGGCCATTCGCCGAGGGCGTATCGGCGTGCCGCGCGGGACAAGGACGCTGTTGCTCTGGACTCAGGACGGTGACAGGGCTTCCTTGACCAGCAGTACAGCCATCAGGATCATCAGGCAGCCGCCGGCGATATGGATCTTCCTTTTGCTCGACGACTGGGTCTTCGAACTGATCGCGTGAGCGACCCATACCCAGATTGCGTCGATCACGACACCCAAGCCGACCGGCACCAGAGAATACGCCAGCAGCGTTCCTACAGGATTGTCGGCATCCGGTATAAAACCTGGCAAGATAGCGCCGAATATCACCATCGCCTTGGGGTTAGTCGCGCCGACGATAATCCCCGGCAAAAACGACGCCTTCCTTATTTTTCCGCTGCCGCCGTCCGGTGCTTCCACATTCAATTGAAGAGAAGGTTTCGGCATGATGTATTGAAACCCAATCCATGCAAGCACCAGCGCGCCGACAATGCGCACGATGACGATGAAATAGCCGGAATGAGAGATGACGGTACCGATACCGGCCGCCAGAACGATGGCGACAGCATACGTACCCAGTGCATTACCTAACACGCCTCTTAGCGCATTGTTGCGTCCACACGCTATAGCCTGGCCAACGAGGAACATGATACTGGGCCCGGGGATCGCGATCAGCACAATACAAGTGATGACCAATCCTGTCAGGCCCTTGCCGAGGAAATAGATGTCGCTCATCGCGCAGATCGATTGTGGATGTAATGCAGGTACTCATAGCAGGATGGCAGCTCGCGCTGCAATCGCTTCCCTTCCTTTGAAATCCAGTCGAATACCAACTGGGCTTCTTCACTATTCATTCGCTCGACTGCTGGGCGAGCCTTGTCCGGGCCCATCCCTAGTCCCAGAATCATCGTGTTCCACGAGTAAGGCTCGAAGCCGTGGTAATAAGGGTAAATGGTTTCGTTGTCCAGCAGGTGGTGAGACGCCGTCTTCAGACGCTTGGCCAATCCCTCGGGAATGCCCCTGTTCTTGATCGACCTCCAGTAATCCGTATCGTTGCGCTTCGCGCCGTGAAAATGGAGAACCAGAAATTCCTTTACCCCATCGACAGCTCGCGCGACACGCAGGTTGTATTCGGTGCGCAGTTCGTTGTCCCATTGCTTGTCAGGGAAGAATCTGACGAGTTGCTCAATCGCGTGTTGAATGAAAAATATACCCGTCGATTCGAGTGGCTCGACAAAGGCACTGGCGAGGCCGATCGCAACGCAATTCTTCACCCACGAGTTCTCTCGCCGGCCGATACGCATCTTGATGTGATTGGCTGTGCACGCCGTCGTGTCCTCGGGTATCGACTGTCTCAACTCTTGCTCCGCTGCCTCCGGAGACAGGAACTGGTCACAGTACACATAGCCGTAGCCGTTTCTCCTGTACAACGGTATCGTCCAGCGCCAGCCAGCGGCCATCGTCATCGCGGTGGTGTACGGTTCGACCTGCTCGTTGTCCTCTCTTTGAACCCGCAGCGCAACGGCCCGGTTATTGGCCAGCACATCTGAAAAGGAAACGAACCGTTCAGACAACGCGTGCTCGATCAGCAGTCCCTTGAAGCCGGAACAGTCGACGAAAAGATCTGCGGTGATATTTCCGTGCGTTGAGGTCGTGACGCTGTCAATCCATCCGCGGTTATCGAGGTTGACTGATGTCACGTCGTCGACAATATGTGTGACGTTTCTGGCGGTCGCGTAGTCGCGAAGAAATTCAGCGACGTCGTCCGCGTCGAAATGGTATGCGTACGGAAACTGCGCCCTCTGTTCGGCGAGCGTGCTCTGGCCAAGACTGCTTTCGGAGCCCGACACGAAAATGGATCCGTCGAATCGTCTTGGTGCCCTGTAAGCGTCGCACAACGCGGGAATCGTAAAGCACGCTTTATCGAATGGAACGGAAGCGTTATTTTCCTTCAGCCACCACTCGGGCTGGGCGAACCCTTTTGTCATGCTCCATCGCTCGAATGGGTGATAAAAATATCCATTCTCGCCATCCCAATTCTGAAATTTGATCCCAAGCTTATAGCTGCCCGCGCACTTCGGCAGCCACTCGGCTTCATCCAGATCGAGATAATCGAAGAAATGCCGGATCGTGCTGAACGTCGCTTCGCCGACGCCAATCTTTTTGATCCTGCTGCTTTCAACCAGCGTAACGCGCAGATCAGGCATCGCCTTGGTGAGATAAGCCGCAGTCATCCACCCCGAAGTACCGCCGCCCACGATCAAAACAGTATCGACCATCTTGACTCCCGTTTTTAATATTTTTCAGAAATTGTGAACCACGCATCAATCTCGGGTACATGCCTAAAACCGCTCTATTTAACGGTGTAATTTTTTTAAGATAAACCTATCCAAAGAACAGGTTGTTTTGAGATAAAAACCAAAACACAAAGCGACGTCGCAGCGCATTGGCAACGTCGCAGCGCATTGGCAATATCGCGTCCCCGACGCTTTGCTTATCTGTTTTCCCGAACAATCCGAATTCTTTCGCGATTTGTGACGCGCCCACCCTCCCCATAGACTCAATGTTTTCGACCAGGGGAGTCAACGAATGAGGTTTAAGGCTTTCATCCGGGCCATGCTGCCCGTCGTGCTGACGCTTGCCTTCGCGCATGCAAAGGCATGGGAACTGCCTGCCGACAAGGCAACCGTTTCCGAAGCCGACGTCGAGCAGATACTCGGCGCACGCGACTATCCGGAAACGACCGGCTACCGGAAAAGCCTCGCCTACGTGGACTACGTGGCGAACGGCGTCACCTTCACGCAGGTCGTGATGCGCCTCGATCCCGACAAGCCGTTGCTGCATGACGGGCGCAAGGTCGTGCTGGCGGCGACCGAAGAAGGCAGTTCGAGCGCCAACGGTTTCGTGACCACCGATGAGGGCAAGGAAAGCATCGGCGTATGGCTGGCGAAGCGAGGCGTCACGTTTATCGCGTTGAATCGCGTCGGACGCTGGAATTTCTTTGCGCCGGACCACAGCGGCTCGTGGGAAACCATTCCGCTCGACGAACGGATGCCGATTTTCTCGCAACATCAGAAGTCGTACTGGTCGAAAGACGATTATGTGGTGCAGCCGGCCGGCAAGACGTCGAGTTCGAGCGGCAGCGAATACGTGCGGTTTCCGAAGCCCGGCACCGAGTTGTACAAGGAAATCGTTGCGTGCACACCGGTGGCGATGGTCGACGGACTTGAAGTGGGCCTTCGTCAGGTGCTGCCGGATGACGAACGCAAGCAATCGATGCTGCTTTATTGGGGCTTTTCGACCGGCGGCGCGCTGATGTGGCCGCTCGCGGAACGGATCAGACCGGACGGCTATCTGAATTGGGGCTCATCACCGCCCGGGGTCGTCTACTACTACGGCAGCGCAATGTCCGGCCGTTGGGACTGGCCATACGAAAAGTCCGCGCTGCGCATTCGCGGCCGGGGGCGGTCCGACTTCGAGTTCTACAACACGCACGCGGATCCGGCCGACAAGGATGCGCGCTGGCAACGCGACCTCAAGGAGCCGCGCTTCAAGGCGGTTGAAGATGCCATCATGTTCTACAACGCCGGCGCACTGGCGGAAGACGCGATGCGGCTGTACAGCTCGGACTTCGTGCCGGCGCAGCAAAAGGCCCAGGGGTTCGTGAAGATGCTGAACGACATCATGGCGGTGGCGATGCCTGGCCCTGCGTTGAAGGGGCTGCCCGTGTGGGACATGAACGGCACGCTCGACGAAGTGTACCCACCGCAAGCGATGGAAGCCGCGCGGACGATGATGGCGCCTTACGTCGGCAAGCACGTGCTGATTCGCATCGCGGGGTTCAATCACAGCATCGTTAACCGGCAGGATCGTGTGATCGGTCCGATCTGGCTGCGGGCAATCGATAGTGGGTTCTTCGATAAGTGAAATTGTGAACTGTCGTCCCAGCCGGTACCGACAATCGGACCAGTCTCGTCCAACAGACGCCGGTCCGCCGCACGCTTGGCATCGGTGCGCTGCGTCAGATTGTGCAGCTTGCGCCGCACGAACCTTTGCCAGGACCACGGCAGTTTAACTAACGAGCAAAAAGATCACCGACAGTGATATTTTTCCGATACCGTCGGCACTCCGCCAGTACGAGCATTTGATGTTCCGTAACCCATGGATTACAATCCGAGTATGACGAAGCTGATTATTACGCCCGAATTTGACACTTGGCTGTCCCGCGTGCGAGACCGCCAGGCGGCGACAGCGATAGTCGGTCGGCTCAGCCGGGCGCGCCTGGGCAACCTTGGACATTGGCGTGCCGTGGGCGATGGAGTCTCGGAAATGAAGATCGATGTAGGCAAGGGCTACCGTGTCTATTTCACGCAGCGTGGCGACGTGCTAGTGATCATCTTATGCGGTGGCGACAAGTCCACGCAGGTCGCAGACATCAAGCGCGCCAAGGTCATCGCAAAAGAGTTGGAGTTTTGACATGAAAGTCAGCGAGTTGATGGAGTTCGACGCGTCGAAGTACCTGAAAGACGAAAACGACTACCGGCTGTATCTCGCGCAAGCGTTTGAAGGCGGAGATCCGGTTGAAATCCAGGCGGCACTTGGTGACGTTGCCAAGGCACGTGGCATGACGGCACTCGCACGCGAGTCGGGCATCGCGCGTGAAGCGTTGTACCGTGCGCTCTCCAACAAGGGAAATGCCGAGTTCGCGACGATCATGAAAGTCATCGGGGCGATGGGCCTGCACCTCACGCTGGCAAAGCCCGGAACAGTGCCAGAGGCAGCCTCGAAAGCCAAAACCGCGTCGAAGGCCGTAGTGACAAAAAAAACACGGCCAGCCGCGAAACGAGGGGGCAGCACGACCTCGAAGAGCCGGACCCGAGCCAGCAGCACAGCACACGCCTGACCGTCAATCCGCCCACCCAGATAATGATTCGCCGAGCCGGCTCCGTGCGTTTTTCTTCGCTAGAGACGTGCCCGATGCGACTGTGGAAGTTCTAGTCCCGACTTGGGCACACCGGCATTTAGCTCCATTGATAGCTATAGAATTCCACGATTCAGCAAAAGAGCTCGCTTATGCGAGCCCTTTTTGTTTCCATCATCCAGCGGCACCCAGTCGCTTCCAGCGCTAGCCGGTCGACAATTTATTAGACATGCTGCGGGTCGTTCGGCTGGTCACACTGACCGCCTCGACTCATCCGTGGCAGTCAACACTCCCGAGATTTCCTTCAATTGCCGTCGAGCGATCATGCTGTCGACGGCGTGCTCAAGGACGCTTCGAATCTGACTGCTTGTGTTGCGGATACCAAATCCACGTGACACGGCCTGAACGACCTGCTCCCGCGTGGCGCCAAAGCTCCTCTCAATCAGTTGAAGAGTGGCGACTTCGATCTCCGCTGGCGGCAGCATATCGGCTCGACGAAGGGCAATCGCATTGACTCCCGAACGATCACGAGGCACTGGTATGTGGTTCGGCGTCGACAGGAACTCTCCGGTGCGCGAAATACGGCCCATAGTCACCGCCACATCAATGGATCGCCCTACCACATCTTCGATCCGGCCACCGGCCCGTTTCAAACCCCACGCCTCCCGCATCCTGGTAATGACGTGGTCGCGATGAACGGGTCCCTCCACCTGGACCGCCTGAACCACCAACTCCGTCAACGCACCCTGTGGCGCTTCGTGCAACTCCCCGGTTAGATGGCTCGGCCGCATCAAGGTCACTTCTTCGTAGGGTGCAAAGCCGGCAGCGTCTTCCTTGTCCGTTACCGTCTCCCGCTCCACATAAGGCGCCTCAATATCCAGTTGCTCGGTGAGCGCAGCATCTTCCTGCAACTCATCGAATTCAGACTTGAGCGCTTCAATGCGACGAATCAGAACGTCCAATTGTTCGATCGGGCGCTGAAACCAGTCAGTGCTCCATATCCGGTGGATGGTCCATCCATGCTCCTCCAGGATCGCCTGCCGCAGCCGATCGCGATCCCGGGCCGAGCGGGCACTGTGGTACGAAGCACCATCGCACTCGATACCCAGTAGAAATCGCCCGGGGCGCTCGGCATCGAGGATT
>Ga0310813_10000871_pt1 | contig 18450 bp, 16 predicted proteins | sample YN3metagenome_FD_203086 | JGI IMG/M metagenome (GOLD analysis project Ga0310813, IMG submission 203086) | Soil microbial communities from experimental microcosm in Duke University, North Carolina, United States - YN3 | ecosystem: Engineered > Artificial ecosystem > Soil microcosm > Unclassified...
GCTGCTGGCGGAGGCCTCCTCCGAGCTGCTCACGCGCGCCGGCGGCGGCGTGCTCTTCATCGGCGATCTTGCGCGCCTGGCGCGCTCCGAGCAGAAGGGGCTCGAATTCCTGCTGGCCCGCGCCGACCGGCACAAGGCGCGCGTGGTGTCGTTCTCGAGCCTGGACCCGCGCGGTCTCGTGGAAAAGCACGAGTACGACGCCGAGCTCGTCACGCGGCTCTCGGAGCTGATGCTCAAGCTTCCCGCACTGCGCGATTTCGCCGAAGACGTGCCCGATCTGGCAGCGCTCATGCTGACCTTGCTCGTCGAGTCGCGCGCCTGCCCGCCGCGCCGGTTGACGGTGGCGGCCTTGAACGCGCTGCGCCATTACGACTGGCCCGGCAACATCGTCGAGCTGGAAAGCGTCGTGAAGAACCTCGCGCTCGGCGCGCTCGAAGACGACATCGGCTTGCAGGACGTGGAGCGAGTGCTTTCCGCGCACGCGCAGTCCGCGCCCCCACCCGAGATCGCGCTCGACCGGCCCTATCGCGAGGCGCGCGAGGCCTTCGAGCGCCTGTACTTTGAATACCTGCTGGCGCGCGAGAACGGCAGCATGTCGAAGGTCGCGGAACGCTCGGGCCTTGAGCGCACCCACCTTTACCGGAAGCTGAAGGCGCTCGGGCTGCCCGTCGGGCGGCGCGAAGAGACCTAGGATGATGCGCGCGCTAGTCGCCCTGCTCGGGTTCTTCGTTGCCGGCGCGCAGGCTCAGACCTGGCCCGCCAAGCCCATCCACTTCATCACGCCCTTCGCGCCCGGCGGGCCGACCGACATCGTCGCGCGCATCACCGGCCAGAAGGTCCAAGAGCTTCTCGGCCAGCCGGTGGTGGTCGAAAGCCGCGCCGGCGCCGGCGGCAATATCGGCACAGCGTTCGTCGCCAAGTCGGCCCCGGATGGCTATACGGTACTGGTGACGAGCTCCGCGTTCGCGGTCAACGCCACGCTCTCGCCCAACGCGGGCTACGACCCGGAGCGCGATTTCATCCCGACCGCCGTGCCGGCGCGCCAGCCCAACCTCGTCTTCGTGCACCCGAGCCTGCCGGTGAAGACGCTCGCCGAGCTCGTCGCGCACGCGAAGAGCGCGAAGCTGGCGTTTGCCTCGCCCGGCAGCGGCACCACACCGCACCTGACCGGCGAATATCTTTTCAACCAGCTCTCCAAGCTCGGCATGCCCGCGGTGCATTTCCGCGGCGCCGGACCCGCCATTGCCGCCGTGGTCGGCGGCGAGCCGACGGTGGGCGCGGGCGCGATCTCCACGCCGCTGCCCCACGTGAAGGCGGGGCGGCTGCGCGCGATCGCGGTGTCGAGCGCGGCCCGTGTCCAAGTGATGCCGGATGTCCCGACCTTCGCCGAGGCGGGTTACCCGGGCATCGAGGATTACACCTGGATCGGCGTGTTCCTGCCGGCGGGCACGCCTGTCGCGGTCGTGCAGAAGCTGAACGATGCGGTCAACCAGTCGATGCGCGCCCCGGAGGTGCGCGAGAAGCTCACCGGCCTCGCCTACGACCTGGTCGGCGGCTCGCCGAAGGAGTTTGCCGACTACGTGAAGGTCGAAATCGCCAAGTGGGGCAAGGTCGTGCGCGAGGGCAACATCACCGCCCAGTAGTCAGATGAACCTGGTATTCGGGATTTCCCCCAGGTAGTACTGCCCCGTCGTCTGGAAATGCGCGCTGCTCGCCTGGACCTGCTGCGACACGGCGTGCATGTCGCGCAATCGCCGCTCGAAAGGTTGGCTCTGGAAGATGGCGGTCGCCCCGGCGTCGGCGTACGCATCCTCGGCCACGGCGCGCGCCTCCTGAATGGCGTAGGTCGAGGCGAGGCGCAGCCGCACGCGCTGCTCGAAGCGGATTCGGCCCGACGCGGCGGCTTCCTGCCACATCTCGTCGAGCGTCTGCGCGATCCACGCCGCCGCCGAACCCAGGCGCGCCTCTGAAACGGCGACGCGGGCTTGCACGCTGTGATCGTCTTTCAGCGCCATGTTGGTGGCCGCAGGGGTCTTTTTCCTGGCAAGCGCGATGAAGGAATTCAGCATGGCGCGCGCGACGCCGAGCGCGACGCCGGCAAAGCCGCACTGGTACACGTTGGTCCCGGTGAACCGGTAGAGCGTGCCCTGCTCGCGCCGCTCAGGCTCGGGCGGCGAGGGGCCGTCGCCCGGCACCTGCTGGTCGCGGCCGGTCGCGCGAGGCACGATGCAATGCTCCGCCGGCACGAAGAGGTCCTGCACCGAATAGCTGTCGCTTCCCGTGCCGCGCAGGCCGATCACGTTCCAGAGGCCGCCCTTGATGGTTGCCTTTGAGCGCGGAAAGAGCATGGTGCGCTCGATCGGCCGCCCATCGGTCGACTGCGGCTTTCCGCCGGCGTCGGTGAGCTGGCAATGGCCGCCGAGCCAGGTCGCGTGCCGGCTGCCGCTGCCAAAGGCCCAGGTGCCGCTCACTTTCCAGCCGCCTTCGACCGGCGTCGCGCGACAGTGCTCGGGCGCGGCAAAGCCCCAGGCGAGCACGTCCCTGGCGCCGCCGAAAATCTCGCGCGCCGGCGCGGGCGCAAGGTAGGCCGCCGACAGGGCGCAGCCCGCGTTTTGCACGACGCACCAGGCCGTGCTCGCGTCGCCTTCGGCGAGCGCCATGGCCACCTGGAAGAAGCTGCCGAGGTCGAGCTCCGCGCCGCCGGTCGACTTCGGCAGGAGCATGCGGAAGAGGCGTTTCTCGTGGAGCGCGTCGAGCACGTCCGAGGTCAGCTCGGAGGCTTCCTCGATGCGCGGTGCGGCGGCAGCGAGGACGGGCGTGAGCGCGCGCGCGATCGCGATCCATTCGCTCCGGGTCTGGCGGTCCAAGCATCCTCCCTGCGGGCGAGTCTGTCATAAGATTGCGCGTCATGAGCGAAACCCTCCCCGCCATACGGCGCATCGTGACCGGCGACGATGCCGATGGGCGCTCGGGGATCGTCGAGGACGCGCCGGCGCGGGCGGTGCACACCGTTGCCGAGCGGCCCGGCTACCGGTCGGTCAACCTGTGGCGTACGGTCGGCATGCCGATGCCGATTGGCGCGCCCGACGACATCGAAGCGCACAAGGGCATCCTGCCGCCGAAGCACGGCACAATCCTGCGCATCATCGACTTTCCGCCCGAGCCGAAGGATCCGGAGGAACGCCGGCGCCGCATTCATGCCACCTTTGGCGGCATGTATCACGACGCCACCCACGACAAGCGCGAGAGCGCGCATCCCGGCATGCATCGGACCGAGACCGTGGACTACGCGATCGTGCTGGAAGGCGAGATCTGGGCGGTGATGGACAAGGGCGAGTCGCTCATGAAGGCGGGCGACGTGCTCGTCCAGCGCGGCACGAACCACGCCTGGGCGAATCGCTCCGGCAAGACAGCACGAATCTGCTTCGTGCTGATGGACGGCAAGTTCTAGCTTTTCTTCTTCTTTTTCGCGCGGTGCGGGCGCCGATTGCCGTAGCTGCCTTTGTAGATCTTGCCCTTGCGCGTGCGCTTGTCGCCCTTGCCCATGAAGATTTCCCCGATTCTATCTATTTGACGGTGGCGGCGATTATATCGGCCGGCTCGTAGGCGAGGTAAGGCGCGAGCCAGCGTTCCACTTCTTGCACCGGCATGGCCTTGCGCCGCGCATAGTCCTCAACCTGATCGCGGCCGACCTTGCCCACCGCAAAATAGCTGGCTTCGGGGTGCGAGAGATAGAAGCCCGAGACCGCCGAGACGGGCAGCATGGCGAAGGACTCGGTGAGAGTGATGTCCGCGTTGCTGGCCGCATCGAGCAGCTCGAAGAGCGCGCGCTTCTCGGTGTGGTCGGGGCACGCCGGATAGCCCGGCGCCGGGCGAATGCCGCGATAGGCCTCGGCGATCAGGTCCGCGTTGCCGAGGCGCTCCCCGGCGGCGTAGCCCCAGTACTCGCGCCGCACGCGCTCATGCAGGTGCTCGGCGAACGCTTCGGCAAGCCGGTCGGCGAGCACCTTCAGCATGATTGCGCCGTAGTCGTCGTGCTGTGCCTCGTACTGCCGCAGGCGCTCGTCGAAACCGCCGGCGCTGACGGCGAAGGCGCCGATCCAGTCCTCGACCCCGGTCTCCTTCGGCGCCACGAAATCGGCCAGGCACAGATTCGGCCGGCCCGCGGGCTTCTGGTTCTGCTGGCGCAGGTTGTGCCAGGTCATGAGCCGCCGCGCGCGCTTCTCGTCGGCGTAGATCTCGATGTCGTCGCCCTCGACCCGGGCGCTGGGGAAAAGGCCCAGCACGCCATTCGCGCGTACCCACTTTTCGCGCACGAGCTTGTCCAGGGTCTCGAGCGCCTCGGCGTGCAGCTTGCGCGCCGCCTCGCCGACGACAGGATCGTCGAGGATTTTCGGAAACGAGCCCGAAAGCTCCCAGGCCTGGAAGAACGGCGACCAGTCGATGTAAGGCACGAGCCTCTCCAGCGGGTAGTCGCGCAGGATCGTGATGCCGGGCTTGGCCGGCGCGGGCGGACGATAGCTCTTCCAGTCGGTCGGCAGGCCGAGCCGCCGCGCATCCGCGATCGAAAGCAGCGGACCGGGCCCTTTCTTGTCGCGATGCTGGGCGCGGATGCGCTCGTAGTCGGCGCGCACGCCCGCGACATAGCCTTCGTGCTGTTCCTTCGAAAGGAGGCTCGTCATCACGCCGACCGAACGCGACGCATCGGGCACGTAGACCACCGGCCCCGAGTAGTTCGGAGCGATTTTCACTGCGGTATGGGCGCGCGAGGTCGTCGCCCCGCCGATCAGCAGCGGCACCTTGAAGCCCTCGCGCTCCATCTCGCGCGCGACGTGCTGCATCTCCTCGAGCGAAGGCGTGATCAGGCCCGACAGGCCGATCGCCGAGGCGTTCTCCTTGCGCGCGGTCTCGAGGATCGTCTTCGCCGGCACCATCACGCCGAGGTTGACCACCTCGTAGTTGTTGCACTGGAGCACGACCGCGACGATGTTCTTGCCGATGTCGTGCACGTCGCCCTTGACGGTGGCGATGACGAGCTTGCCCTTGGAGCGTCCGGCTTCGCCCGATCTTGCCTTTTCCGCCTCGATGAAGGGCACGAGGTGCGCGACCGCCTGCTTCATGACGCGCGCCGACTTCACCACCTGCGGCAGGAACATCTTGCCCGCGCCGAAGAGGTCGCCCACCACGTTCATGCCGTCCATGAGCGGTCCCTCGATCACCTCGATCGGCCGCGCGTAGGCCTGGCGCGCCTCCTCGGTGTCCTCGGTCACGTGGGTCGCGATGCCGTTGACGAGCGCGTGCGTGAGGCGCTCCTGCACGCTGCCGCGGCGCCAGGCGTCGTCCTCCTTGGCCGACTTCGCCGAGCCCTTGACGCTCGCCGCGATCTCGATCAGCCGCTCGGTCGCGTCGGGGCGGCGCGCGAAGATCACGTCCTCGATCCGCTCGAGGAGCGGCGGCTCGATTTTTTCGTACACGCCAAGCTGCCCCGCGTTGACGATGCCCATCGTCATGCCGGCCTGCACCGCGTGATAAAGGAATGCGGTGTGCATCGCCTCGCGCACCGCGTCGTTGCCGCGGAAGGAGAACGAGAGGTTCGAGACGCCGCCGGAAGTCCTCACGCCCGGCAGGTTGGCTTTGACCCAGCGCACGGCCTCGATGAAGTCGATGCCATAGCGCGCATGCTCTTCCAGGCCGGTCGCGATCGCGAAGATGTTCGGATCGAGGATGATGTCCTCGGCTGCGAAGCCGGCTTTTTTCGTGAGGATGTCGTAGCAGCGCCGGCTGATCTCGATGCGCCGCTCGAGCGTGTCGGCCTGGCCCTTCTCGTCGAAGGCCATGACCACGACGGCCGCGCCATAGTGGCGCACGAGCTTCGCCTGGCGCAGGAACTCCTCTTCGCCCTCCTTCAGGCTGATCGAGTTGACGATGCCCTTGCCCTGGAGGCATTTCAGGCCCGCCTCGATCACGCTCCACTTGGAGGAGTCGACCATCACCGGCACGCGCGCGATGTCGGGCTCTGAGGCGGCGAGGTTGAGGAAGGTCACCATCGCCTTCTCCGAGTCGAGCATCGCCTCGTCCATGTTGACGTCGATCACCTGCGCGCCGTTGGCGACCTGCTGGCGCGCGACCGAGAGCGCCTCCGCGTAGTTACCGGCGAGAATCAGCCGGGCGAAGGCCTTCGAGCCGGTGACGTTGGTGCGCTCGCCGACGTTCACGAACAACGATTGCTCGTCGACGTTGAGCGGCTCGAGGCCCGAAAGCCGCAGCGCGGGCGCGCGCGGCGCGGCTTTGCGCGGCGCCACGCCGTCGACGGATTGTGCGATCGCATGAATGTGCTCGGGGGTCGTGCCGCAGCAGCCGCCGACAAGGTTCAGGAACCCCTCGCGCGCCCAGCCGCCCATCTCCTTTGCCATGGATTCGGGCGTGTCGTCGTATTCGCCGAAGGCGTTGGGCAGGCCGGCGTTCGGGTAGCAGGAGACCGGCGTGGCGGCGACCGTCGAGAGCTCTTCCACGTACTGGCGCAGCTCTTTTGCGCCGAGCGCGCAGTTGAGGCCGATCGCGAGCGGCTGCGCATGGCGGACCGAGTTGTAGAAGGCTTCCGCGGTCTGCCCCGACAGCGTCCGACCGGAAGCGTCGGTGATGGTGCCGGAGATGATGAGCGGCGAGCGCGCGCCGCGACGCTCGAACTCCTGCTCGATCGCAAAAAGCGCCGCCTTTGCGTTCAGCGTGTCGAAGATCGTCTCCAGGAGCAGCAGATCGACGCCGCCGTCGAGGAGCCCGCGCACCGCGTCGCCGTAGGCGGCCACGAGCTGGTCGAAGCTGACGGCGCGAAAGCCCGGATTGTTGACATCCGGCGAAATCGAGGCGGTCTTGGTCGTGGGGCCGATGGCGCCGGCGACGAAGCGCGGCCGAGAACGATTTTTCCTCTGCCATTCGTCGACGCTTGCGCGCGCGAGTTGCGCCGCCGCGGCGTTCAGCTCGTAGGCGAGCTCTTCCATGCCGTAGTCGGCAAGCGAGATCGCGGTCGAGTTGAAGGTGTTGGTCTCGATGATGTCGACGCCCGCCGCGAGATAGTCGAGATGCAGGCGCCGGATGAGAGCGGGCTGCGTGAGCACGAGCAGGTCGTTGTTGCCGCGCAGCTCGCGCCCCCAGCCGCGGAAGCGCTCGCCGCGAAACTGCTCTTCCGACAGGCGCGCGCGCTGAATCATGGTGCCCATGGCGCCGTCCAGCACGAGAATCCTCTCGGCCATGAGCGTCTGCAGATCGGCGATACGGTCGGTCATCGAAGCCTGGAAAACAAAAACGCCCGCTCAGCTTTCGCAGAAACGGGCGCTCTTTGCGTGCGCGTCTCTTTAGCGGTATTTGTAGAGCGCCCGCAAGCTGAGCTTCAAATCGGCGCTAGGTGGGATTCTGCCCAACTCAGCGTTCTCAGTCAAACGCTAGCGCACCGTGGCGTCGATGATGCGCTGCCAGTTGGTGGTGCGGCCGTCGACTTTGCCGCTCGAGCTGGTCAGGTATCGGCGCGTCAGCTCGGCGGAGTCGAGATCATTCTCTACCTCGAGTCCGCTTGCGCGCGCGAAATCGGCGGCCTCGGACGGCGTCCAGCCGGTGACGAAGGGCTCGCCGAGCCCGGCGACGGCTTTCGCCGTCCGGTACGCGGCGAAAAGGCCGTCGAACTTGCCGTCGATCACCGCGCGCAGCACATAGTCGTAGACGGCCCGGCTGCCTGCGGGCGAGTGCTTGCCGATGAAATCGAGCGTCGCCCGGTTGCCCGCCTCGTTCACGTACATGAGGACGCCCTCGATGATGAAGAAAGACCTTTGCCTGGGGTCGTAGCTCGCGGCCGGCAGCGCCGTCTCGAGCGTCTGCTTGTCGAAGTCGATCGGCACGTAGCGCACGTGCGCGGGCAGCCTGCCGAGAACTCGCTTCACCGCAGCCTGCTTGGCGCTGCTCGTCGCCGGAAAATCGACCTCGAAGAAGCGCAGCTTCGGATAACGCCTGTGAAAGCGGTAAGCGCGACTGTCGAATCCGGCGCCGAGCACCACGACCTGCCGCGCGCCGTCCTTCGCCGCTCTCTCCAGCTGCTCGTCGATGTGGCGCGTACGCGCGTTGACGAAGAAATATCCCGAATAGCCCTCCGGATCGAGATCGATCGCGCCGCGTGCGATCGCATAATCGTGGGGCAGGATGCGCGGGCTGCAGAGCTTCGCGGCGAGCGTATCCTTGTTCCGCAGGCCCTTGTCGGGATGAAGCGCGCCCACGGCGCGGAAGTCGCACACGGCCGCGGCCGTGACCGAGGCGGCGCCTTCCGGCACTGCACCGGCGGGAGCGATGCAAAGCGCAGCCGCCGCGGCTGCCAGCAGGCGGGCGCGCATCTAGTGCAAGCGCGGCTTTTTCAGGAAATCGTTGCGATCGGCGGACTTGAGCTCGAGGCGCGAGAGCGCGCCCTGGCGCGAAATGGTGAGCGGGATCGTCGTTCCGGCGGGCCCCAGGCTCCAGACCTTGCGGAAAAAATTCGCGAGTCCCGCGACCCGCTCGCTCGCGACTTCCGCGAGCACATCGCCGAGCCGCATGCCGGCCTGCTCGGCGGGACCGCCCGGGGCGAGGCCGCCGACGACGAGATGGCCTTCGAGCTCGGTCGCGTAGAGGCCGAGCCATGGCCGCGCCGCGCGCCCGGGCCGCCCGAGCGTGGTCATGTCCGTGAGAATCGGCTCGAGCAGGTCGATCGGCACGAACATGTTGCCATCGACCGTCTTGCCGGCGAGCACTTCCTGCACGAGCAGCGAGCCGATGGCGAGCAGCTTGCCGTCCTCGCCGACGAGCGCCGCGCCGCCCCACTGCGGATGCGCCGGCGCGGTGAAAAGCGCCTCATCGAGCACGTACTCCCAGTACCCGGCGAATTCCCGCTTGGCGAGAACCTTGGCCTTGAGCGAGTGCACCCGGCCGCCGTGGCCGATCACGAAGACGCCGCTGCCAGTGGCGGCGCTCGCCGCCGAGCCGCGCTCGAGCGGCCGCACGCCGAGGGGCGAAAGCGGCAGCACCAGGCCGAAGCCGGTGGCCTGGTCGTAGGCGAGCGCGTGCGCGGGCACGGCCACGCCGCGGTTTGTCGTCAGCCAGAGGCTCTGCGCCTCGGCGACCAGGTAGCCGATCGTGAGGACGAGGCCATCCTCGCGGATGACGACGCCGTTGCCGACGCGCTCGGTGCCGAGGATCTGCGCGGTGTACGCGTCCTCGGGCACCTCGGCGCGCAGCATCACGACGGCGTCGAAGGCCGCCTGCAGATCGAAGCGCGTTTCGGACGGATTGGGCTGCAGCGCAGCCGGGAATGCCCATTGGCTCGGTTCGGCCATGCTCGGATATTATGCGCCGGCGTGCCAGAACACGAGTTTCAGTCGATCGAAGGAAAGTTCCCCGTGCAGCTGCACTGGGGCGACTGCGACCCGGCCGGCATCATCTTCTACCCGACCTATTTCCGCTGGTTCGACGCGGCGACCTGGGCCTTCTTCGCCTCGGTCGGGTATCCAGCCAAGCGCATGCGCGCCGAGCATCTCGCCATGCCGCTCGTCGCCGCCGACTGCGAGTTCAAGGCGCCCGCGGAGCAGGAAGATCGCGCCGAGGTGCGCTCGAAAATCGTGCGTTGGGGCGGGAAGTCGTTCGTCATCCGCCATGAGGTGGTGCGCAAGGACGGCACGCTCCTCGCGCGAGGCTCCGAGACGCGCGTCTGGGGCCGCTACGTAGCGGGGCCTGGCACGCCTTTGAAGGGTGTGGAAATCGGCGAGGAGCTCAAAGCGCTTTTTCGCGCGCGCTGAGCCAGTCGGCGAGCGTTCGCTCGATCATGGCCTGCGAGTCGCCCAGGCAGCGCTCGGGATCAAAAAGCGAATCGACGTCGAGCTCCGGGTGTGCTTGCCGGACCACGTCCTTGAGCCGTTTTCCGTCGCGTACGGCGGTCGCCGAGAGCTTTTCGGTCAAGGCGTGCGCGGCGGATTTGCCAAGCTTCGCCGAAAGCGCGATCGAAACGCTTTCGGAATAAACGAGCCCGCCCGAGCGCTCGAGGTTCGCGCGCATCGCCTTCGCGTCCACCACCAGGCCCTCGAGCGCCTCCCCCATGGCGTCGAGCGCGCCGGCGGCGCTAGCCAGGAGCTCGCGCAAGGTCAGCCACTGGCTCTGCCACTGCCCGAGTCCGCGCTCGTGCTCCGGCGCGAGCTCCCCGAGGAGCGTGGCCGCGAGCGCTGGCGTACGCTGCGCGGCCTCGAGCGCCGCAAGGCTTGCCACCGGATTGCGCTTGTGAGGCATGGCGGAGGAGCCGCCGCGCCCCTCGCCGGAAGGCTCGCTCACCTCGGCCACCTCCGGCTGCATGAGAAGCGAGACGTCGCGCGCGATTTTCGCCGCAGCGCCGGCGAGAATCGCCGCCTCGGCCCCGAGGCGCGCGAAGCCGTCGCGCGCGCTATGCCACGGGATCGGCGAGCGCTTGAGCGAGAGCCCGGCGGCGAGCGCTTGCGCGACCGCCTCGCCCTTGTCGCCGTAGGCCGATAGCGTCCCGCCCGCGCCGCCGAACTGCAGCACGCAGGCCTCGCGCGCGAGCGCGGCAAAGCGCGCGTGCGAGCGCGCGATCATCGAAAGCCAGACCGCCGCTTTCCATCCGAAGGTCACCGGCACCGCCGGCTGAAGCAGGGTGCGCGCCGCCATCGGCGTGCGCGCGTGGCGCTTCGCAAGCACGGCCGCGGCATCGCCGAGGCGCCTGGAGAGCGCAAGCACGCGCGCGCTTGCCGGCAGAAGGCAGAGCACGAGCCCCGTGTCGATCACGTCCTGGCTGGTGGCGCCCAGATGCACATAACGGGCCGCCTCGGGCGACACTGCCGCGACTTGCTCGGTCAGGCGCTTGACGAAGGGAATGGTGAGAGCGCCCGCCGTTCGCGCCGCGCGCGCGAGCGCCGCGGCGTCGAACTCGGCGCGAGCGGAAACATCGGCGATCGTCTTCGCGGCCTCCGCCGGGGCGAGGCCGGCTTCGGCGCAGGCGTGCGCGAGGGCGGCCTCGAAGCACGCCATGGCGGCAAGGAGCTTGTCATCCGAGAGTGCGGCCGCACAGGCCGCGTCCCGGAAAATGTCTTGCAGAGTGCTCAGCCCCAGACTTCCTGCGCCGTCTCGATCACCAGGCGCAGCTTTGCGCGCTGCGCCTCGACGGCGATCTTGTTGCCGTGCACGGTGCTGGAAAAGCCGCACTGCGGCGAGAGCGCGAGCTGGTCGAGCGGCGCATATTTCGCCGCCTCGTCGATGCGGCGCTTCAGGTCGTCTTTCTTTTCGAGCTCGCCCAGCTTCGTCGTCACCAGGCCCAGCACCACGGTTTTGCCCTTGGGCAGGAAGCGCAGCGGTTTGAAATCGCCCGAGCGCGCGTCGTCGTATTCGAGGAAGTAGGCATCCACGTTCATCTCGGAAAGGAGCGCCTCCGCCACCGGCTCGTAGCCGCCTTGCGCCGCCCAGGTGCTCTGGAAATTGCCGCGGCACAGGTGCACGGCGAGCGTCATTCCCGCGGGCTTTCTGGCTACCACACGGTTGATGAACTTGGCGTAGCGGTGCGGCAGCTCGTTCGGGTCGTCGCCGCGCGCCTTCGCCGCCGCGCGCATCTTGTCGTCGCACAGGTAGGCGAGGTTCGTGTCGTCCATTTGCACGTAGGTAAGGCCGGCCTTGGCGAGCGACTGGAGCTCGTCGCCGTAGGCCTTCGCGACGTCCTCGTAGAACTCGGGCTCGAGCTCCGGATAGTGCTCCTTGCTGATGCCGGCGCGTCCGCCGCGAAAGTGGAGCATGGTGGGCGAGGGAATGCAGACCTTGGGCGTGCGCTTCGTCTGCGACTTGAGGTACTGAAAATCGGCGAGCTGGATGTCCTTCACGTGCTTCACCTTGCCCACGACGCGCATCACGGGCGGGGCGAGTTCCTCGGTGCCGTCGGGCCGCTTCACCATCACGGGAATGTCGGTCTTCACGCCGCCGATCTGCTCGAGGAAGTCGATGTGGAAGTAGGTGCGGCGGAATTCGCCGTCGGTGATCGCCTGCAGGCCGACGTCTTCCTGGAATTTGACGATTTCGGCGATCGCCTTGTCCTCGACCTTGCGCAGCTCGGCGGCGGACATTTCGCCTTTGGCTTTCTTTTCACGAGCCTCGAGCAGGTATTTCGGGCGGAGGAAGCTGCCGACGTGGTCGGCGCGGGAAGGAAGATTTGCCATGGGGTGTCTTAAGAGAAGCGGGAAAAGCGGATTTTATGCTCCCGCCGCTGCCGCGCGTGATTCAGCCGGCCTGACGAACGCGCCCTGGCGGATGAGCGCCGCCTGCAGCTCGGCGATATCGACCGAGCGCGGCTCGAGGCCGCGATTGGCGGCGATCGCGGCCGCCGCGCCGGCGGCATGGCCGGTCAGCCAGCATTGCGGGATCTCGCGCATGAAGCTGTGCGAGTTGGGATCGCACGAGATGTGCCTGCCGCAGGCGAGCAGGCCGTCGAGCGCCGCCGGTACGAGGCTGCCGTAGGGCACCGAGATGTTGGGAAATTTGGGCGAGACGCTCGGGCTTACCGCGACCTCGTCGGCGAACGTGCGCCCAAGCGGCCATTGCGCGCGCTCGATCCTCGCCACGCCGCGCAGGCGGCGCGCGTGGCGCACGCCGAGCTGCGGCGCGCTTTGCAGCAGGAAGGCGTTTTCGAACCCCGGCGCTTGGGCACGGTAGAAGTCGAGATGCCGCGCCATCAGGCGGTGCGAGCGGATTTCGACCTCGGTCTGCTCATCCATGTCCAGGGCGGAAAAGCCCGACTGCCGCGGCCCCATGAAGAGCGCGACGTCGTTGCGCCAGGAAACGAACGGCTTGTCGAAGAGCCGCATGGCCTCGCGGCCGCGCGCCATGAAGGCGGCATACGCCTCGGGTTGCCCGCCCCTGAACTCGAGCCAGCGCTCCATGTCGACGCCGCCGAAGAGCCACGGCGTATTCATGCAATGGTGGATGTCCTCCTGGTCGATGTCGGACTCGAACGCCGCGCCCGCGCGCGCGAAGAGATCGCCGTCGCCCGTGGCATCGACCACCACCTTCGCGCGTACCGCCTGGCGGCCGGCCTTGCTCTCGAAGACCGCGCCGCGCACCTTGCCTTCTTCCATGAGCGGCAGCGCCGCCCAGCAGTGATAGACGAGGCGCCCTTTCGCCTCGAGCACCATCTCCTGCGAGGCGAGCTTGAGACGCTCCGGATCGACAGTCGGCGCCCAGGTCACCACTCCGTGGTACGCCGAGGTGCGCTGGGCCCAGTACTCCGCGCGCGCGGGCTCGCGCGAGCCCCATTCGCGTCGCTCGGGTCCCGCGACGGCGTCCTTCGGCAGCCGCGCCATGATCTCCTCCGCGAAGCCGCGGATGACGAGCTGCCCGGTCCAATCGGTCATCCGGTCGATCCAGATGACGAGTCCCCCGGTCGAGAGCCCGCCCAGGTGGTTGTAGCGCTCGAGCAGGATCACGTCGGCGCCTAGCCGCGCCGCCGCGACCGCCGCCGCCGTGCCGGAGGGCCCACCGCCGACCACGAGCACGTCGCAAGCGCGATACACGGGAATGTCTCGCGCGGGCTCCTTCAGCTTGCCGAGGTCGGGGCGTCCGCCCTGGTCGCTCTTTCGGTCGAAAAAGACCTCGGAAGTGAAGATGCGCTCGTCGGAAGGCGAAGCCATGATCGATTCCTAGAGCGGGGTCACACAGGCGTGCAGGAGCGCGGAGCGGCCGCGGCGGACTTCGTCGAGGCAGCGCCGGATCGCATCGGGCACCTCGTCCGGGTCGCTCACCTTGGCGCCGTAGCCGCCGGCCGACTCGACAATCTTGGCGAAATCGATCTCGGGCGCAAGGCGCGCTTCGTATTCACCCGCCGCGTGCGCCTCGCCCTGCGGATACATGCGCAGCGTCGCTTCCTTCACCGCCGACCAGCCGCCGTTGTCGATCACGACCGTCAGAATTGGCAAGTCGTAGTGCTTGGCGACGGCGTACACGGTTTCGGGCGTGCCCTGATAGAACGAGCCGTCGCCGCAGATCTGCACGGCAAGCGCCTCGCGCCGCGCGAGCTTGGCGCCGAGCGCGCCTGCGCCCGAAAAGCCGAGCGCGCCGCCGGGCAGGCCGAAAATCGAGCCCGGCTTCGTGCGCTTTAGCTGGTTGAAGAGCGTCGGCGTGTTGCGAATGCCCTCGTTGAAGACGATCGCGTCTGCCGGAATCGCCCGGCCGAGTTCGGCGCAGAGGTAGTTCACGCCGATCGCGCCCGGCTTGCCCCGCTCGGCGGCGAGCTTGGCGAGGCTCGCGGCGCGCGTCTCGCGCTCCGAGCGGATCTCATCCAGGCGGTTTTTTGCCTCGTTCAGGAATTTCGCCTCGGCCTTCGAGCGAAGCGCCTCCAATAGTTGACCCAGGACGATCGTGCTGTCGGCCTGCACGCGCAGGTTCGTCGGGAAGCCCCACATCGGCATCCTGTCCTTGATCGCGTCGACGTCGATCTGGATCCAGAAAGTGGCGGCGTTCTCCTTCGTTTCGGCCGGGATCCAGGGCACGTCGACGTCCACGAGCATGCCGACGTCGGTCTTCGGTAGCGCCGCCGCGGCCGAGATGCCGCAAAAGCAGGGCGATTCGGACGAGATGTTGAGATTGAGCGCGCCCGACTCGTAGACGCGGATCCCGGCGAAGCGCGCCAATTCATCGACCACCGCGGCAAACGCGGGGTTGCGCCCGCCGTAGCGCGTGATGAGGATCGGATGGCGGGCGGCGAGGAGGCGCGTCGCCATCTCGCCGATCGTCGCGGCGTCGAGGCCGCGCGCGCGCACCGCGCCGTAGCGGGCGTCGGGAAAGCTTTTGACGGCGCTCTCATCCCAGCTCTGCGCGAGCACTTCGCGCGGCAGCGTGAGGTACACCGGACCCATCGGGTCGCTGTGCATGACGGAGTGCGCCCGGCGCAGCACTTCCTTCGCCACCACGCCGGCGTAGAGCGTGTACTCCCACTTGACGTAGGGCCGCACCAGCGCCGCCTGGTCGAACGGCTCCTGGATGAAGTGCACGTGGGTGTCGCGCGCGCCGGAGAGCTCGCCTCGCATCGTGAAGGGCGCGCGACCGGCCATGAGGAGCGTCGGCACGCGCGCGCGGCTCAGGTTGTGCAGCGCCATCGAGGAGTTCGCGGTGCCCGCGTCCACGTGCGCGAGGATCGCCTGGCCGCGGCCGGTGACCTGCGTGTAGCCGAGCGCCATATGGACCGCGACGTTCTCGTGCGGGCAGAGGATGGTCGGCGGGTGCTTCAGGCCCTGCTTCTTCCAGCGCGCCATCTCTTCGATCAGCGGCGCATGATCGGTGCCGAGGTTGCCGAACACGTAATCGATGCCGATCTCGTTCAGCCCCTCGAGGAAGTAGTGCGAGGTGCTGTGCAGCCTGACCTGCGGTGCCTTGTCCACGGCTAGAGCTCGAAGAAGACCGTCTCGTCCTTGCCCTGCAGCACGATGTTCCATTGCAGGGTCTTTTTTGTTTTTTTTGCGATCAGGGTGGGGCGTCGACGGGCGGGCACGAGGGAAAGGACGGGATCGGCGTCGTTGGACGGGTCGCCGGGAAAGTAGATGCGCGTCACAAGCTGCTTCAGCTGCCCGCGCATGAAGATGTTGACGGCGATGTGCGGCGCCTGCACCTTTCCGCGCGGCCCGGGGACGCGCCCCGGCTTGATCGTCTTGAAGCGAAAGCGGCCCTTCATGTCGGTGTTGGAGCGGCCGAAGCCGCGGAAGCCCTTGGCGCCGTACCGACCCTTGGCGTCCGCCTGCCAGATCTCGACCGACGCATCGTTCACCGGCTTGCCGTCGCCGTCGAGCACGCGCCCCTCGATCGTGACGCGCTCGCCCGGCACGCCGGCGCGTACGAGGTTCTCGGTCACGAGCCAGGTCATGCCGATGTGGAGGTACGGGCCAACGGTCTGCGAGGTGGTGGCGTGCAGGCTCATCGGCGCTTCTCGAAGGGCGTTTGCTTGCGTCCGCGCAGCACGATGTCGAACCGGTAGCCGAGCGCGATCTCGGGAATCGTGGTCTGCCAGTCGAAGGCGGAAATCAGCCGCCGCCGCGCTTTTTCGTCGGGGATGCAGTTGTACATGGGGTCGCGCTCGAGCAGCGGATCGCCCGGGAAGTACATCTGGGTGACCAGGCGCGTCGCGAACGCGGGACCGAAGAGCGAGAAATGGATGTGCGCCGGGCGCCACGCGTTGTAATGGTTGCGCCAGGGATACTCCCCCGGCTTGATGGTGACGAAGCGGTAGCGGCCCTGCTTGTCGGTGAGCGCGCGGCCGCAGCCGGTGAAGTTGGGGTCCATCGGCGCGTCGTGCTGGTCGACGCGATGCGGATAGCGGCCGGCCGAATTCGCCTGCCAGACTTCGACGAGCGTCCCGGCAACCGGCTGGCCGTTTTCGTCGACCACCCGTCCGCTTACGATGATGCGCTCGCCGATCGGATCGCCGCGGTGCTGGCGCGTGAGGTCGGCATCGCCCGGTTTCACTTCGTCGCGGCCGAACACCGGTCCGGTCGTCTCGGTGAGCGTCTGCGGCAGCACGACGAGCGGCTTCGTCGGCGCGCGCTTCACGGTCGATGCATAAGGCGGAAAAAGGTAATCCGGCTGCGTTCCCGGCGCCGGGCGCCGATAGGGAACGATGTTCTTCCTATTCGGCATCAGGCTGCTTTCCGGGCTGCGCGCGATCGAAGGCTTCGAGCTTCATGCATTCGGCGTGGATGCGCATGATCGTCGGGTAGGCCGTAGTGTCGCACTGGTAGCGCTGGGCGTTGAAGACCTGCGGCACGAGGCAGCAGTCGGCCATGCCGGGCGTGTCGCCGTGCGAGAAGCGACCCGTCGCGGGATCGGCGAGCGCGGTCTCGAGCTTCGCCAGGCCGTCGGCGATCCAGTGCCGGTACCAGGCGTTGACCTGCTCCTCGCTCTGCCCGAGGGCGCGCTTCAGGTGCTGCAGCACCCTCAGGTTATTGAGCGGGTGGATCTCGCAGGCGACCAGAAGCGAAAGCGAGCGCACGCGGGCGCGCGCGAATGCCTCCTTCGGCAGCAGCGGCGGAAACGGCCGCGATTCGTCCAGGTACTCGATGATGGCGAGCGACTGGTTGAGCAGCCGTCCCGCGTCCTCGAGCGCGGGCACGAGCGCCTGCGGGTTGACCGTCGCATAGTCGGGCTTGCGGTGCTCGCCCTTGGCGAGATGCACGAACGCGGGATCGTAGGCGAGGCCTTTGAGGTTCAGCGCGATCCGCACGCGGAACGCGGCCGAGCTGCGAAAGTAGGTGTAGAGCTTCATGGAGCGCGGAAGCCGCGTACTACAGCGCGGCCACCATCTTCACTTTGAGCTCGCCCACGCCGTCGATCCCGGCGTGCAGGTCGTCGCCGGGCTTGACCGGGCCGACGCCCGCCGGCGTTCCCGAGTAGATGATGTCACCGGGTTCGAGCGTGTAGTACTCGGAAAGAAACGCGATCTGCTCGGGCACCGACCAGATCATGTCGGCGAGATCCGCCCGCTGGCGCTCCTTGCCGTTCACCTTGAGCCAGATCGGGCCTTTCGCCGGATGGCCGATTTTCGCCGCGGGCGCGAGCGCGCTGCAGGGCGCCGACTCGTCGAAGTTCTTGCCGAAATCCCACGGCCGGCCGTGGTCCTTGCCGTGCTGCTGCAGGTCGCGGCGCGTCATGTCGAAGCCCACGCCGTAGCCGAAGATGTGCTCGTTCGCCTTTTTTGCGTCGATGCGGCGGCCGCCTTTCGCGAGCGCGACCACCATCTCGGTTTCATAGTGGAAGTTCGCGGTCTTGGCGGGGTAGTGCACTTCGCCGCCGCCCGGTACGAGCGCGAATTCGGACTTGATGAAAAAGAACGGCGTCTCGCGCCCGTCGCCGCCCATTTCCTTCTGGTGCTCGACGTAATTGCGGCCGACGCAGAAGATGCGCCGCACCGGAAACAGGTCCTTCGATCCCTGCACCGCGAGCGCGGGCGGGCTCCACAACGAGATGACGTGCGACACCTGGAGTCCTTTCCTGGAAGAAGCGGAATTCTAGTGCTAGGATTGGTCGGACGGTAATCGCCACCTACAGGAGGGGAGGATGAAAGCCAGATTCGCCCATGTTCTCGCCGCGCTTTCGCTCGCCGCCGCGGCGACCGGCGTGGCCGCGCAGACCGTCAAGGTCGGCGTCGTGCTGCCGTACTCGGGGGTCGGCGCGGAGTTCGGCCAGCAGGTCGACCGCGGCATGCAGACGTATCTCAAGCTCAATCCGAATGCCTTCGGCCCCTACAAGGTGGAACTCATCAAGCGCGACTCGAAAAGCCCGAGCGGCGCCGATGCGAAGACCGCGGTGCAGGAGCTGATCACGCAGGAGAAGGTGGATATCCTCGCCGGCTTCGTCTATTCGCCGGACGCGATCGCCTCCGCGCCCCTGGTCACCGAGGCGAAGAAGCCG
>Ga0310813_10000872_pt1 | contig 18425 bp, 15 predicted proteins | sample YN3metagenome_FD_203086 | JGI IMG/M metagenome (GOLD analysis project Ga0310813, IMG submission 203086) | Soil microbial communities from experimental microcosm in Duke University, North Carolina, United States - YN3 | ecosystem: Engineered > Artificial ecosystem > Soil microcosm > Unclassified...
CCGTGAGCCCAACGAGGTCGCTCTGTGCGAAGGTGAGCACCCGAGCCCCTACTGCCCGACCGATCGCTTCACCCGCGGCGAAATCCGTGTGCTTCGCGCCCGGCCAGGGATCGGAAGTCTCTTGCGCGTCGAGCGCGGCTTCGAGCTGGGCGACGCTGCTCGGGAAAAACGAGCTCAGAACGGCGGCGGACGCGCCACCAATCGCCGCAGCGACCGGGGGATGCGGACCAGGGGTTGCCTGTGCCGCCTCGGCGGCGCGAAACTGAGCGAGCGAGAGATACACGTACAGGCGTATCGCGTTGATTCCTGGCGCCGGCGCCGCTGTTGCCAGGTCGGTCGCCAACTGATTCCAACTCACCGTCGCACCGGCCTCCCAGAACTTGACGGCGGAGAACGCCGCGCTCCCGTTGGAAGCCAACGTCGTGGGAGCCGATGTCGCGTCGGTCGGTGGGCGGTCGATGCCGCAGCCCGCGGCGAGGAGCGCGGCCGCGCCGAGCACGAGGGTGCGCTTGAACATGGTGCCTCCCTCAGTGGAATGGTGGACCGGCCACTCAAAGATGTTTTTCACGAGACGATGCGTGGGTGCGAGACAGCTCGACATTCTCCACCTCCCTGGCATATGTGCATTGGGGGGCACCGCCCTGTGCTGTCTGCCTTTGAAGCGGCGCGTTTGGTTGGAGAATCTGTGCTCGGCCCGTCACCCAGCCGTTCCCTGACCGTTACGCCGGTGCTCGACTCGTCGGTGTCAGGGTTCAGTGCATCCGGCAACGAGAAGGCCTCACATCCGAGGAGGCGAATTCCTTGAAGCCCTCGCGCCAACTCCGGTGAATCGGTTGCCACGCGAGTTGACGACGTGCCTTCGCATTGGAAGCGCCGCGCCGCCGGGTTGCCGGTGCAAGCAACTTCACGTGACGCGGTGCCCCAACGGCGGCCGCGAACACCGGTCCCCAAACGCTAGCAGGCGCTGGTTCGTCATCGACGATGTTGAACGTCCCTTTCGGCCACGCCAGAGCGAGGACGGCTGCCTGCGCCGCATCTTCAACATGCACGAATGAGGTGACGGCCTCATTCGGAACGAACTCGCCTCGACGGAACTGATCGGCCGCCGATCCGTCTGGTGCGTATGCCGTCCCGGGCCCGTACAAAGTTCCGTAGCGCAGAATGACACCGTTCGCGACTTCGCCCACTGCCTGTTCCAACGGCAGGATTCCCTCGAAGCTGCCATCGGCGTGGGATGAGAGGTCCAGCGGATCGTCCTCGTGCGCCAGGCCCTCTCCGGGAGCGTACAGACAATAACTCTGGGCGACCACGCGCGAGATTCCAGCGGCCAAGGCCGCGTCGACGAGATTGCGCGTTCCGAGCTTTCGGATGCGATTGTTGGCGACGTAGTCACCCGTCCCCAGACTGGTGAGCTCGTCGATTAGGGCGTCCGGACGCGCGCGATGAACCGCGGCTGTCACTGCGTCTCGATCGAACACGTCGACGATGACCGGTTCCGCACCGAGCGCGAGAAGGAGCCGGCTCCTGGACTCATCGTTGGACATGCCGACAACCTGGTGCCCGGCGCGAACGAGTCGTGGCACTAGTGCGCGTCCAATGACTCCTGTAGCGCCGGCAACAAAAACCTTCATCGAACGTTTCTCGTGGAAGTCATCGCGCTCGGCTTCACCCAATCACGGCTTCTTGATCGTGGCGGTCGTCGTCGACACTGCGCGGGCCGCGGCCTCGATCACGGCGGCGACTTCCTTTGGATGGGACATGAACACCACGTGACTCGAGTTTATCTCCGTCGTCGTGGCACCCATTCTTTTCGCAAAGAAACGCTCCAGATCCGGGTTGATCACGTTGTCGTGCTGCGCCACGACGAACCATGACGGCACGCTGCGCCACGCGGCGACTGTGGTCGCCGCCTTGAACGCCGAGTTGTTGAGCGGCTTCTGCGTCACCGCCATGACGGTCGTCTCCGCGAGCGGGAGGTCTTGCGCGAAGACGTCGTGAAACTTCGCGCGATCGATTGTCAGGAAGCCACCGGAATCCGGAACAAACGCGGTGAGCGCCTTCGACGGATACTTCTCGAGGAGCGCGCCGAGGGGCTCGTTGGCGTCGTTCGCGAAAGCGGCGAGGTAGACCAGGGCCTTTACATTGGGGTTGGTGGCCGCCGCGGTCATGACCGCACCGCCATACGAATGGGCGACGACGACCGTGGGGCCCTTCTGCGCATCGATTAGGCGCTTGGTCGTCTCGATGTCCGCCTCGTACGAGCTGAGCGGGTTTTCCACGGCGCTCACCTCATAGCCCTGAGCTTGCAGGATGCGGATGACCGCGTCCCAACCGGAAGCGTTCGCGAAGGCGCCGTGCACGAGCACGATCGCGGGTTTCGCGGCCGGTTTCGCAATAACGGGCGCGGTACGGCGATATGAGCTTTGGGCATCGCCAGTAGCGGCATAGGCAGTTGCGACGACAAGCATCATGACAAAGAATCGACTACGCTGCATACGAGCCTCGCTTAATGAATGAATCGATCCGGAATGGCCTCGTCGGCTTCACGGTGCGATCGCTCGCGCGATCAGTCCTGAAGCGCGCGCTTGAGTGCGGCGATGGCCTGCGCCACGGCGCCACGAACGGCGGGCGCGTCGACGATCGGGATGAGCATCACGAATTCGTGGATGGTCTGGTTGTAGCGCACGGCCGTGACGCGGACGCCAGCCTGGCGACGGCGAAACTTCGCGCGCAGGGCCGGTTGCGGTATTGGACCATCGGCCCTGATACGGTCGGCGATTTGTTTTGCCGGACTTGTGTATGAGAACGCTCAACCCGCGGATTCGAGGAATAGCGCGCTCGTCTGCGCGCTGAATGTCTCGACCTCATTGGGAGCGTCGCGTATCGCCCGGTCGCTCAGGATGGCCGGTGTAGCGACGGGGCTGGTATCTCGACGTGCCTCAGGTTGCGTTACGTGCCCTACTTTTAAGCGTCAGCTGCCCTTGATTCGCACCGCGCCAACGCCCTCGACCCGACCGATCTGATCACCGAGTGCCTTGCGGTCCACGCCGGTCGGCGCCGCGATGATTTCGACATCGCGTCCCGTTATGTGCAGCCGAAGCCCTGAGGGCACACCTGCCAGCGACGCCGCGACGTTCGCCGCGACGCGATCGCGCGTCGGCAGCGGGATGAACGACGGCTCGTCGCCCAGCGAGACACGGACATGAACCACCGAGGTGTCGGTGATACCGCGAAGGCTGCCGCGCCGAATGTCGGTTGGTTCGGATACGATGCCGAGATGCCCCAGCACCGTGAGGCGAAGTGCGTCGAGTCGGACGAGGTCGGGCGCGCCGGTGAGCACGAGCGACGGCGTGGTCGCGAGCGTCAGCGCCTTCGCCGCCATCGCGATGCGGGCCTGCCCCTGCAACCCGACCGCGCAATCGGCAACCAGCTTGAACCGCTGTCGTGCGGCGAAGTCGGAGCGGCCGGGAAGTGCGCGCACAATGTCGTCGGTTTGTGTGGCTCGTGAGGCGCAGTCCGCGGAGCCGCCGCGATCGCGCAATTGTATCAACTGTCGAAGAGGTCGAACGTCGGCGACGGCGCCATCGATGCGCTGAAGCAGCGAATCGGCCCGGCGGATATCGTCCACATCCAGGTACGCGCGCACGGCCTCGAGCATCTGCCGGCTACCCTCCGCCACTTGGCCGACAGTCTGCAATCCCGTCGCCAGCAATTCGCGAACGAGCGGCAGCGGTTGATAGGTGCCGGCCTCCTGCTCACGCTCGAAGGCCACGCGCAGCGTGGCGTTCAGCTGGAACAACGCGTCATGCGCATACGTCGGGGACTTCCATTGTCCACGTTGCGCGTAAATGATCGCGAGAGCCGTATGATACCGTTGTTCGGCGAGCAGGTCGTGCCGGGCGATCATCATCGCCTTCGCGTCGAAGATCCGTTCCTCGACCGCGCGAAATTTGTCGCCCCCGCGATCGAACTCGGGATGGCCGTCGTACAACAGCGCCAGCGAGCGCTGGAGATCCAAGTCGCCAGGATTGCTCGGAGTACGGTTGCTTCCTCCAAAATCCAACGCGACCAACCAACACCGCTCGGCAGACTGCGCCCTGTTTGCCGCAAGCATCTGGTCACCAAGCCCCAACGCGAGGCGCGACAACGCCGCTCGGCGCTCGCGCGTCTGAATCCACCAATGGTCCGATGTCGGTGCGGTCCATGGCGACGCCAAGTACTGACGAAGGTCCGACAACGGTTTCGTGCTCGTCACACGCGTGGGCCAGCCGTTCATCAAATCGTCGACCATGATGTGGCGGTTCGCCGACAACGTCAGCCAGCGCACGAGCGCACGATCCTGCCCCGCGGCACTCGTTGGTTCGAGAACAATTCGTTGATAGCCGTCCAGCGCGACCTCGGGGAGCGTGATCTCCAGCGCATCCAGCAATACGAGAGCGCTGTCGACGTCGGCGGAACGTTTCACGTCGTACGTGAGTAGCAACCGGCGCTGCGCCTCGGCATCCCTCGGCGCGGCCTGCAACGCGCTGCGATAATATCTACGGGCCGCGGTGGGATTCTTCCTCGCCGCATAGTAGTCGCCGAGCAGCGTCAGATATCCACTTCGCCGCGCGGGATCGGCGGACATCGCATCGCGCAGTTGCACGGTATCGAGTTTTTCGGCGCCAACGCGGGTATACGCGATCCAACTATTTCGCAGCGCATCCTGGTGAGCCGGAAAATCGGCAAGCACCGCTCGATACGCGCGCGTCGCGTCGCCTGTCAGCGATACGACCGCCGAGTCCGACGAAGCCTGTAGTTGGGCGATGTAACCCAGGCCGTAGTTGACGCGCCCACGGCAGCCGGCCCCGGTCGCTCCGGGAGCACAGGTTGGGAGCGTACGCGCTAAGAGCGCCCGCGCGCCGGCGTAGTCGCCGGCGCGCTGAAGACGCTGCGCGCTGTCGACGGCCTGCGAGGCACGCGTGGACGCCGTTGAATCGACTTGCGCGGACGCTCGCGTCGCGCTCATCGTCGCGACGATCAGGAGGAGGGCGGAAAGCCGGAGTGTCATCGGCGCGGCTCTCATGGCGGGCCTCCTCCAGGCGCGACCGGAAATGAAGTGGCTTGCGGCGCCGCGGGCGCGGCACACGCCGTGTCGCTTCGGTGGTAGTGTTCAATGAAGACGCCGTTTACGATGATCGCGTTCGCGGGCGTGGTCCGCAGAATGGCGAGGTCCGCGGTCGGGTCAGTGGCCATACCGACGACGTTGCCGCGCAGCGTCCCCAGCGCCGACGACGTATCGCTGAAATCTCCGGTCGCTTTTGCGCGGAAATCCTTCCGCTTGTCGACCCCCACTCGAATCGTATTGGCGATGCGCAGCGTCGTCTCGAAATCCATGCAAAGGTCGGCGCGTCGAAACGGGAGTATCCACCCGATGTCCGTGGCATCTTGCCACAGCGTGGCCTGCGTGCTGATCGGGATAGAGCGAAGCAGGTCCTGGATGCTCTCGAGCTCGTCGACCTCGAACCGCGCTTGCACTTCTTTCATGAATGCGGCGCTCGTGCCGCGCGCCGCGAGATATTCTTCGATTGGGCGAAACATGCGCCAGTACCGGTCCTGGCCCATCGCCGCGGCAGTCGCGAGTCGAACGTAGAACCCCGTCTCGTGTCGCTGAGCTCCGCTGCCGAGGTCCTTCCTGTTGAGCGTGACGACGAGCGTCTGCGGCGCGGTGCCCGACGAGTCGAATTGAACGAAGCCGAATCGTCGCGACAGGAGTTGCGCGAGCGTATCCGCGACGCCGCGCTCGATCTTCAGCACGTCCTGCGGCGAGTACTCGTTGCGGTACAACGCTTCTTGAAGCACGAATTTCACGGCGATCAGCGGTCGCGTTTGCGCGGCGGCGGTCGTGGCGGCGAGCACGAGCGCGCCACTGGCGCGTGTCCACCATGAGCTTTTCATGGTTGCCTCTCTCCCCCTCCCGGTATTTCGACGTCGACGAGTCGTTCCGTGTGCAGGACGACGTCAGCTAGACCAACGCGATTGCCACCTTGGCTGAACACCTCGGCGACGAGGGATGTCCCCGGCACGAATGGGCTCGGGATGCGAAGGTTCAACGGATGCTTCCAGGCGAGCAGTGTCTCCGCCGAACCCTCATTGATGACTCCTCCCAACTCGAGCAGCCAATCTTGCAGCATCTCCGACGGAATGACGTGCGCGTTGCCGAGCAGAAAGGATTGGGCACCGCGTCCTCCGGCAATCGAGTCGAGCCCGGCACCATGCCGCACGGAGATTCGAATTCGGCTTCCGCCCGACTTGAGATAACTGAGAACCACGGGGTCGGGGCGAAACAGCACCGACGGCGATGGCTGAAGGTCCTTCCCCAGCGTGATCCGCAGACCGGCGATTGGAAAGAGCACGAATGAGGCGCTGACGTATCCCGGCACGTCGACGGTATAGCGTCGCCCGAACGGATTCGTCGCCATCCAGGTGAAGCGAGCCGGCTCGAGCTTCGGTCCAAATGAGATTGGCGTGCCCGCTGACGCGGCCGCGGGCGTCACGGCAACGGTGCCCGAATCTTCCGGCGATCCTCCGACGACTTCGACGGACGATCGGGTGAGCATGACAACGAGACCGATGGCCCACAGCGCCGCCACAATTTCTGTCTTCAAGACCGCTCGCAACATCTTGCGGATCCACACAACGATTTCGCTGCGCTCGCGCTTCTTGAGAAGTTGCTCGAGAACCGCCGGTCCGAGTCCGATCGCGGTGATGATCGTCGCCAGCGATCCGGTATGTGACGAGCTGACGCCGGCGTGCTGCTCGAGCCAGAGATCAGCGATCACCGCAAGGATGGCGAGCGAAAGCGCTTGTGGCACGACCGAAGCGTCGGCGCTCGTGTCTCTCACCGCTCGAGTAGGTGCATCGCCAGCGTTCTGTGTCACGACGATACCTTGCGCGGTGGGTAAAGAGATCTCATTCGGCGGGCGCGCCAATGTACTGCCGCGATTGCCACAATACGTCTGACCGGTCCTGCGGGCAAGCAGGGCGGCCCTGTTCAATCATCGATGTAAGACCGTCGATTAGACAGCGCTAAAGCGTCGCAGGCCGTCGCCGGCATCATCACCGACCCCCCCCCCGCATCGGGCGCGTGTTCAGCCGCGCGTACCATCGCCGAGCCCACGGCACGCGCCAGCTCAGGCGCCAACTCGCTGAGAACGGACTCACACTCGCCCTTGCGGCCAGTGAACGTACCCGACCAGATCACTACACCAGTCTCGGCGCCAAGCAGCATCCCGTTGAGCCGCATGCTGTGGGTCGTTTCGCAGGCGTTGGTGAAGAGAATCTCGCGTGCCCCTAGCTCCCGCGCGATGTGCGCGAGGTGCAGCTTCCGATTGAGAATCGGGAACGTGCTGCCGGCGGCGACGTCGATGTCCGGCAAATCGGCGAGGGCGTCGGCTATCTGTTCGGTGATCGCCTCGCTCGACGCCCCGGCACACCCGCCCGCGAACGGATGCGCGGTGGACAGCACAGCGATGCATCGCCGCGGCGGCGTGTGACCGGCGGACGCTCGCCGTAACGACGCGACGAGCTCGCCCGCCGTCGCCATGCGTTCCGCCGGGACCTTCCCCAGGGCACGCGACAACACCTGAGAGATGGACTGCGGTATCTCCGGACAAATCGAGACGAGCGCGCGCGGTTGGGCGGTCGCGTGCCAATTCATCACGGCAAAGGGCGGCCCGGAAAATGGGGGCTGTCCGGCCAGCATCTCGTAGGCGACGCACGCCAGGCTGTAAATGTCGCTCCGTCCATCGATGGTGCGTTCGCCCACCGCCTGTTCCGGGCTCATATACTCGATCGTGCCGACACGAATCCCGGGCGACGTGTGCCGCGGCATCACGGCCTCGTCGATCGAGAGGGCGATGCCGAAGTCGAGCAACACCGCGCGCCCGTTCCGGAGCATGACATTTTCCGGCTTGATGTCGCGATGGACGACATGCCGGCGGTGCGCGAAGTCCAACGCGCGCGCCACATCGGCGGTGATGCGGAGCGCCTCGCCGATCGAGAGCCGCCGCGCGCGCTCGAGTCGCTCGCGCAACGTTTGCCCTTCGATGAACGGCATCACGTAGTACGGGAGGCCGTCGACCTCGCCGGTCGCGTAGATCGGAACGATGTTCGGATGCCGCAGCTGCGCCGCGACGCGGATTTCCGCCTTGAACCGCTCGGCGCTCGTCGACGATGCGAGCTCGGTGCGCAGAATCTTCACGGCCACTTGCCGGTGGCAGACCGTATCATCCGCGACGTATACGTGCGCCGCGCCACCACGCCCGATCAGTCGACCCATGCGATACCGTGGGCCGAGTGCTCTTGCGAGCCGCTGGATGTCGTCGATCATTTTCGTCCACCCTCCAAGGCCGAGTCAGGAGCTCCCTTTCTCGCTCGGTTCTGTGGGGTTAGACGGACACAACTCCGCGTTTGCCGAGAGCGCTCTGCGCCAGCCGCACGGCGTGGGGAATATTCGGCCGGCCGTAGCCATAGAAGGGGCTGCGGCCCTCGGCATCGTAGGCCCCGTTTTCGACGTCCACTTTCTCGCAGGATTTGCGCAGGACGTCTTTGACCTCGACGGAAGTCAGCTCCGGATTGGCGCTGAGGATAAGCGCGCAGAGGCCGGCGATGATGGCGCACGCGGCGGAGGTGAACCCGAAGGCGTTCGAGTAGAACGATTCGCCGAGCAGCAATGATCCCGCCGGTGCGGTAGTGCGGTACGACAGCGACGCGCCGCTCGGGTCGTCGGGGTCATTGCTGGAATAGACGCACCAGAGCGCGCTTCCTGAGTTGCTGTACCGCGGCCGCCGGCCGTGGCCGTTGCAAGCTCCAACCGCGATGACACCGGGGTGCATCGCGTAACCATTCAGTGCGACGTCGAGGCCGTCGTTGCCGGCGGCGAAAACGAGCACGCATCCCTTTCCGCGACGACCCTCCGTCAAGCAGTAATCGAGCGCGACGCGCGCGCTCGGCGGCAGCGCGTAGCGGCCCGCATCCAGGGAAGGCGCCCAGGCGCAGCAAATGATGTCCGCGCCGGCGTCCGCCGCCCAACGGAGCGCGTCTGCTTCCGGGTGATCGGTGTCGGTGCCGAGTGTCGGAACGGACACGGGCAACAGCATCGCATCGGGCGCAACGCCGGTGACATAACGACTGTTCGCCGCCGCCAGCCCGGCGACTTTGGTCCCGTGCGTTCGGTACGCACCCGCGAGGCCGGGACTGCGATTACCCGGACCGCCGTATTCGCGTAGCGTGCGACCGGCGAAGGCAGGGTGCTCGGCGACATCGACGTTGCTGTCGACGACGGCGAGCACCGTGCCCGCACCGCGCGTCGCCGACCAGGCATCGGCGACGTGCGGCCCGAGCGTCGACCCGGTCACGACTTGCCGGGACTCAGATTTCCCATCGGACACGCGATCGGATCCCAGGGATCGGAGAGCTGCAACTCGCGCACTTCGGGCCTCATAGCCGCTTCTACCGGGGCGGCGTACGGGTCGTTGTACTGGAGCTCACCCAGCCGAACCTTCCACATGTCGGGTGTCCGATAAGGAAACGGATACCCCTCCTGGTCATTTCCATCCAGGAACATTTCGCTCTCGCAGAGCCACGTTTCCGGTTCGTAGTACCGACCGAAAGCCGCAAGATCATCGAGTTCCTTTCCGGCCAAGCTGACCGCCTTGGTGAAGCCGGCCGCCTGGAACATCCAGCGGTAGTGAAGCGTCCATGGCAGGGCGATGTCTTGCTGCGGCGCGTAGTTCGTGATGAGGATTTCAACGGTATTTTCGGCCGCGCGTCGGCTCGCCGCCCCGGTCGGCGAATAGTCGTGGTCGCCGACCTTCACGCTGTTCGCGTCCTCGACGTCGACCACGCACTCCGTTGCGACGTAACCAACGACACCGGCGTTGAGGAACCTGACCATCGCCGGCTGATAAACTGCCTGGGGCTGATAGACTTTCTCGCCGTTATAGCTGTTGGGCTTTTTGTTGACTCGGATCTCTTTGGGAATCGCAATTGAGCCCGCATCCCATTCACCGATCGTGCGCACGCGAGCTACGCCGCGATTGATCGTCACCGTGTTGCTGATGTAGTCATGATTGAGTTTCGGCGACTCAATCAGCTCGACGTTAGCCGCGATCTTCCGAAGGTCCGGCATGAACTTGTCGTAGCTCGGCGCAGCGTCGACATAATTCTGGTTCGCGGGGTCGATCTGGATGTCGAGATCCTGTTTCTTCGCGAGAGGGACGAGGCCCGCCTTGTCGCTTGTCGCGCTGCCGTCGAAGACCTGAATCTCACCCTGGTGGTTGTGATGGCCTTGATGCTTCCGCATGCAGTCCTCGAAGTGGTCATGCGGCTCAGGCTTACCCTTGTACCTCTCGAACGACGCATGGACCGCATGGTCGAGACTCTGCGCGCCATCGATTAGATGCGCGGTAATCTTTCCCTTTTCCGGATTCCTCTCGTCGCGGTCGACGCTGACGAGAATCAGGCCCCGCAACACTAGTCGGACTGGCACGTTCCACCTCCGCTGGTACTGGTTTATACAGGCATTCCGCTGCCACAGCTCCCGGTTTGTTTGATCGCTTGGATCACAAGGATGACGGACGCATCCGTCGCTTTTCCGGTTCTAGCCGCTCCTCCCATTCGAGGACGTAGCGCCGAAGAGTTCAAACGCCGCCCAGGTGGACATGCTCCGCCAAGGATTGGTGTCTCGCTTCAACCATTGCAACTGAGCCTGGCGCAACAACGTCGTGGGATCAACTCCACGGACGACCTGCCGATGGAACGCCCCGAAGAATTCCGCCGTTTGCTCGTCGTCGACCGCCCAGAGGCTGGCGATTACCGCCGGCACACCCGCCCCGAACAGCGCGCGCGCCAGCGATGACACCCCCTCCGTATCCGACAGTTCCCCGCCCGCCGTATGGCATCCCGATAGAATCGCCAGCCGGGTGTGTTTGAAGTTCGCGTCGTAGAGCACGCGTGCGGTGATTTCGCCGGACGAGTTGGCAGCAGGATCAGGAGCCAGTAAGAGGTACGACCGAAGCGGCGCGTCGGGTCTGACCACACCATGTCCCGCGAAATGAATGACGTCGGCGCGCGGTGCCTCCTCGAGGAATCGTCGTGCCGTCGCCTCGGGACCGAGTAGCAGCCGCCGGCGCGCATACGGCTCCGCGACACGCGTGGCTTCGCGTTCGGCGCCAGGCAGCGGCGGCAGCCGGAAGACGCGAGCATCGACCGCCGGATTGCCGACCGCGAGCACGCTCGTCGGCGGATGCGATCCCAGTGAATCGAAGCGTCCGAGTGAGGACGCGTAGAGCGCGAGGCTCGGCGCGACTCCAATCTCGAACGACTCGACGAGAAATCGCCCGGCTGTAGAATCGAACAGAGCCGCGAACGGCACGAACTGCAATTTCTTGTCGGGAACGAACACGAGACGCGTCTCGGACGTCAGCTTCTCGCGGAACGGTCCGATCAACAGTTCATAAAGACGCGCCGCCGTGGCGCGCAGGTCCCGCTCCTTTGGCGGACCGTTGAGCAACGCGTCGAATCGGCTCACGAGTTGGTCGATCGGCGCATCGAGCGCCGTGCGATACATCGTCACACCGCCTCGGCGGATCAGCCACGCGACGAGCGTCCGATCGAGCACCGCATAGCTGATCACCGTCGTCGACGCCGGAATTACGCGCTGCAACTCGGCCACGCGACCGTGCTCCCCAGCACGCGAGCTCATGCTCGATGGCTCGCCCTTCACACGCTCGAGCAGCACGCGCGCGCGCATCGTTTCGAGAAACTCGAGCGCCCCGAGCGTGTCGGAGCGGCGCAACCGGAACTGCAGCATCGTGTCGATGACCGGACGTGCCTGATCGAGGAATTGAGCGCGAACGGTATCGCTCAAATCGGCGCGGCGGCGTTCGAGCTCAGACACGGCGTCGTCGAAATCGCGCTGCGCCGAGTCGACCGCGCCGGCGGCCATATGTGCGCGCGCCAGCAGTACCTGCGCCCGCGGCACCTCGAGGAGATTCTGCGTCTGTCGATATCGATTCAGCGCGGCCCGGAACGCGGCGACAGCGGAATCCGGCCGGGAGCCGAGCCAGATAACCCCGTCGACCAAATCGACGCTCGCAGTGTAGAGCGCTCGACCGGAATCGCTGGCGATTTTCATTGAATACTCTCGAGCCTGAACCGCGCTCGCACGCGCGTTCTCGGGCTCACCGACACGCGCGAGTAGTTCGGCCTCCGTCGCCAGCGCCCGCGCCGTCGTCCACGGATTGCCCAGCTGCTTGGCGAGACGCACAGCTTGGCTTTGGAACTCCAGTGCCGCGCGCGGCGCCGCTTTTTGCGTCAGCATGGCGGCGATGGTCGCTAGCCGCTGCCCTTCCGCGGGGTCATTGCCAAATCGTGCCGATGCGCGGAACGCTCCATACAACGGCTTCCACGCTTCGCGCTCGCCGCGCAACGGGGCGACGAGCGATGCTAGCGTCGTTCGCGGTCGAACCTCGAGGCCGGGCTCGCCGGATCCCTCTCCAAGTCGAACCGCGTCGTCGTAGCTCGCCAGCGCCAACTCGAAATCGGCGCGCAATGCGTGGATCAGCGCCTCGGATCGTGCCGCCATGGCTCGCGAGTATCTGTACGACGGTGGCACCTCACGCCGAAGACGGAGAATCGCCGACAGTGCGGCGTGGTAGCCCTGCGGTGTGTGCAGCTGGTACGGCACCTGAGCGGAATCGTACATCGCGAGATAGACGGCGGCACTCTGCGCCGACCGGAACGACCGAAGCGCATCGTTCACCCAGAGGCTAGCCGAATCAAGTTGCAACCGGGCCAGGAAACGCTGCGCGTTCTCGTCGGCGGTCCACCCGCGCGCGATCGCTGCCAAGCGTCGTTCGTCACGCGCGGCTCGCCCTTGCTCAATGCCGCGCAAGACATCGAGCCACAGCGAGTCGCCGGTGGCCTTTGCCAGCGCTCGCGCCAGTGACGTGCTCACGGCGAGCAGACTGTCCGAGCGTGACGAGCGCGCCTGGTAGGCTCGCGCCCATTGGCCAATCGATGATTGCAAGACCGTGCGGGCCCGCCACGGGATTCGCGTCACGATTTCCGCGACGACGGACTCGTCGCCGCTGGCTAGCGCCGCCCTCAGTCGCGGCTCGTCGCTCTCCCAGGTCGTAGGCTTTGCACGCAGCTGCCGCAGATGCGACTGCGCCTCTTCTGCCCAGCGCGACGTCCCGTCCGTCTCCAAGTACGCCGACCAGGCGCTGAGAGCCTCGTCTCGCAGATACAGCCACTCGAGAGCCAGAGCGCGATTGAACCGCGCCTCGGCGAGGTGGGGCGCGAGGAGAACCGCGCTATCGGCCGCAACGTATGCCTCGACGATCGAGAGCGGGTCCTGGTTCGCCTCTGCCCGTTCCAAGAGCGCCGCCGCAAGGTCGGCCCGCACCTCCGCGCTCGTCGGTTCGCGGCGCGCCAGCTCGCGAAGTTCGGCAACGGCGGTGTCGGGCTCCCCCCACAGTACGTGCCAGGCAGCCGAGAACCGCCGCACGTCCGATGTGCGGCTTTCGTCGCCGCGCACCACGGCTGCCACTTGCTCGAGCCGCTCGGACTCCGACCACCGCGCCGGAGCTGCTTCCGCGCAAAGCAATCCATCGACAAGTGGTCGATTCGCGCTCTCAATCGCGCAAGCTGCATAGGAGAATCCGCCCGTCAGTCGTGCTCGGGTTACGCGATGCGGCCCGGCGGCGCGTGCAAGCGCCGCGATTGGTCGATGGCTCCGGTCGCGCGCCACGACCCCCGATCCGACGGCGGCGACGAGCAGGAGCCCGATGAACACCGCCGCCGCCGCTCGTTTCATTGCGCGTGCTTCTTGATCAGTGCACCAAGCGCATCGCGCTGCAGCTCGAAGTCGTGATCTGTTACGTTCGGCCCCGCGAGCTCGGACGCGCGGCGCAGATCGACTGAATCGCCGCGCGTCCCGCCGCCTCGAGCCAGCGCGTCACGGACCAGCCGGGTCGAAAGCTCCGACTGGAAGAATTCATGCGAACGCGCGCCCGCCGCCAACTCCGCCGCGGCCGACCACATTCCGTAGTTGAACCAGAAGGCATCGTCGGGCCTTCCCGCGAGCAGTGCGCTGAGTGTCCTTTCCGCGTCGGTCGCGTCGGCGAGCAGTCGTTCGCGCTGCGCCTCGGCGATTTCGCGTCGAAGATTCGTGTACCGCGCCGCGACGATCTGCGAGAACTCTACGGCGGAGATCCGGTCGAGCATCTCACTCACGAGTCGGTCGGCGGATTGCCGATCATCCGCGCTGACAGCGACCCGCAGGTCGACGGATCGCACGCCCAGTCTGAATGCGTTCGAAGAATCGTCAAGGGAGGATGACGCGCCTCGAGTAACCGACCATCCCCGTTGTGGAGCTCCACCACTCGTCGCCAAGCGTAGATCCGCGCCCCCCAAAGCGCCGACGAGCCCGGTCGCCGAAACAGCCAGATCCCGTCCGGAGCGGCTCCCAGTCTTCGGCAGCACTGCGAACAGCAGTACGGCGGCAGCAGCCGCCGGTGCCAACACCCACCAGGCGGCCCGCCACCGACGCGCGCGCTCAATCGGAATCACCGTCTCGCCGATCTCCGCGCGAGCATGGGTCGCGTCGACGAACACTTCGAACGCGGCATCAGAAGTCGCGAGAAGCGTCATGGCGCGCTCACGGTCGGCGGGTGCGAGACGGCCATCGATGAACGCCGCGATCAAGTCGAGGTCGATTCCTGGGTCAGGGGTGCTCATGGCGTTACGACTAGGGCGGACCTACGGGTGTGCCACGACGTCGGGGCACGGAGTGTCCGTTTCTATCATCATGGGACGGACGCAGTTCAAATTTTTCGGCGAGTTCACGGGGATTCAAAGAAAGCAAGTGATTCGGGTCCGATACCCTCACTCTTCAGCGCAACGGCCAATGTTTCGAGCAACCGAGCGATCCGCGAGTACAACGGCTTCTGAGGAAGGCCGAGCGCCCGAGCGACGTCGGCCACGGAAAGCCCCTCGTAAAACCGCAGCTTGATGATCAGTTGATCTTCGCTCGCCAGCGTCGCGAGCCAGCGAGTCATCGCTCCCTGGGCCGCGGCGTGTCGCTCCAAGCGTTCTGCCTCGAGGACGCGGCCGTCGGACTGTGAAACAGAGGCAACGTCGGCCAGCGCCTCCTCTCCGTCGATGCGACGCGGCGCGCGAACCGGAAGCTTCTTCGCAAATTCACGCAGCTGCGCTCGATCGACGTCGGGGCCAAGGTTCCGCTCGAGAAGGGCGCACGCGTCTTCGAAAGAGCAGCCGTCCCGGTACATCGCCGTTTCGAGAAGGATCGCCCGTTGCCCGAGGCGTTTCGCCTCCGCCGAAGGACGCCATTTGCCCCACATTTTGATCCGATAGTCGCGCAGCAGGTTGGCAATGACCACGGTGAGAAAGGTGGTCATACTGCCGTCGCCGCGGTGCTTTCGAATCACGGCGTAATCATCTTCCAGCAGCCGGAGTCGAACCTCCGACGCGAAGTCCTCGGCGTCGGCGCCGCGGATCCCGTGGCGTCGGCAAAGCGAATGCGTGATCCTGTCGATCGCCTGCAAGTGCTGCAGATAAACTGTGGCCGGAACTCCGATCGCGGCGATTAGAAAGAAGAACGACATCGCGCCTGGCGCGTTATGGCCGCCCACGCCGCGCGATACGCACGGCCACGCCGATAATCCAGGCTCGCATAGTAAGAGGCGGGACAGGGGTGGGGACCAATGCGCTCCTCGCGCGCAACTTCACCCCAACGGTATGCCGACGCAAGGGTTAGACGTTGAATCGAATGCTCAGAATGTCGCCGTCGGCAACGGTATAGTCTTTCCCCTCGACCTTGAACGCACCCGCATCGCGAAGCGCGTGCTCCGAGCCGTGCTTGATGAACTGCTCGTACGGCATGACCTCGGTGCGTATGAAACCGCGCTCCAGATCAGAGTGAATGCGTCCCGCCGCTTGTTTGGCGTGCGTCGACCGGTGAATGGGCCACGCGCGAACTTCATCCTCTCCAACCGTGAAAAACGAGATCAGATCGAGCAGCTCATACGCCGCGCGAATGAAGCGCGCGAGCGCGGACTCGGTGAGGCCGTAGTCGGCGAGAAACGCCGCCTGGTCGTCCTTGGACATCGTCGCAATCTCGGCTTCAATGCTCGCCGACAAGACGATGCCCGCCGCGTGTTGGCGCTCGAGCGTTCGGGAAATCTCCGGCGGCATGGGACTCGCCGCCTCTTGCTCGCTACGATTGAGCGCGACGAGCAATGGCCGGTCGGTCAGCAGCGCGTAGCCGCGCAACGGCTCGCGGTTGAGCACCTGCGGCGAGAGCGCGCGGATCGGAAGCTCCTGCTCGAGCGTCGCCTTCATGCGCTCGAACATGGCGACCTCCAGCGGGTCGGCTTTCTCCTTTCGTGCGCGATCGATCCGCCGCTCGACGATGGCGAGATCGGCGAGAATGCATTCGGTGAGAAAAGCATCGAGATCCGCGGCGGGATCCGCCACACGCTCGAGCGCCGGATTGGGAAAGTCGCGCAACACGAGGCAGAGAACGTCCTGCTCGCGAATGCGATCGAGCGCCTTCCGCGACAGTCCCTTGCTCTCGGCGCCGTGTTCGCCGGGGATGTCGCTGAAGACGATCTCGGCGTACGTGGTCTTCTTGGGCTTGTAGATGCGACTGAGCCGGTCGATACGCTCGTCGGGAACCTTGACGGTTCCGATGTGCACGTCGCCGCCGAACCCGGTGGGCACGCCGAGGCCGGTCAGCGTATTGAAGACGGTGGTCTTCCCGGAGCCCGCAAAACCAACAAGGCCGACTTTCATAGAGCACCTCGTCCACTACGTGATCGCGAACGAGTATCGACTCAGCTGCGCGCGATGTCAAACGCTCGTCAGGGACCTGACGAATGGTCCGGTATCGACATGTTCAGGACGCTTGAATTCAGCGCACTCGCGATGCGTAGGGACTGGTTCTTGCGCTTTCGGCGGCGCCTCCGACGAAAGAGACCGCTAGTTGAGAGAATCTCTTCCCGGTGAAGCCGGTCCCGTCCGCTCTCCGCAGCATGCAGCCGCCGCTTTCTGTAGGCGTCCGGCCAGGCGTACGCGGCGTGCCGTGGTTTCAGCCGCAATGCTGGTGATCGCGGCGTGCAGCAACTCGCCGAGCGACGTGGCGACGGTGGCCGATGTGGCGAGCGTCGCGGTATCGCCGTCCACATCCTCCGTCTTGATCGGCGGCCGCCTGCCGCTCCACGCCGTCGTGCAAGACACAGCCGGTCAGACGGTCACCGATGCCGACATTTTTTGGTCGATCCAAGACGCGAGCATCGCAACCATTTCCGACGACGGAGTCGTCACGGGCGTCGCACCCGGTACCACGCAAGTTTCGGCGAACGTCGCCGGCAAATCGGGACTCGGCACCGTAACGGTGCAACGTGCTCCGGTCGCGAGTGTCGCGGTCGCATCGGTCACCATCTCACCCGCAAAGCCGCCGGCCATCGGGAAGAATGAAAACCTCACGTTGACCGCGGTTCTCAAGGATGCGAGCGGCAAGGACATCGCTTTGGGGCGGGTCGTGACGTGGACGACGAGTGATCCCAGTGTCGCGTCGGTCACGCCCAAAACAGGCACGTACAGCGCCACCGTGAAGGGCAACAAGGAAGGGACGGCGACCATCAGCGCGACGAGCGAGGGGAAGAGCGCGTCGGTGACGGTCACGGTGAAGCACTGAGGCGTCGCCTTTCGGGCGCAATTACCGGATACGCGAAAAAAAGCACCGCAGCTCGAAGCGCTGCGGTGCTCTCGGTGAAGAATCGGGACGGCGGGATTTGAACCCGCGACCCCCTGAACCCCATTTCAGTGCGAGGGTCGGAATTCAGAGTGCGAACCCCGACGTTTCAGAGAGAAAGTGTCGGAGTTTGCTCCACAGCGGAAGGACAAAGTCGGGAGTTTCCGACCTCAAACCGTACCAGAAACCGTACCACGCGCGGGAGTCATTTTCCCTTCTTTTTCTTTCGTTTCCCGTGCTGTTGCCGGGCGTGCTGTGGCGCCGGCAATGGTTGGTTTTCCTCGAGATTGACGCCCCTGGCTCTGAGCTTGGCAATGTAGCCCGGGCCATCCAAGGGGCAGTCTACAAGATCGAGAAAATCGCCGCGGGTCAATTGAAGCTGGCGGGCCATCTGGCTCAACAGACTGTCGTCGATCTCGCGGTGCCCTGTTCCGCGAGAGAGCTTCGTCCAAACTGATTGCTTCGTTTCGCCGAGGTAGAGCCAGTAGCAATCATGACCCCCGCGGTCCTGCTCTCTAAAACCCTTCGATGTCAGCGCCGCCTTGATGTCGCTGCGTTCGCGGGGCATTTACCTGGCGGCGACACGTTGCGCGAAGAGCTTCAG
>Ga0310813_10000873_pt1 | contig 18419 bp, 13 predicted proteins | sample YN3metagenome_FD_203086 | JGI IMG/M metagenome (GOLD analysis project Ga0310813, IMG submission 203086) | Soil microbial communities from experimental microcosm in Duke University, North Carolina, United States - YN3 | ecosystem: Engineered > Artificial ecosystem > Soil microcosm > Unclassified...
AGTAGCTGCGGTTCGCCGGGTTGCCCAGCCGCGCCAGCATCCTTACCCGCACCCGCACCCGCACCCGCACCCGCACCCGCACCCGCACCCGCACCCGCACCCGCACCCGCTCACGCGCGGCGTGCCGCGCGCCACGCTACCCACAGTTTGCGGATCGGCGTCAGCGCAATACGCTGATGCAGCACGTGATATCCGTCGCGCTCGATTTCGTCGAGCAGCGCCAGCGACAGTGCCGCAAGCGCACGCAACGTCCGCTGCGTGCGACGTTCGGCCGCGGGCAGCGCGGCGAGCGCCGCATCGAGCGCATCGCGCGCCCGCGTGGTCTGGAAGCGCATCAGGTCGGTGAAGGCATCGCTATAACGACGGTTGATCAGGTCGGCCGCCGTCACGTTGAAGCGTTGCATCTCGTCGATCGGGATATAGATGCGGCCGCGCCGTGCGTCGTTGCCCAATTCGACGACGAACTGCGCGAGCATCAGCGCGCGGCCGAGCGGTGCAGCCCACACGGCGGCCTGATCCGGCTCCTTCGCGGTGGCACGCGCGACCAGTTCGGCGAAGGTGCCGCCGACGCTGTCGATATAGCGGCGCAGATTCGGATAGTCGAGATAGCGCGCCTGGTCGAGGTCCATCGAGAAGCCGGCGAGCAGCGTTTGCAGTGCCGGATATTCGGCAGCGACGGCGGGCAGATGCGCGGCGAGCGCTTGCGACACCGGATGCGAAGGCTGTCCCGCGGCCAGCGACGCGGCTTCCTTTTGCCACCACGCGAGCTTGGTGCGCCCGATTGTCGGGTCGCTGGTTTCCTTGACGGTTTCCTCGAACTCGCGACGCAGCGCGAACAACGCCGTGAGCAGCGGCTGGCGGCCGGCCGGCGCCTGGCGAAGCGCGTAGTAGATGCTCGAGCCGGGAGGTGCCGCTTTTTGCTGGCAGTATTCGTCGAAATTCACGGGTGGGGGCGTGGAGTGTGGATGCGAGGCTCGCCTTGCGCAGCGAATCGAAAATTGTAGCATCGGTGCGCGCATGAATTGCAGACAAGCGCATGCCGATCGGGTAGAATCTCGCGCTCACGCATTTTGACCGTGCTGCGTATAAAAGAACGCGTAAAACATCAACAACCACGCGTACCACGGCGGTGCAACTGGCCGCCACGCAGACGGGTATCGAAATCATGCAAGCAAAGCGCGTAAGCGCATTGGGCAGCGGCATTGCGCAGCGTTGCCGTCGTAATGGCACGCGGCGCGCGCTGCAGGCGTGCAAAACATCGGGCGCTTGCGTCCGGCGGCGAGGATGGCGAAATTGGTAGACGCACCAGGTTTAGGTCCTGACGCCCGCAAGGGTGTGCGGGTTCGAGTCCCGCTCCTCGCACCATCGAAGTGATGCAAAAAAGCCCCGCAGGCTGTGCCTCGCGGGGCTTTTTTGCATTCGCCTCGCGTGTGTCTGAATGTGCGCCGGGCGGTGCGTCGTCAGGCGACGCACCGCCTCGCTTCGGCTTCACCGCTGGCCGCGCATAAAAAAACCCCGCGTGCTGCGGGGTGTACGGTGCAGAGGCTTGCCGCTTCGATCAGTGGCAGCGCTTTTCCCAGTGATGATGGACATGCACCTTATGGCAGACCGGATGGTGATGCTCGAACGCAAACGCCGACGACATGCTGCCGAGTCCGGCTGCGGCAACGACCAGTGCCAGAAAAACCTTCTTCATATGTGGATCCTTTCGATTCGAAAAAACGGGCGGGGGGCGTCATCCTAGCAAGGCAGTATTACGATTTGCTGAAGGCAGGATCGGGTGCCTGGTGAGCTTCGGCTGGTGCCGTGGCTTGGCGGGCGGCAATGGCACGGCCGGTTGCTGACGATGCGCTTTGCAAGGCTGCGGGGCCTTTGCTTCGGCTTGGTTTGGGTGCCGATTCCCGCGGTCAGGTTGGGTGCCATTTGGTTGCGCATACAACCATCTTGACCTATGCTGCGCTGACATCCGAAAGGCGAGCCGCGCTCGCCGCACGCGGCAGCGGCGAGCGTGCCGCGAACCAGGAGATCGCCATGCCAACTGTTGACCTTGACGCACATGCAACGTGCGACGCATCCGCCGCAACCGAATCCGCATTGCGTGTCGAACTGGCCGGCACCTATCGCGTCTTCGCGATGCTCGGCTGGACCGAGCTGATCTACAACCACATCACGGTGCGCGTGCCGGGCCCGCAAACCCATTTTCTGATCAATCCGTTTGGACTCCACTACACGGAAGTCTGCGCGTCGAATCTGGTGAAGATCGATGTCGACGGCAATGTGATCGACGGCGCGTCCCATGCGGTGAATCCGGCGGGGTTCGTGGTGCACGCTGCGCTGCATCGCGCGTTGCCCGATGTGCACTGCGTGATGCATACGCATACGACCGCGGGTCTGGCCGTGGCATGCTCGCAGGCGGGGCTGGAAAATAGCAATTTCTATTCGGCGCAGTTGCACGGCATGATCGCGTATCACGATTTCGAGGGCGTGACCGTGCGTGCGGACGAAGGTCAGCGTCTCGTCGACAACCTCGGCGACAAGCGGCTGATGATTCTGCGCAATCATGGTTTGCTGTCGCTGGGTTCGACGCTTGCTGAAGCGTTCGTGCGACTATGGACGCTCAACCGCGCGTGCGAAGTGCAATTGGCGACGGCCGCGCTCGGCGCGCCGCGGCTGATCGCTGACGACATCGCAGCGCGCAGCACGCGCGACGCATTGCAGTTCGACCCGCGTCACGGCGCCGGTGCCGACGTGCTGCGCGCGCTGCTGCGTCAGGTCGATCGGCTCGATCCGTCATACAGGGAGTAGCTCGCAGATGAGTAGCGCACAAGTACGCATTGCCGTGATCGGCGCCGGTGCGATCGGCGGCCTGATTGCGGCCGCGGCGGTGCGCGCCGGGCATGCCGTGCAAATGCTCGCGCGCGGCAAGACGCTCGACGCGCTGCGCGCCGATGGGCTGCGCGTGATCGACGGGCAATGCGAGTCGCAGGTGCCGGTCAAGGCCAGCGACGACGCGGCGACATTCGGCGTGCAGGACTTCGTGGTGGTCGCGCTGAAGGCGCAGACGCTGCCGCCGCTTGCGGCCAGCCTGCAGCCGCTGATCGGTCCGCAGACGGTGATCGTCGCAGCGATGAACGGCTTGCCGTGGTGGTTTCTGCATCGCTTCGCCGGGCCGCTCGCGGATCACCGCATCGATGCGGTCGATCCGGGCGGCGCGGTGTCGGCGGCCTTGCCGCCGGCGCGCTCGATCGGCTGCGTCGTGCATCTGTCTTCGTCGACCGATGCGCCGGGCGTGGTGCGGCGCGGCCGCGGCAACCAGCTGATCGTCGGCGCGCCGCTCGCGGAGCTGGATGCGCCCGCCAGTGCGTTCGCTGCGGCGATGCGCGACGGCGGTTTTGACGTCGCGTTGTCCGACGACATCCGCACCGAGATCTGGGCCAAGCTGTGGGGCAACATGAACATGAACCCGCTCAGCGCCTTGACCGGATCGACCGCGGACCGGTTGCTCGACGACCCGCTGACGCACGCGCTGGTGCTGCGGATGATGGAGGAGGCCGACGCGATCGGCGCGCGCCTGGGGCTATCGACAGGGATGAGCGCGCCGCAGCGGGTTGCCGTGACGCGCAAGCTAGGCGCGTTCAGGACGTCGATGCTGCAGGACTTCGAGGCGGGTCGGCCGCTCGAGATAGAACCGATCCTCGGTGTGTTTCCTGAGCTGGGTCGCAAGCTTGGTGTGCCGACGCCGTATTGCGATGCGGTGCTGGGTTTGCTGCGGCAGCGGGCGGTGAATAGCGGGCTTGGGTAGCGGTTCGGATAGCGGTTCGGATAGCGGCCAACGGCGGACAAAGGATGGCCGCGCAGGGTGTCAGGCGACGCGGCAAATGCGCCGCATCGCTGCCACCCGCCGCGCCTATTCCACGCCCGAGTCGCGATCGAGCGCGGCGTTGATCACCTTGTCCAGCGCCATACCGAGTGCGAGCTTCTCGCGTTCGTCAAGACAGTCGAACAGATCGCTGTTCCACTTGCGCGCAATCGGCATCACCTTGCGATACAGCGCGCGACCATCCGTCGTGAGCGACACCAGCACCACGCGGCCATCGGCATCGCTCGCTTCGCGCTGCACGAGCCCCTGCTTGATCAGCGCCTCGGCTGCGCGGCTCGCCTGGCTTTTGTCGAGGTTTGCATGACGTGCGAGGTCCATGATCGAGAATGGCCCGAACGATCCCACCGACGCAATCACGCGCGCCTCAGGCAAGGTCACGCCGAGTTTCTCCAGATACCTTTCGCTGATGCCGCGCTCGGAGAGTTTATTCAGTATGTGCAGACGATACGTCAGAAACTGTTCGAGTCCGGCTTTATCGGAGGCCTTCATGGTCTTCCTGTTGTCGAGTGGGTGCGGTCCTGGCGCTGTGATTGTTGCCGCATCCGCTGCGCGGGTCAACGCATGCCGTATCGCAAACGCGTCAGTTGCGCGGCTTCGTTGGCGAGCAGTTGCGCGGCATCGCGGATCGCGGTCTCGAGCGTGATCGGGCCGGGCGCCGGCGAAAAGCAGCCGCTGAAGTGTTCGGCAAGGCGCGCGAGTGCGGCCGGGTCTACTGCGCCAGATAACAGTGTGGCCGGCACGTCGGCGGCCTGCGCATGCCGGCACGCAATGAACGGCGCCTTGCCGTGCAGCGTCTGCACGTCGGAGCGGCCTTCGCCGGTGATCAGCCAGTCGGCTCCTTGCAGCGCGTCGTCGAGCCCGATCTGTCGCGCGACCACTTCCGCGCCGGGTTCGAACTGCGCGCCGAGCATGTGCAGTGCAAAGCCGAGACCACCCGCTGCGCCCGCTCCGGGCAGGTTGCGTGCGCTGCGTTGCAGCGTCGGTTCGAGCAGATCGGCAAAGCGCGCGAGGGCTGCGTCGATCGCGATCTGTTGGTCCGGCTTGACGCCTTTTTGCGGACCAAACACCGCAGTCGCGCCATGCTCGCCGGTGAGCGGATTGTCGACGTCCGACATGCCGATGAACGACGCTTCTGCGAGCCGCGGATCGAGTTGCGATGCATCGACGCTCGCCGCGCGCGACAGCTGTTCGGGCGTCGGGGCGAGTTCGCGCCCCTGGGCATCGAGTATCTTCAGGCCGAGACCGACCAGCAGGCCCGCGCCGCCGTCGTTGGTGCTGCTGCCGCCAAGCGCGATGTAGAAGCGGCGCACGCCTGCATCGAGCAACGCGCGGATCGCTTCACCCATGCCGCGCGTATCGCGCTCTTCGACGGCCACGCCCATGCCGACGGGATCGGTGATGCCGACCACTTCGGCGGTCTCGATGATCGCGCTGCCGTCGGCAAGCAGACCCGTTGCGGCTTCGCGTGCCGGACCGGCGGCGCCGCGCACGGTGAGCATGCGGCGCTCGCCGCCGTGCGACAGCATCGCGTCGAGCGTGCCTTCGCCGCCATCGGCCATCGGACAGATGCGCACGGTCGCATCGGCGCGTGCACGGGTGATGCCGGTGGCAATGGCTTGCGCGACCTGTTCCGCGCTGAGAGAGCCTTTGAACGAATCGGGAGCGATGACGACGACGGGCGCGGACGACGGATTAGGCATGGTGTCTCTATGAATTGATGTTGTTGCCGGACGGTTGGTGCGGCGTGCTTCGCGAGACCGCTCGCCCGACCGCGTTCGCTAGCTTATCAGCATGCCGCAGCCGACTGAATATGCCGAACGGCATAGCACGCATCGATGCAAGCGGCGACCTGAGCGGCTCCCGCGGCAATTCGCCTGGCCGATTGGCCATCTGCGGCAACAGGCGGTCATCCAGGTGCACTGTGGTACAGCGCGGCGCGGCAAAACGGCACGCAATGGGTCGGAATCTGACGAAAATATGCGCAAACGTCGATTCCCGGCGTGCCGCACAAATAGTTTGCTAAAATATTTGGCTCTCTGACCCAAACTGCGCCCGCAGCGAGAGGCACGCCATTGAAGTGGCCCCGGCCGATGCGACTATCAGCGGATCAGTCTCGGCAGGATTCAGATCCTGCGGATCATCGGCGGACGGCGCAGAGAAGATAACCAATTCGCTCGAATAATTTTAGGACGATTGAAGCCATGGCTAATGTTGAGAATCTCGGCAAGCTCGAACGCCGCGTGACGATTTCCCTGCCGAAGGATGCCGTGCAGAAAGAAGTGGAGTCGCGCATCCGTCAACTGGCCAAGAACGTGCGCATGCCGGGTTTCCGCCCGGGCAAGGTGCCGCTCAAGATGGTCACGCAACAGTACTCGGGCCAGGTGGAAGCCGAGGTGCTGAGCGACAAGGTCGGCAAGGAATTCTTCGACATCAGCCGCGCCGAGAACCTGCGCGTGGCCGGCCAGCCGAGCTTCAGCCCGAAGGTCGATGCGACCGAAGGCGATTACGCGTTCGACGCGACCTTCGAGGTCTACCCGGACGTGCAACTGGGCGACGTCGCCACGGCTGAAATCGAGCGCACCAAGACCACCATCAGCGACGCGGAAATCGACCGCACGCTCGACATCCTGCGCAAGCAGCGCGTGCACTTCCATGCACGCGGCGAAGCCGGCGAGCACGGCGACGGCGGTGCCGACACGGCAGCGAAAGACGGCGATCGCGTAACGGTCGACTTCGTCGGCAAGATCGACGGCGAAGTGTTCCAGGGCGGCAGCGCCGAAGACTTTGCGTTCGTGCTGGGCGAGGGCCGCATGCTGCCCGAATTCGAAAAGGCGGCGCTCGGCCTGAAGGTCGGCGAAGCGCGCGAATTCGATCTGCAGTTCCCCGAGGACTATCACGGCAAGGAAGTGGCCGGCAAGACTGCGCAGTTCACGATCACGATGAAGAAGATCGAGTGGCCGCACCTGCCGGAAATCGACGCGGACTTCGCGAAGTCGCTCGGCATCGAAGACGGCGATCTCACCAAGATGCGCAACGAGATCAAGGACAACCTCGAGCGTGAAGCGAAGCGTCGCACGCAATCGGTGGTCAAGAACCAGGTGATGGACGCGCTGCTGAAGATCACCGAACTGGACGTGCCGAAGGCGCTGGTCGAACAGGACCAGCAGCGCCTCGTCGAAATGGCGCGTCAGGATCTGGTGCAGCGTGGCGTGCCGAACGCAGCGAACGCGCCGATTCCTGCTGAAATGTTCAAGGAACAGGCCGAGCGTCGCGTGAAGCTCGGTCTCGTGGTGGCTGAGCTCGTCAAGGAGAACAACCTGCAGGCGAAGCCGGAGCAGATCCGCGCCGAGGTCGACGAGTTCGCGAAGAGCTACGAAGACCCGAAGGAAGTCGTCCGCTGGTATTATTCGAACAAGGATCGCCTCGCTGAAATGGAAGCGTACGTCGTGGAAGCGAACGTCGTCGATTTCGTACTCGCCAAGGCGAAGGTAACGGACAAGGAAGTAAGCTTCGAAGAACTGGCAAGCGCCACGGCGCAAGCGTAAGCGTCGGTGCAACGGCGTGCCGGCTGTCGGAGCGACGGCCGGCACGCCGTTTTTGCATGATGCGGCGTGGCGAGTGCCGGGCCTGGTGCTTCGGTACTGCGCTTTGGCACTTGCGCTTTGACACTTGAATAACGCGTTGCCGGGCTTACCTGTCCCGTATTCAATATTTCCAGACAAGGATCCATCGCATGACCTTCCGCGCTCAAATGCTGGACACGTTGACCTCACAGAGGGACCGGGATCTCGAAGCGCAAGCGCTCGGCCTCGTGCCGATCGTCGTCGAAACGAGCGGCCGCGGTGAGCGTTCGTACGACATCTATTCGCGTCTTCTCAAGGAGCGCGTGGTTTTCCTGGTCGGCGAAGTGAACGATCAGACGGCGAATCTTGTGATCGCGCAGCTGTTGTTCCTCGAGAGTGAAAACCCTGACAAGGACATCAGCTTCTACATCAATAGCCCGGGTGGCTCGGTGTCGGCCGGCATGGCGATTTACGACACGATGCAGTTCATCAAGCCGGACGTGTCGACGCTGTGTATGGGTCTCGCGGCCAGCATGGGCGCGTTCCTGCTCGCGGCGGGCGCCAAAGGCAAGCGTTTCGCGTTGCCCAACGCGCGTGTGATGATTCACCAGCCGCTCGGCGGCGCACGCGGTCAGGCGTCGGACATCGAAATCCAGGCCCGTGAAATCCTGTATTTGAAGGATCGCCTGAATCAACTACTGTCCCATCACACCGGCCAACCGGTCGATCGCATTGCGCGCGACACGGACCGCGACAATTTCATGTCCGGCGACGACGCGCAGGCGTACGGCCTCGTCGACCAGGTGCTGCATAAGCGTCCGTAAGACGCTCATGTGAAATTGCCGCTTAGGCGTCGTTGATCCGGTGCTCTTTTTCGCAAATTAGGGAAGGAGTGCCGGAAAAATCCTTGTGAAATAATAAGACCCGTCGAACGCCTGCGGCAAACGCCGTTACAGCATTTGCATCGTCTGCCTCCTGACTGTGGGGGTAGGGCAAACGGCGTATCATGTCATTCGAGTGTCCGGAGGCTCACACATCTATGGCGGACAAAAAAGGTTCGAACAGCGAGAAGCTGTTGTATTGCTCGTTTTGCGGCAAGAGTCAGCATGAGGTCAAGAAGCTGATCGCTGGCCCGTCGGTGTTCATCTGCGATGAATGTATCGACCTGTGCAACGAGATCATCCGTGACGAAGCAGCGGGCGCAGGGCTCGATGCAGGCACGTCCAAGTCAGATTTACCGAGTCCGCAGGAAATTCGCGAAATCCTCGATCAGTATGTGATCGGCCAGGAACGCGCTAAGAAAATTCTCGCGGTAGCGGTGTACAACCACTACAAGCGTCTGAAGCATCTCGACAAGAAGGACGAGATCGAGCTGTCGAAGAGCAACATCCTGTTGATCGGCCCGACTGGTTCCGGCAAGACGCTGCTCGCGCAAACGCTCGCGCGCCTGCTGAACGTGCCGTTCGTGATCGCGGACGCCACGACGCTGACGGAAGCTGGTTACGTCGGCGAGGATGTCGAAAATATCATCCAAAAGCTGCTGCAGAACTGCAACTATGAAGTCGATAAGGCACAGCGCGGTATCGTGTATATCGACGAAATCGACAAGATCAGTCGCAAGTCCGACAACCCGTCGATCACCCGCGACGTATCCGGCGAGGGTGTGCAGCAGGCATTGCTGAAGCTGGTCGAAGGCACGATGGCTTCCGTGCCGCCGCAAGGCGGTCGTAAGCACCCGAATCAGGATTTCATCCAGGTCGACACGACGAACATTCTGTTCATTTGCGGTGGCGCATTCGATGGCCTCGAGAAAGTGATCGTCGATCGTACGGAAAAGACCGGAATCGGCTTCGGCGCCAGCGTGAAGAGCAAGCAGGACCGGGACGCGGGCGAGGTGCTGCGCGACGTCGAACCGGAAGACCTGATCAAATTCGGCCTGATCCCCGAACTGATCGGCCGTCTGCCGGTGGTGGCGACGCTCGGCAAGCTCGATGAAGCGGCATTGATGAAAATTCTGGTCGAACCGAAGAACGCGCTCGTCAAGCAATACCATAAGCTGTTCAACATGGAACGTGTCGAGCTGGAGATCCGGCCGGCGGCGCTGCAGGCTGTGGCGCGCAAGGCCATCCGGCGCAAGACAGGCGCACGGGGCTTGCGTTCGATACTCGAACAGGCGTTGCTCGATGTGATGTACGAATTGCCGACCATGAAAGGCGTCAGCAAGGTGATCATCGACGACAACGTGATCGACGGCGACGGCAAGCCGCTGTTGATATACGAAGATGCACCGAAGGTAGCGGGTTCGAATTGATCGGCGCTTCCGTATTTTTGAGAAAAGGCCGTTCATGGCGACGTGAACGGCTTTTTTCGTTTATCTTGTGGTCAGGATGGACTGTTTCTGTATCTTGGTGTCACTGAACTTTTCTCCACACGCGAAGGCTTGCAATCGTTTTATGCGGCCTCAATTACCGAACGAACTGATTCCACTCATGGGGAAATGAAATGTCAGGAACCCAACTCCTCCCGCCGGAACGCGTTACGCTCCCGCTGCTGCCGCTGCGAGACGTAGTCGTCTTCCCGCACATGGTGATTCCGCTCTTCGTGGGGCGGCCAAAGTCGATCAAGGCGCTCGAAGCGGCGATGGAGGGCGGCAAGCACATCATGCTTGTTGCTCAAAAGACGGCGGCCAAGGATGAGCCGACCGAAAAGGACATGTACGAAGTAGGATGTATCGCGAACATCCTGCAGATGCTGAAGCTGCCCGACGGTACCGTGAAGGTGCTGGTCGAGGGCCTGCAACGCGCCAAGACGTTGTCGATCGAAGAACAGGAAACGCAGTTCTCGTGCGAAGTGATGCCGCTCGAACCGGATCACGCCGATAGCGCCGAGACCGAAGCGCTGCGCCGCGCGATCGTTTCGCAGTTCGACCAGTACGTCAAACTGAACAAGAAGATCCCGCCGGAAATTTTGACATCGCTGTCGGGCATCGACGAAGCCGGCCGTCTCGCGGATACGATTGCCGCGCATTTGCCGCTGAAGCTCGACCAGAAGCAACACATCCTGGAAATGTTCCCGGTGATCGAGCGTCTCGAGCATCTGCTCGCGCAACTCGAAGCCGAGATCGATATCCTGCAGGTTGAAAAGCGCATCCGCGGCCGCGTAAAGCGCCAGATGGAAAAGAGCCAGCGCGAGTACTACCTGAACGAGCAGGTCAAGGCGATCCAGAAGGAACTGGGCGAAGGCGAAGAAGGCGCGGATCTCGAAGAACTCGAGAAGCGCATTACCGCTGCGCGCATGCCGAAGGAAGCCAAGAAGAAGGCCGACGCCGAGCTGAAGAAACTCAAGCTGATGTCGCCGATGTCGGCTGAAGCGACGGTCGTGCGCAACTACATCGACACGCTGATCGGCTTGCCGTGGCGCAAGAAGAGCAAGGTCAACAACGACCTGTCGAATGCGGAGCGCGTGCTCGACGAAGACCACTTCGGTCTCGAGAAGGTCAAGGAGCGGATCCTCGAGTACCTCGCGGTGCAACAGCGCGTGGACAAGGTGAAGGCGCCGATCCTGTGCCTCGTTGGGCCTCCGGGCGTCGGCAAGACGTCGCTTGGCCAGTCGATTGCGCGCGCAACCAATCGTAAGTTCGTGCGTATGGCGCTGGGCGGCGTGCGCGACGAGGCCGAGATTCGCGGCCACCGTCGCACGTACATCGGTTCGATGCCGGGCAAGATTTTGCAAAGCCTGACCAAGGTCGGTGTGCGTAACCCGCTGTTCCTGCTCGACGAAGTCGACAAGATGGGCATGGACTTCCGCGGCGACCCGTCGTCGGCGCTGCTGGAAGTGCTCGATCCGGAGCAGAACCACACGTTCGCCGACCATTACGTCGAGGTCGATTTCGACCTGTCGGACGTGATGTTCGTCGCGACGTCGAACTCGCTGAACATCCCGCCGCCGCTGCTCGACCGGATGGAAGTGATCCGTCTGTCGGGCTACACGGAAGACGAGAAGGTCAGCATCGCGCAGCGCTACCTGCTGCCGAAGCAGAAGAAGAACAACGGTCTGCGTACCGGCGAGATCGAAGTCACGGAAGCCGCAATCCGCGACATCATTCGCTACTACACGCGTGAAGCGGGCGTGCGTTCGCTCGAGCGCGAAGTATCGAAGATCTGCCGCAAGGTCGTGAAGATGCTTCTGCTGAAGAAGGCGGAAGGCGCGGTCGTCGTCGACGGTCCGAATCTCGACACGTTCCTTGGCGTGCGCAAGTACGACTTCGGTCTGGCCGCGAAGGAAAACCAGATTGGCCAGGTCACCGGCCTCGCATGGACGGAAGTCGGCGGCGATCTGCTGACGATCGAAGCTGCGGTGATGCCGGGTAAGGGCAATGTGATCCGCACCGGTTCGCTTGGCGACGTGATGAAGGAATCGGTCGAAGCCGCGCGTTCGGTGGTGCGCTCGCGCTCGCGTCGTCTGGGTATTAAGGACGAAGCATTCGACAAGCAGGACATCCACATCCACGTGCCGGAAGGCGCGACGCCGAAGGACGGTCCGTCCGCCGGTATCGCGATGACCACGGCGCTGGTGTCGGTGCTGACGGGTATCCCGGTTCGCGCGGACGTGGCCATGACCGGCGAAATCACGTTGCGCGGCGAAGTGCTGCCGATCGGTGGCCTGAAGGAGAAGCTGCTGGCGGCGCACCGTGGCGGTATCAAGCTGGTGCTGATTCCGGAAGAGAACGTCAAGGATCTGACCGAGATTCCGGACAACGTGAAGAACGCGATCGAGATCGTGCCGGTTCGCTGGATCGACAAGGTGCTCGAGTTGGCGCTTGAACGTGCTCCGTCGCCGCTGCCGGAAGAAGAGCCGAAGGCCGCTGCGCCGGTTGGTGAAGCGGCGAAGGATTCCGGTTCGGCGTCTGAAGTCGTCAAGCACTAACAGGTCGTATCGACCGGTTGCATAACCCGTAAGACCGGTCCAAACAAAAACCCGCGGCTAGCGAATTAGCCGCGGGTTTTTTATTGGCATCGCAAAGATGCCGCGCAGTAAAGCCGCAGTAAAGCCGCAGTAAACCCGCAGTCAAGCATGAGTCGCTACCAGTACGGTTACTGCGGCGCCGCGCCCCGCTTTTACACGTTAGTTGTGCGCGCATCTATCCAGAACGCAAAGTTTTGTCATCAAACCCCTGTAAAAAACGGCCTGGAATCAGGCGGAACCCCGGTTGACACGGTAGTTTCGACCCATTCTAATGAGTTGCCCGGCATAACTGCCGTGCCGCTTTAAAAACAGGCGCTTTTAAGCGTTTTCACGATTGCCCAACAACATTCTCGGGGGCTGGAATGAATAAGACGGAATTGATCGACCATATCGCAGAACAAGCCGATATTTCGAAAGCGGCGGCGGGGCGCGCACTGGATGCTGTTATCGGTGGCGTCAAAGGTACGTTGAAAAAGGGCGGTTCGGTGACGCTGGTCGGCTTCGGCACGTTCGCTGTCGGCAAGCGCACGGCGCGCACGGGTCGCAACCCGCGCACCGGCGCAGCGATCAAGATCAAGGCGGCCAAGGTTCCTAAATTTAGGCCTGGCAAAGCACTGAAGGATGCGCTAAACTAATGGGCTCGCTGGTTGATGGGGTCGGCGCTGAATTCAAGCGCGCGTGGCGAGCTTAGGTCGTGAGGGTTGGGCCTTCGCAACGTTTCCCATCAAAGCGGCAAGGTCGAATCAGGAGCGGGTGCTTAGCTCAGTTGGTAGAGCGGCGCCCTTACAAGGCGTAGGTCGGGAGTTCGAGCCTCTCAGCACCCACCAGTTCCGGTTCGGCGGCATAGAGCAACAAAGGAGTGGTAGTTCAGTCGGTTAGAATACCGGCCTGTCACGCCGGGGGTCGCGGGTTCGAGTCCCGTCCACTCCGCCAGCATCCTAGGAAGGCGAACTGCGAGCTAACTCCAGTTCGCCTTTTTTGTTGTGCGCTGATGTACTATCGGGCGTTCCTTCACCGGCACCCTTATTTTTGGCTCGCATTTACGCTAGTAAGCATGCTCGATTTCTTCCGCAATCACCAACGTCTGATGATGTTCATGCTCATCCTGGTCATCCTGCCGGGTTTGGGTTTCGTGGGCATTCAGGGCTTCCGCGGTTTCTTTGACGAGAACGCAAACGTCGCGAGCGTCAATGGACACAAGATCTCCCGCGCGGAATACGACAACGCGATGCGCCAGCAACTGGACCGCGCCCGGCAAATGCTCGGCAGCCAGTTCGACATCAAGGCGTTCGACACGCCTGAGCGTCGCAGCCAGATGCTCGACGGCATCATCCAGCAGCGTGTGCTCGCCGACGAAACGCAGCGTCTGCACCTGACGGTGTCCGACGATGCGCTGCGCCGCGCGCTGATGAACGATCCGGTCATCTCGTCGCTGAAGAAGCCCGACGGCTCGATCGATCTGGACCGCTACAAACAACTGCTCGCGATGCAGGGCATCACGCCCGACCAGTATCAGGAGCAGGTTCGCTACAGTCTCGCGATGCAGCAGCTGCCTGAAGCGATCCAGAGCACGGCGTTCACGCCGAAGTCGCTCGCGCAGCGTCTGACGGAGCTCGCCGAACAGCAGCGCGAAGTGCAGGGCCTCGCGTTCCGCGCGCAGGATTTCGCGGCGAAAGTGCAGCCCACCGATGCGCAGCTGCAGGCGTACTACGACGCACACCGCAACGACTTCGCCACGCCCGCCACGGCGACGATCCAGTACGTGCTGATGTCGCCGGCCACGTTGGCCGCTGCTGCGCAGCCGACCGACGCAGAGCTGAAGAAGTACTACGACGACAACATCGCGCACTATCGCACCGAAGGCGAAGTGCGCGCGAGCCACATCCTGATTGCCGCACCGAAAGATGCGAGCGCGGCCGACAAGGACAAGGCGAAGCAGAAGGCCGACCAGATTCTCGCGCAGCTGAAGGCGCATCCGGATCAATTCGCGCAGCTCGCGCAACAGGATTCGCAGGATCCGGGTTCGGCATCGAAGGGCGGCGACCTCGGCTACTTCACGCGCGGCATGATCGCCGGCGGCAAGGCCTTCGACGATGCGGTGTTCGGCCTGAAGAAGGATGAAATCAGCGGCGTCGTGCAGACCGATTTCGGTTATCACATCATCAAGGCGACCGACGTGAAGCCGTCGGTGACCAAGCCGTTCGACGACGTGAAGCAGGCGATCATGAAGGACTTGCAGGCGCAGCAGGCCGCGAAGGCATTCACGGACGATTCGGAAGGGTTCACGTCGATCGTCTACGAACAGGCGAAGAGCCTGCAGCCTGCGGCCGACAAGTACAAGCTGCAGATCCAGACGGCCACCGTCACCGACAAGCCGAGTCCCACGCTGCCGGCGGACAATCCGTTGAACAACCCGAAGTTCCTCGCCGCGGTATTCGCGAGCGACTCGGTGAAGGACCGCAACAACACCCAGGCGATCGACGTCGGCAACAACACGCTGATCGCCGCGCACGTCACCGACTTCAAGGCGGCCGCGGTACCCCCGCTCGACACCGTGAAGGACGCGGTGCGGCAAAAGGTGATTGCGCAGCAAGCGGCCGAACTCGCGCGCAAGGATGGCGAAGCGAAGCTGGCCGATCTGCAGAAGTCGAAATCCACCACGGGTTTCTCTTCGGCATTGAAGGTGTCGCGCAACGATCCGCAAGGGGTTCCGCCCGCTGCGTTGAGCGCCATCTACAAGGTCGATGCGCAAAAGCTGCCGGCCTACGTCGGCGTCGATCTGGGTAACGACGGCTACGCGATCTATCGCGTGAACTCGATCGTACCGGCCGCGCCTATCGATCCGAAGCGTCTGCAGGCGGCGCAGCAGCAGGTCGCGCAAGTCGATGCGCAGGCGCAGATGCAGGCGTATCTGGATTCGCTGCGCGCGCGTTCGAAGGTGAAGCTGACCGGTTCGCTCGATAGCGCGCAGTCGGCAGGTGGCGACAGCCAGTAGCGTCTGCTGATAGCCGATAGCCTCGGCGGCGAGTACGCACGAAAAAAAGCCCACGCATATGCGTGGGCTTTTTCATTTGGCTAGCCGTTACAACTACCGCTGCTTGAGCTTCGCAAACGCGGCAGCCATCGCGCCGGCCGGTTCCGGATCGCGCGAACGCTGCGGTCCGCGTCCGCCACCGCCCGCACGACCCGAGCCGCCGCGATCGTTCTGCGCGCCGCCGCCACTGCGCGCCGGCGGTCCGCCTGCTGCAAAGTCGTCGTCAAGGCGCATCGTCAGCGAAATACGCTGGCGCTTCACGTCCACCTCGAGCACCTTCACCTTGACGATCTGCCCGGCCTTGACCACCTCGTGCGGATCCTTGATGAACTTGGTCGACATCGCCGACACGTGCACGAGGCCGTCCTGATGCACGCCCACGTCGATAAACGCACCGAACGCCGCGACGTTGGTCACCACGCCTTCGAGCACCATGCCCGGCGACAGGTCCGAAATCTTTTCGACGCCTTCGCGGAACGTCGCGGTCTTGAACTCGGGGCGCGGGTCGCGACCGGGCTTCTCGAGCTCGCTCAGAATATCGCGCACGGTGGGCAGGCCGAAGCGGTCGTCGACGAACTCGGTCGGCGCGAGACCCGCGAGTGCTTCGCGCTTGCCGAGCACTTCGCCGATCTGCTTGCTGATCTTCGCGAGCATCCGTTCGACGAGCGGATACGCTTCCGGGTGCACCGACGAGCGGTCGAGCGGATTCTCGCCGCCGTTGATGCGTAGAAAGCCCGCTGCCTGCTCGAAGGTCTTGTCGCCGAGGCGCGGCACCTTGCGCAGATGCTCGCGCGACGGGAACGGTCCGTTCGCGTCGCGAAACTCGACGATATTGCGCGCGAGCGTCGCATTGAGGCCCGACACGCGCGCGAGCAGCGCAACCGACGCGGTATTCGCGTCGACCCCAACCGCATTCACGCAGTCTTCGACCACCGCATCGAGCGAACGCGCGAGTTCGCGCTGATTGACGTCGTGCTGATACTGGCCGACGCCGATCGCCTTCGGCTCGATCTTGACGAGCTCGGCGAGCGGATCCTGCAGACGCCGCGCGATCGACACCGCGCCGCGCAGCGAAACGTCGAGGTCGGGAAATTCCTTCGCGGCCAGTTCGGATGCCGAATAGACGGAAGCACCCGCTTCGGAGACGACGATTTTCTGCAGCTTCAACTCCGGATGACGCGCGATCAGCTCGCTCGCCAGCTTGTCGGTTTCGCGCGACGCGGTGCCGTTGCCGATGCTGATCAGCTGCGCCTGCGTCTGCGCGGCCAGACGCGCCAGCTTCGCGAGCGAGCCGTCCCAGTCGCGGCGCGGCTCGTGCGGGTAGATCGTATCGGTGGCGAGCAGCTTGCCGGTGCGATCGACGATCGCGACCTTCACGCCAGTGCGCAGGCCCGGATCGAGGCCGATTACCGCCTTCGGGCCGGCCGGCGCAGCCAGCAGCAGGTCTTTCAGATTGCGCGCGAACACGCGGATCGCCTCGTGCTCGGCCTGTTCGCGCAGGTTCGTCAGCAGTTCGGTTTCGATATGCGGCTGCACCTTCACGCGCCAGCACCAGCGGCACACGTCCGACAGCCATTTGTCAGCCGGGCGCGCCTGGTTCGCGATGCCGAAGTGGCGCGCGATCATCGCTTCGCCCGGGTGCGGCACCTGTGCGTCGAGTTCTTCGCCAAGGCCGAGCTTCACCATCAGCACACCCGCATTGCGGCCGCGGAACAGCGCGAGCGCGCGGTGCGATGGCACGGTCTTGATGGTTTCCGCGTAGTCGTAATAGTCGCGGAATTTTTCGCCTTCTTCGCCTTCCTTACCTTCGACCACCGCCGACGACACGACGCCCTGATTGAACAGATAGTCGCGCAGCTTGCCGAGCAGTTCGGCCGTTTCGCCGAACTGTTCGGACAGGATGTCGCGGGCGCCGTCGAGCGCGGCCTTCACGTCGGCGACGCCTTTGTCGGCGTCGACGTAGGCCGCGGCTTCGCTTTGCGGGTCGAGCAGCGGATTGCCGAGCAGCGCCTGCGCGAGCGGCTCCAGACCTGCTTCGCGGGCGATCTGCGCGCGCGTGCGCCGCTTCGGCTTGTACGGCAGATAAAGGTCTTCGAGCACCTGTTTGCTGTCGGCGCCTTCGATCGCGCCGCGCAGTTCGTCGGTGAGCTTGCCCTGTTCGTCGATGCTGGCGATGATCGTCGCGCGCCGGTCCTCGAGTTCGCGCAGATACAGCAGGCGCTCTTCGAGATTGCGCAATTGCGTATCGTCGAGGTTGCCGGTGACTTCCTTGCGGTATCGCGCGATGAACGGAACGGTCGAACCTTCATCGAGGAGTTGCACCGCTGCCGCCACCTGGCGGGGCTGAACTGAAAGCTCGGTGGCGATGCGCTGGACGATCTTGAGTGCTACGGTTTCCGTCATAAGGCTTGCTGTTCCTGCCGGACTCGGTCTGGGGCCGCTGTCGTGCGCGCGGCGCATGGCCGTTTAGCGGCGCATGGGCGCAAGGGTGCGAGGCGCGCGCACGGGAGCAGCCGGGTTGCTGAAGCTGCGAATGTAGCCGAAGAGGCGGGGGCATTTTGCCATAAATGCCCGGGCGCTCAAGCACACGATGTTAGAATTTCGGGCATGTCCCGCTGCCCACCTACGACGTTGCCGACCTCCCGCTTTCCGCTTGTTGCCTCGCTTGTCGCGTCGCTTGCTACCTCGACCGCTGCGCCGCTGGTTGCCTCGCTGGTTGCCGGGCTTGCCTTCGTCATCGCGGCGCCGGCATCGGCGCAGGTGACTCATGCATCGGCACAGCTCGCGCAGGCGGCGCCCGGCGCGCTCGATGCGCAGGCTACGGCGGTGCTTGCGCAGGCCGATAGCGCCGCGCCGCCGGCCGCCGATCCGCAGGCACCCGTCACGGCCCCGGTCGCGGCGGACCTCGATCCGGCATCTGGCGATGCCGCCGTATCGCCCGACAGCGAATTCGATGCGCGCCAGAAAACACTCGACC
>Ga0310813_10000875_pt1 | contig 18397 bp, 16 predicted proteins | sample YN3metagenome_FD_203086 | JGI IMG/M metagenome (GOLD analysis project Ga0310813, IMG submission 203086) | Soil microbial communities from experimental microcosm in Duke University, North Carolina, United States - YN3 | ecosystem: Engineered > Artificial ecosystem > Soil microcosm > Unclassified...
GAGCTGCTCAAGTTCGAGCGCTACAACCACATCGGGATCCAGTGGTGCCGCGGCTGCCCCTTCAGCTGCGAGTTCTGCGACATCATCGAGCTCTTCGGCAAGGTCCCGCGGGCGAAGTCGTCCGAGCAGATCCTGGCCGAGCTCCAGAAGCTCTACGACCTGGGCTACCGCGGCCACGTCGACCTGGTGGACGACAACTTCATCGGGAACAAGAAGCTCGTGAAGCAGTTCCTCCCCGAGCTCAAGAAGTGGCTCGAGGAGCGGAACTGGCCCTTCGAGTTCACCACCGAGGCGTCGATCAACCTGGCCGACGATGTCGCGCTCATGAAGGCGATGCAGGAGGTCGGCTTCTTCGCGATCTTCGTCGGCATCGAGAGCCCGGACGAGACGACGCTCGTGGCGATGCAGAAGCGGCAGAACACGCACCGCTCGATCGCGGAAAGCATCCACAAGATCTATGCCCACGGGATGTTCGTGAACGCGGGCTTCATCATCGGCTTCGACACCGAGAAGGGAAGCGTCGCGCGGGGCATCATCGACTGCATCGAGGCGACCGGCATCCCGGTCAACATGGCCGGCCTGCTCTTCGCCCTGCCTACGACGCAGCTGACCCGCCGCCTGGCGGCGGCCGGCCGGCTTCATGAAAATTTCGACGTTGCGCCGGAAGGCGTCGGGGATCAGTGTACGGCAGGTTTGAATTTCGACCCCTGTCGGCCCAGACTTGATATCCTGCAGGATTATCTGAAAGTGGTCGAGACGATCTATACGCCCGAGAACTACTTCGGCCGGGTCCTGAGAGTGGGACAGGCGCTCGATTCGTCGCAGCGCCGCTTCCGGCCGGGCCTCGGGCAGTGGTGGAAGGAGCTGAAGGGCTTCGTCCGGATGGCCTCCAAGCTGGGGCTCCGGAAGGAGACGCGCCGGTACTTCTGGGGCACGATGCTGAAGGCCCTCTGGAAGAACCCGAAATCGATCCGGTATACGGGATCGATGATGGCGCTCTACCTCCACTTCGGGCAGTTCTCGAAGTACGTGGCGGAAAAGATCCGCGAGGCGATCGCGGCGGAGGAGCGCACCCCGACCAAGGTGGCGCCGCCGCCGCCGCCGGTTCAGATGCGCGTGACCAAGCTGGTGCAGACGGGATAGACAGCCGTCTTCCCTCCGCGCCCGATGTTTTATTCAAGGAGACCCTTATGGCCGACAGCGCTGGAAAGCGGTTTCGTGAAGCGAAGAAGCGCCAGCAGCGCGAGCAGAAGGCTCAGCGCAAGCAGCTGCGCAAGGACGGCAAGCTCGGGAACGACAATAGCGGCCTCTTCGCCCCGGGCGAGATGCAGCGGCAGGTCGTGGACATCAACGGCAACCCGGCCGGCGAGGTTCCGGCAGGCGAAGCGGCGGAACCGGAGCCGGATAAGCAGTAGTCGCCCGGAGCCCCGTCAGGGCTTCAGCGGCAGGGGATTCCCGACCGGCGGCAGCTTCTTCTTGCGGACTTGGCCCTCCGTCTTGCGACGGATGATGATCTCTTCCTTGTTCAGGACGGGATTGGCCGGGTCCGTCAGGTCCATCAGCAGGCCTCGGATGAGGCTGTTGGCGTCCTTGAACCACACGACGACCTTCGGCCCCGAGCCCGTGATGGAGATCACGTCGCCGTAGCCGAACGGCACATCCACGCTCTTACCCATGGTTCCTCCTAGCCCGGTCGACTAAATCTACCCCACGGGGATCAATTCAGCAACCCGCCAGGACCTAGTCCGAATTCTCCCAGAGCAGCCGGATCCCGGGTTCCTTCTGGCGGGCGAACCAGCGTGCCAGGGAGCAGAGGGGCTCATGAATGCGGCGATAGGGGATCTCGTCGACCGTGACGAGATCCAGAACATTGCTCTCCTCGACGCGGTAGGGTGGAGGGGTCGTCGTATAGGGGTGCGTCCTTCCTTCCGCGACGCGGTAGGTCATGACGCCCCAGTCGGCCAGATAGCGCAGCGGATCGGCAGCCCCGCTTCGAACGAGCGCTTCGACTCCCGATTCGAAGGGGGGGAGATCGAGATATCGACCGGCGATGGAGTTCAGGAGAGCAAGCTGTTCCGCAGAGTACGGATCCCCATGCGTCTCCATTAGGGAATTCAGAGCCTTGAACTCCGGCTCGAACGGCACCTTGTCGTCGCTTTCGCCCATGGCCCGGAGGGCCAGAACAAAGGGCGTCAGGAGGGCCCGGCCCCGCGCGGCATTCGCCTCAAGGCGCAGGACGGCCCCCATCACGCGGGGATAGGAAATTCCGAGCCCGCCAGCCTGCGGGGAAAGAAGGGTCAGCCAGTCCGGGGCAGGGTCCATGAAGCCGGTAAGAATTCCATCCTGGATCCCTGTGACGTCGTAGCCGACGACGAGGGCGGGCAGGACGTGGCCCCCTGTTCCCTGAGTTTCCAGGTCGACCAGCATGCTGCAACTCTAACCGGTCCGGCATCCGAAGGTTCGTTTGACATTGGCGGGAGACCGTGCTTCGATGGTCGGATGCTCCGTGGGACGTTCGTTCTCCTTCTCCTCTCCGGGGTGGCGATGCCGCAGGACGTGACCCGGGAACTGGCCGACCTCTACGAGCGCTACCTCGAGGAGCGGGCCGCGCTCGATCCCGAGTGGGCCACCGGCGTCGGGCTCCACCAGCACGACGACCAGCTCACCCGCTGGAACGATTCCGCCTACAAGGAGCGCATCGTCTTTGTCGAGGCCTGGCTCCAGCGGGTCCCGGAGGACAGCCTCGACGCCCGCCTCTGGCGCAACGACCTGCTCTCGCAGCAGTACGAGTACCGGCGGCGGGACGTCCGCACGGTCGCCCCCGGCTTGCCCTTCGGGACCGTGTCGGCCCTCCACGACATGCTGGTGAAGGACTACGCCCCGAAGGCCGACCGGCTGGCCAATATCAACAAGCGCCTGGCGCAGATCCCGGGCATGATCGACGAGCTGCGGCCCAAGCTCGGCCGCCCGCCCAAGGTCTGGACCAAGATGGCGATCGACGACGGCGAAGGCGCCATCGACTTCATCGCCACGGAGCTCGGCGAGGCCGACAAGGCGCTGGTCGCGGCCGCGAAGGCGGCGTACGAGAAGTACCTCAAGTTCCTGAAGGACGAGCTCCAGCCCCGCTCGGACGGGTCGTTCGTCCTGGGGAAGGACGCCTACGAGTTCCATCTCAAGACCGACCACGTGCTGGCCCTCGGGGTCGACGAGCTGGAGAAGGTCGGCCGCCGCGAGTTCGAGAAGACCGAGCGCATGCTCGAGGAGATCGCCAAGGATTGGCCCGCGGTCCTCGAGAAGATGAAGCACGACCATCCGAAGCCGGACGGACTCCTCGAGTACTACCGCAAAGAGGTGGCCCGCGCCCGGCAGTACATGATCGAGAAGAAGATCGTCGGCATCCCCGAGTGGGAGAAGCTCGAGGTGGTCGACACGCCGGCCTTCCAGCAGAGCTCGATTCCCTACGCGGCGTACTCGCGGCCCGGGCCGCTCGATTCCGCGAAGACCGGGCACTTCTACGTCACGCCCGTCGCCAAGAACGCCAAGCCCGAGGAGGCGGAGGCGCAGCTCGCGGCCCACAACGTCTATGACATCCCCGGCACGGTCTGGCACGAGGCCTACCCGGGCCACCATCTTCAGTTCGTCTATGCGAAGGACATCCGCTCGAAGATCCGCAAGCTCAACGACTCGCCCCTGCTCTCGGAAGGCTGGGGGCTCTACTGCGAGGAGCTGGCGAACGAGACGGGGTACTACACGGACAAGCGGGAGCGGCTGATGCAGCTCAATTGGCGGCTCCAGCGGGCCGCGCGGATCCTGCTCGACGTCGCGCTCCACACCGGGAAGATGTCCTACGACGACGCCGTGAAGTTCCTGGTCGAGAAGGTGAAGCTGAACCGGCCCCAGGCCGAGGGCAGCGTGAACGGCTACACCCAGTCGCCGACCTATTTCCCGACCTACCTGCTGGGGATGCTGGAGATCGTCCGGATCCGCGAGAAGTTCCGCTCGAAGCTGGCCGACCGCTTTACGCTCAAGGAGTTCCACGAGCGCTTCCTGGCCTTCGGCAACGTCCCGCCCGCCCTGATCGAGATCGAACTCGATCGCGAGTGGAAATGACGCTCGCGGGTTGAGGCTAGCGCGATTCTCCGCGATTTTCGATTCACTTCTAAAGTTCCAACCCAAACGGTCGATATAGATCATTGCCTCAGCGTGCGGAGAGAGAGGCAAAAAAGGGGTGAAGGTATGGTTAGGGATCTGAACGACCAGGGACTGGAAGAGCGGGTTCTCGAGTCCGAGGGGCTGGTGGCGGTGGCCTTCCTGGACTTCTGCTCCATCCCCTGCGACCACTTCCGGCCGGAGTTGAAGGCCGTCGCGGAGATGCTCGATAGTAAGATCGAGTTCTACCGCATCGACGTCACGGAAAACCCGACGATTACCGACGAGCTGGGCGTCCAGGCGGTGCCCACGCTGCTGGTGTTCCGGGACGGCGAAGAGATCGCCCGCTACGAGGGCCCGTACAGCCGCGAAGCGCTCAACGAGCGGCTGACGAACCTCATGGCCGGCAAGCCCCCGGCGAAATAGCTCAATCGCTTGCCAGCCTTGCGGCCGGCCGCGACAATGTCGCGCATGGACGTGAGGCGGCTCCTGGCGTGGTACCGCAGGGGGGCTCGCGACCTGCCGTGGCGGCGGACGCGGGACCCCTACGCGATCTGGGTGTCGGAGATCATGCTCCAGCAGACCCAGATCGCCACGGTCATCCCCTACTACGAGCGCTGGATGAAGCGCTTCCCGAGCGTCCGGGCGCTCGCGAAGGCCCGCTTGGACGACGTCCTCAAGATGTGGGAGGGGCTGGGCTACTACGCGCGGGCCCGCAACCTCCACAAGGCGGCCCGCGAGGTCAAGTCCCTGCCCAAGACCTCCGAGCAGTGGCGCGAGGTCCCGGGCGTCGGCGCCTACACGGCGGCCGCGATCGCCTCGATCGCCCACGGCGAGCGGGCGGCGGTCTTCGACGGCAACGTCCGGCGCGTGCTGTCGCGGCTCGCCGCGGCGGACGTCTCCGAGGCGCCGCCCCCTCGGGGCAAGCCCGGCGACTACAACCAGGCGCTGATGGAGCTGGGCCAGCGGGTCTGCACCTTCCGGGCGCCGAAGTGCGACGAGTGCCCGATCGCCGCCGACTGCAAGGCCCGCGCGGCGGGCGAGCCGGAGCGCTGGCCGTCAAAGAAGCCGAAGAAGGAAATCCCCCACAAGGAAGTCGCGATCGGCGTCATCTGGGAGGGCGACCGCTTCTACGTCCAGCGCCGCGAGGAAGAGGGCCTGCTGGGCGGCCTCTGGGAGTTCCCGGGCGGGAAGCGCGAGAAGGGCGAGACCTTCGAGCAGTGCCTGCGCCGGGAGATCCAGGAGGAGACCGGGTTCCAGGTCGACGTGGGCCCGTACCTCACGACGGTCAAGCACCGCTACTCGCACTTCTCGGTGGAGCTGCACACCTACCACTGTTTCCTGCGCAAGGGCAAAGGTCCGGGGAAGTGGGTGACCCTGGAGGAAGTCGAGAAGCTCGCGATGCCCAAGGCGAATCTGCGGATCCTGGACGAGATGCGCCGGACCGGAAAGCCGCTGGCGCTCGTCAGCCGTTAGACAGCTTCCGCAGGGTCGCTTCCTGAATCGGCGGCGAGAGCGCCAGCACGCTGAACGCGAGCGCTTCCCGGTACACGCGCTGCGCCGGGTGCGACATCAGGTTGCCCGCGCCGGCCGCCGCGATCACGGCGGCGTGCGTCGCGCGCCCCGCCAGCTCGATCGCCTCCGACCGCGCCTTCAGGCCGCGCCCGAGATCGCCGTTCTCCTCCATCGCGCGGTACGCGTCCTCCCGGCAGGCGGCGAGCTCGCGCTCCAGGCGCTCGGCGGCCGCCCTCATGCCGTCGTGCCCGCGCTTCTCCGCCTCCTCGCGCAGGACATCGATGCCCGCCTGGGCGCAGCCCAGCGCGAGGGGTGACTGCAGCGCGATGGCGACGCGGTCGTTCTCCTGGATCCAGGTCGCGGCGTGGACGTCGAGGACGTCGGCGTCGGGGATGAAGAAGCCGCGGACCTCGACGGTGACGGTCTGGGTCACCGCCATGGCGGCGAGCTCGAGGGGCGGTGAGGCCTTCATGGTCTCAGAGTCGGCGAGCGGATGGACGGCGAAGAGGACGCGGTCGTCCGCCAAAGGCGCGGCGGTAACGCAATGGCTGAAGAGGCCCCAGCCGGTGACCCAGGGGAGGCGGCCGTCGAGGCGGTAGCCGCCGGGCACCGGAATCGCGCTGACGAGCGGCGGCCCCTTGCGCCGCAGGTGGGAGAACGCGATGGCGGAGCTCTGCTTGCCGCGGGCGAGCGGGGGGAGCAGACGAACGCGGAGGGCCTCGTTGGAGCAGCGGGCGAGGAGGCTGCAGGCGCTCTGGTGCTGGCTCTCGAGAAACGCGAGGGCGCCGCTGGCGCGGGCAGAGGCCTCCTGGAAGCGCTGGAAGTCCAAGGGGCTGTAGCCGAGCCCGCCGTATTCGACCGGGACCCGGAGGCCCAGGAGCCCGCGGCGTCCGAGCTCGGCGAGCGCCTCGCGGAGGGCGCCGACGTCCTGATCGAGCGCCGCGGCGCGCGGCCGGACCCAGTCCCGGAGGAACTGCTGGGCGGCCGTCGGGGTCATGGGGGGATTCTACGATGATCCGGGACCATTTTCCCCGATACTTCTTGACCGTGATTTTGGCCTACCTATAATCGGTGCGCCGCTACACGCTTTCCCCGGTAGCTCAATGGTAGAGCGAGCGGCTGTTAACCGCAAGGTTCGAGGTTCGAGTCCTCGCCGGGGAGCCATTCACCTGCCGTGCGCCCGCCCAGAACCTCTCAGACCAAGGCGATGCAGTCGATCTCGACGGCGATGCCCATCGGGAGGGCGCCCGCCTGGATCGTGGTGCGCGCGGGGTGGGGCGCTTTGAAGAAGCCGGCATAGACCTCGTTCATGGCGGCGAAGTTGCGCATGTCCGCGAGATAGACGTTGCACTTCAGCACGCGGTCGGGCGACGAGCCCGCCGCTTCCAGCACGGCCTTCAGGTTCTCCAGCACGCGACGGGTCTGCTCGCGGATGTCGCCGTCGACGATCTCCGTCGTGCCGGGCCGCAGCGGGCCCTGGCCGGAACAGTACACGAAGCCGCCCGCCTTGATGGCCGGCGAGTAGGGGCCCGCGGCCTTCGGGGCCCGGTCGCTGGTGAAGGCTTCGCGCATGGCCGTCTCCTAGGGCAGCGATTCCAACGCATCCCGCGCGGCGGCCAGGGCGACGTCGATGTCCTCTTCCGTGTGCGCGGCGGAGACGTACCAGAGCCCGCGGCCGATGACGCGGATTCCGCGGTCCTGCAGGGCCGACGCGAAGGCGCCGTAGAGGGCACGGTCGCAGGCCGCCGCATCGCCCGCGTCCCGCAGCCGGGGAAGGGTCGTGAATCCCGTGTGGAACATCGGGCCTGGACCCTGGACGAGCAGGGGCCGTCCGGCATCGCGGGCGGCGGCGCGCAGGCCGTCCATCAGACGTCGTCCGAGAGCGAAGAGCCGCTCGTGGACGCCTTCGCGCTCCAGGATCTCGATCGTGGCGTCGGCCGCGGCGATGCCGGCGTTCCAGGCGTTCAGGGTGCCGGCGTGGATGACGCGGCCTTCGGCGACCAGGTTCATGAAGCGGCGCTTGCCGGCCAGCACGCTGACGGGCCAGCCGCTCGCCATGGCCTTGCCGAATACGGCGAGGTCGGGCACGACTCCGTAATGACCCTGGGCCCCGGCGAGCCCCAGCCGGAATCCCGTGATGACCTCGTCGAAGATTAAGACCGCGCCATGGGCGTCGCAGAGCTCCCGCAGCGTCGCGAGAAAGCCGGGTTCCGGGGGAATGCAGCCGGTGTTGCACATCACGGGCTCGCAGATCACGGCGGCGATTTCCCCGCCGCGCTCGGCGAAGGCGCGGGCGACTGCCTCTGCGTCGTTCCAGGGGACCGTGATCGATTCCCGCGCGGCGCCGGGAGGCAACCCCTGCGTCCAGGCCGGCGCGAGCGCCGGAAGCAGGCCGGGCACGGCGTTGTCGAGCCAGCCGTGGTAGTGCCCCTGGAAGCGCAGGAACGTCGGACGACCCGTGGCCGCCCGGGCGACCCGGAGCGCGGCGTGGTCGGCCTCCGATCCCGAAAGCCCGAAGCGGAGCAGCTCCGCGCAGGGGACCAGGCGCTGGATTCGCTCGGCGAGCTCGACCTCCAGCTCATGCTGACCGGCGAAGGCCTGGCCCTCGGACATCGCGCGGGCCACGGCCTCCAGGACCTCCGGCCGCGAGTGGCCCAGGATCATGGGCCCCTGGCTCAGGCTGAAGTCGAGGTACTCGTTGCCGTCGAGGTCGTGGATCCGCGCGCCCGAGGCGCGCACGTAGCAGAGCGGATGGGGCGCTCCCGCCTTGCGGAACTCGCTGGAGACACCGCCCGCCAGGACCCGCGAGGCGCGGTCGTGAAAGTCTCGCGACCGTGCGTAGCGGGCCCGGGGCGGCGCAATTGCATCAGGACTCATCGGTTCACCTCACCCAGCAGACGCAAGGCCTCTTCCACCATGACTTCCCCAGATCCCGGCGCCAGCAGCGAGTGGAACACTTCGTAGCCCGCCTGGGCGCAGGCCTTCCGCGTCGGGATGTACGCCGGGACGTTGTCGTTGGTCAGCTCGATGACGATCGTTGTCCGGAAAGGCGAGCGCTTCCGGATCTCCAGGCCGAGCTCCACGAAGATCTCGCCCGGCAGCAGCACCAGCGCGACGTCCTTCGAGACGCGCATCGCCTGGATCTCGATCGGGTACGTCGGCTTCTTCGAGATGTGGACCTCGAGGATGGAGAGCGCCTCGACCCTGGCGTAGAACGACGCCTTCGAATCCGGGGCGAGGTCGCGGCGGGAGCGCTCGATCTCCTCGTCCGTGCACTTCCGGAGCGGCAGCTCCGTCACGCTGCGACGGACCCCGAGGCGGGGAGCGTCGACGTCCGCCAGCTTCGGCCGGGCCGCGATCGTCGTCGACGCCAGCAGGGCGCCGATCTCCTCATGCGAGCGCACCGTCGGCGTGTGCGGGTCGACGTAGTTGATGTCGCCGCAAGTCCCCGCGCCGAAGAGATTGACGAAGGCGGGGCCGAAGGACTTCCGAAGCTCGCGCGCCATCGCTCCCGGGTAGTCGGCGGAGACGACGTTCTCGCCGACGCGGGTGTTGCCGACCGTGTTGCAGTGCAGCGCGAACACGGTCAGCGCGGCGCGGGGCGTGTCGGCGCCGGGATCTCCGACGAAGATCAGGCCCAGGTCCGGGTCGATGGGACCGGCGGTCTCGACGATATTGCGGGGATCGTGATCGGGGAGGTCTCGAGTGACCGGCCCGATCGAACGGACCTGGCCGTCCTTGAAGAGGTTGCGGCGGTTGCGGCTGACCTGGGGAGCCTGCGGCGTCGTGCCGGCGCGCAGGACCGACGCGCGGCGCGCCTCGAAGGCCTTCGTCGCGCACGCGACGAGGCGTTCGCGAAGGAGCGCGGCATACTCGGCCTCCGACGCGTCGCCCTTGCCCTCGGACGCGCCCAGACCTCGGTTCAGGTACGGCCCGGTGTGCGTATGGGAGGCCGTGACGGAGATCGCCTCCGCGGGGATGCCGGTCCGCTTCGAGATCTCCTGCCGGGCGGGACCCGTGATGCCGGCCGGGATGCCGCAAAGGTCGGTCGTGACCAGCAGCAGCGAGACCGTCCCCTGCGAGAGGACGAGCGCCCGGGTGTAGAGGGGATCCCGGACCTCCGTCCAGAAGCGATCCTTGAAGTAACCGCCGAGGCGGCGGTAGCTTTCCGGCGGGGTGATCTCGACCTCCGCGACGCCGGCCGTGAGGGGCGGGGGATCGTCGGGCGCGCCGAGCAGGGCCGCGGCCAGCAGCAGAGAAAGCATGGTTCGGGACCTCCGTCCTTCCTACGCGTCCCGGGCGCTCACCGTTTCATGCATTGAACCGACTATTTCATTGTAAGATACGCGCGGGCGCCGGACGCCGTCAAGTCTTGACACCGATCGTTTCATCCAGTGAAATGGCTCCATGGAGCTTCTGAAGAAGGCCTTCGGGGTGGTGGAGCGGCTGGGCGCTGCCGACCGGGCGATGACGCTGGCCGATCTCACGCGGCAGGTCGCGCTGCCGAAGCCGAGCGTCTACCGGATCCTCCGGGCGCTCGTGCAGCTCGGTTACGTCGCGCAGGATCCCGCCAGCTCCCGCTACTCGCTCACCGGCCGCCTGTCGCAGCTGGGGCGGGGCGGGCAGGAGCTGGAGCTCCGCCGTCTCGCGCTCCCCCTGATGGAGCGGCTCCACCGCAAGTTCGACGAGACCGTCAACCTCGCGGTCCTGGAAGGGACGGACGTCGCCTACGTCCACGTGCTTGAAACCACCCAGCCGCTGCGCCTGATGACCCGTCCGGACGCGCGCGATCCCTTCCACTCGACCTCCCTGGGCCGCGCGATCGCCGCGTTCCTGCCGGACGACGAGCGCGCCGAACTGCTTCGGCGCGCGGACATTCGCCCCCGCACGTCGCGGACCCTGAAGTCCCGGGAGGCTCTGGAGGCGCTGCTGCGCACCGTGCGCCGGCAGGGCTGGGCGGAGGACCGCGAGGAGAACGAGCCGGGCGTGGTCTGCTACGGGGTGCCGCTCCTGCGGGACGAGCGCCCGGTGGCGGCGCTCAGTGTCACGCTGCCCCTGGTCCGCCTCACAGCGACGCGGGAGCGCGAGATCATCGCGGCCTTGAAGAACGTCGCGCGGCACGGCCTGGGCCCGACGGCCTAGAGCTTGACGAAGCGCTCCAGCGCCGCGGGATCCCGCGAGGCCTCCAGAATCTTCATGACCGCCATCGTCTCGCGTCGGTCTACCTGCTCCTTGCCGGCCGCGAAAAAATCGAGCAGCGCCGAGGCGGCGTCCACGAAGAGCGGCTTCGTGTCCACCTCGAGGTAGCGGCTCTCCTTCGCGGTCGTGATTGAGGCCGCGTAGGGCGTCTTCCGCTTGATGTAGACGTTGATGACCGCCGTGCGGCCGCCGGAGTAGTTGATCAGCAACTGCGATTCCGGGTCCGTGCCGCGCCGCATCAGGGACTGGGCGTCGGGGCCGAGGCAGGAGACCGCCAGCTCCACCGCGTGAACCGCGTACTCGTCGTAGCTGCCTCCCGGACACCACGCCACGACGTGCCGCACCTGGTCGCGGCCGAGCTCCTGGACGACCTTCTGCACCGCGGTGTAGCGCAGCGCGGAACTGCTCTGGAGCGCCGCCTTGTGCTGGTCCGCCTTCTTGAAGATCCGTTCCGCCGTCGCGACGTCCGGGGCGAACGTCTTGTCGACGAACGTCGTCTTCCCGAACGGCAGCACCAGGTCGCAGAGCTCCTCGTGCGTCTTCGGCGTCGACGGGGCCAGGACCGCGTAAACGTCCACGACCTTGTCGAGCTCGGCAATCTGGCCAAAAACGTCCAGGTTGTTCTTGGCCGCCCAGGCCTTGCTCTTTTCCTGCTGGAGCGCGAAGGCGCCGCTCACGACGAAGCCGCGCTCCTTGAGCGGGCCCCGCAGCGCTTCCAGATAGACGCGCGCATGGAAGTTGTCGAGGTTGTCGTCGACGAAGCCGATGCGCTTCCCTGGAGCCGCCTGCGCGGCGATCGCCGCCGCGGCGAGCGGGACGCCGGCCAGGAATTCCCTGCGACTGATCATGCGGTTCTCTCTATTTGGTGATCGGCTGCGTGATCCGAAGGTAGGCGAAGAAGTCGCGCAGCTGCTGGTCCGTCAACCCGTCGAGCAGGCCCGTCGGCATCAGACTCTGGCCCGTGGGCTTGATCGCCTTGATCTCCGACGCTCGCAGCGTGATGTTCTCACCCTCCAGGCCCCGCAGCACCGTGATCTGATTGTCCCGGTCCACGAAGAAGCCGCTCAACACGCGGTCGTCCGTCGTCTGCACCAGGTAGTACTGGTAGCCCTCGCGGATCTCCGCGCTGGGATTCACGATGCTCAGCAGCATCGTCCCTAGGTTGTCGCGCTGGTACGCCGTCAGGTCGGGCCCCACGTTGCCGCCCTTGAAGAACAGCTTGTGGCACTTGGAGCAGCGATCCGTGAACGTCGTTTCGCCCGCGTAGGGATTGCCTGACCCTCCCTTCAGGATCGCCCCAATCTCGTCGATCCGCTTCTTGAACTCGGCCGGGACCGCCGTCGGCGCCGGAAGCACCCGCGCCGCAGTCTCGGCCACCTGCTTGTCCTCGCTCGCGCGCAGCCGGGTCGCCACATCCTCCGGCACCTCCTTGACCTTGACGCGGCCCGCCTGCACGGCGTCCAGGAGCCGCAGGCTCCACTTCGCCCGGCTCGCCAGGAGCGTGAAGGCGGCCGTGCGGACGTCGCCCGTAGCCTTGGGCAGCAGCGCCGCGACCTGCGCGCCGATGTCTTCGGAATCGTAGGACGTCAGCGCCGCCAGCGATGCCTTCCGCAGCTCCTCCGGTCCGTCCTCCCGCGCGGCGGCGAGGAGCGCCGGCAGCGCTTCCGGCGGGCGCAGCTCGCCCATGGCGCGGGCGAAGAGCAGGCGCTCGTTGGCCTTGGCCTTCGGGTCCTGGATGCGCCGGACGGCCTCGTCCACTGCATCGCGTTCGCCCAGCCTGACGCGGAACATCAGCGGCAAGGACCCCGACTTCCGGAGACCTGCGAGCAGTTCATCAGGAAGCCCCGACATGGGTCGGCCTCGGAAGGCCTCCTCCACCCCCTTCAGGAGCTGCCCTGCGTGCCGGGGCGACGGGGCCCGCTCGAAGAGCGCCGCGCAGAGCAGCAGGTCCTGACGCTTGCCCTCGACGGCGTAGCGCCGGGCGAGGCGGGGGAGGATCTGCTCGAAGACCGTCGCCTTGTCCCAGAGCTTGGGATCGCGGAACAGGCCGGCGATCTCCCGGTTCGACGCGGGGATGTGGGCCTCGAAGACCCACCAGCAGAGCTGCGGGATGTAGGGGTCCTGCACCACCTCGTCATGACCCAGGACCGCCGCGACGAGCGGCATGGCCTGCGGGGCGTCCAGGCGCCGGGCGCTGGAGGCGATCTGCGAGAGCACTTCGGGGTCCGTTTCGCTTCCGGCGAGCGCGAGCAGGGCCTCGAACACTTTGTCCGGCAGCAGACCACCCTTCGCGGCGTGGCGGCCCACGCCGAGGTTCCGGTTCAGCCCCCCCTCGTCGCCGAGCAGCCGCACGGTCCACAGGCGAACGCCGGGAAACGCGTGCGAAAGCGCGCTGATCGCGGTCGCCTCGTCCAGGCCGGCGGACTGGTGGAGGGCCCAGAGCGCGTTGAGAGCGCCGATGCCGGACTCGCCGCTGATCGTCTTTCGGAGCGGCGCCGCCGCCTCCGGATCCTTCCGCTCGCCGAGCAGCCGCACGGCCGTGTGGCGGTGCCACTTGTTGGGATGCGACAGGAGGGCGATCAGCTGCGCCGTCGACTTCGCCGCGAGGTTGACGTCCTTCTCCAGGACCGCGTCCTTCCCGTGCAGGCGATAGATTCGGCCGGTCGTCGGATCGATCTGGTTCTGATAGTGCTGTCCGTGCGCGATGTAAAACTCGTACATGTCGCCGATGTAGAGCGAGCCGTCGGGAGCGTTGGCGATGTAGACCGGTCGGAACATCGTGTCCGAGCTGCGCAACGCCGGCTCCTGGTCCTTGGTCTCGAAGGTGGCCCCGCGCGGCTTGCGGACGCTGGTGAGGACGGTGTTGTGCAGCGGATCGAGCGCAAACAGGAGTCCCGCGTAGTTCGAGGGCATCGCCGTGCCGTCCGCGAACGCGCCGAAATGGGTGAAGCGGACCGTCTTGTCGGACGTGCTCATCTGCGGCAGTTCGCCGAAAGCGTAGGGATTGCGGGGCGGGCCGAACTTGCCGGGATCAACGCCCTGCATCTGGTAGAAGCCGCCCTGGACGAAGTGAAAGCCGCGCGTCCCGGAGCCGTTGTGGCCCGAGTGAAGCCGTCCGAGAGAATCGACTTCGAGCCCGTTGGTGTTGCCGCCGCCTTCGGCGAAGATTTCGAAGGCCTTCGTCCGTGGGTGATAGCGCCACACCATGCAGCCGTCGAACGCGACGCCCGGCGCGCCGGGCGGGTCGACGCCGGGGCGCGTGACGCGGCAGGAGGTCGTGCTCCCCTGGGCGCCGTAGAGCCAGCCGTCGGGACCCCAGACGAGGCCGTTGGAGATGGAGTGCGTGTCCTCGAAGTTGAAGCCCGCCAGGCGAACCTCGGGCGGGCCGTCGGGGACGTCGTCGCCGTCCGCGTCGGGATAGAAGAGCAGGTAGGGCGTGTGCATCACCCAGACGCCGCCATAGCCGCGCACGACGGCGTTGGCCATGTTGAGGCCGTCGAGGAAGACCTTGTGCTTGTCGTAGACGCCGTCGCCCTTCGTCGATTCGTGAATCGAGATGATGTCCGCGCCGCGGTCGTGGTTGGGCGGGGCCGGCGGCACCTTGTCGTAATGGGCGCGGTAGTACTTGTCGCGGCTGATCATCGTCACCCCCGCCGGGTAGGGGTACTGACGCGATTGCGCGACCCAGAGTCGCCCGCGCTCGTCGAAGCTGAAATGGAAGGGCTGGGCGATGAGCGGGTCGTGGAGGAGCAGCTCGACCGCGAATTCCCGCCCGGGCTCCAGCTTCGACGCCGACTCGGCCGGCGGCAGCGACGGTCCGTGAACCTGCTCCGCCCGTCCAAGCACGCGGTTGGATTCGCGGAAGGCGTCGAAGGCCGCGGCGGCGGGCTTCTTCGCGAGGGCGGCGCCGGGCGTGTAGTCGGCGCCGGGCCGGTACTCCCACGGGCCCTCGAAGATGCACTCCATGAAGTAATTCATGATGAACGGCGCTTCACCCAGGAAGCCGCCGGCGGCGCCCGCCGGGGTCACGACCCGGAGCGCCACTTCATTCCATTCGCCCTTGCGGAGGGTTCCGACGGGAACCTTGTGGCGCTGGAGGCTCTTGTCGCCGGCGCCGATCTTCTTGCCGTTGACCCAGGCCTCGTGGGTGCCCGCGAGATCCCGGATGTTGATTCCGACCGATTCTTCGAAGAGGTTGCGCTCGTGCTTCTGGAAGAAGCTGTCGTCGACCTTGACCCAGCAGCGATACCAGGCGACGCCGTCCGGGCCGGGGGCTTCGGCGGCTTGCCGCGGGCCCGGGACCTGGACCGGCCGCCATTCAGCAGCCTGGGGCGTCCAGAACAGGATGAGAGGGAGGACGAAGCGTTGGAGCATCAGGAAGCCCTCTTGGGGTGATCGTCGATCCCGCCAACATATTACCCCTTGGGCATGGCCGGGATTTCTTCGTCGCCGCAGTTTTTTTGAGGAAGGAATCGAAGTCCAAGCTCACGGGCGTCCAAGAGGCCCATGTCCTCGACGGCATGCGGAAAGGGTTACTTCTCGCCGGGGGCCTTCAGCTTCGCCTTCGCGCCGTCGACCAGGGGCGCCTTCCTCGACCAGGCCATGATGTCGGCGGCCTTCGTGATGAAAATCGCGTAGGAGCCGTGCAGGGGATCGTCGCACAATCCCACCGCGTCGCCGTATTCGTACTTTTCCACGTCGCCCTTGGGACCCCAATAGCGGCCCGTCCGGCCGTCCTGCGGACCCGCCAGGAAGCGCGCGGGACAGATCAGGAACTCGGAGTTGGCTTCCAGGATCGGAGGCTGCGCCGTCACCAGCGCCTGCCAGAAGTCCGCTCCCGTTTCCTTGGGCATCCGCCCGGACGCCTTCGCGTACTCCCTGGCGTGCCGCCACAACTCGCTGAGGTGGTTCATGCACGTCGTGCGGAGCATGGGCGACAGCGACTTCATCAGGGCCTCATCCTTCAGCAGCTTGGCCGTCTCGGGCGTCGCCGAGCGAAGCTGATACTGCAGCACGTAGAGGATGGCTTCCTGCTTCTGCAGATCGGTGACGGCGCCCCGCACGGCGGGCGCGGCCAGGATTTCCAGGTCCTCTCGGCCCAGCGGCGGCTTCTCGCGCTTCGCCTCGCTCAGCTTGATCCTCTCGACGGCCTGACGGAGGACGACCAGCCAGGTCTCGTCGCTGACGCAAAGCCGGTCCTCGACCTCGGGGAACACCTTCTGCAGCTTCGGCGTCAGCTGGTCCAGGATGTCCAAGCGTCGGAGGAGCTGCTTCGCCTGGGTCGCCACCTCGGGATTCTTGTCGAGGGTCGCCTTCTGGAGCTCCGCCTGGGCGGCCCGCCCCATTTCCTTGAGTGCGAAGACGCCGTAGGACCGGTCGATTTCCTCTTCGGAGCGGAGGTTGTCGATCAGCTTGCGGATCTTCGTCGTCGAGGGATCCTCCTGCTGCACCACGACAAAGAGCACGCCCGAGAAGAGCAGCGCGGCAGCGGCCATGATCAGGATCCTCCATCGTTCCTTCGAAGAGGGCGGGGCCGGGCGCCGGCTCAGCGTGGCGAGAACCCGGTCCGTGACGTCCGGCGGGGTCCGACCCCCGACGACTTCGTCCAGCGCGAGATCCAGGATCCGTTCTTCCAGGCCCGTCATGTCTCGAGCTTCCTCTGGACGCAGTCCCGCAGGCGCTCCTTGACCCGCCGGAGCAAGGTCTTCACTCCTTCTTCACCCAACTCCAGCGAATTGGCCATCGCGGCGTGCGAAAGTCGGCTCTCGTAGCGCAGCTGAATGGCTTGCTTCGCCCGACCTTCCAGGGACTCCAGGCAGCCCCGAAGCGCCTCCAGGTGGGAGGAGCCGCCGTCGTCCCGCGAGAAGCCGATCCAGGTCCGCTCGCATTCCTCGACATCCGCGAGAAACGCGAGGGAGTGGCGCTTGGACTTGAAGAAGAGATTCCGGGCCACCGTGCGGAGGTACGCCGGCGTCCTCGAGGACTCCGCGCCCGACAGGGCGATCAGGAAGGTTTCCTGGGTGAGGTCCTCCGCCTCCGCGGCCTCGCAGCCCAGGTAGCGCAGATACCTCCAGATCTCGGTCTGGTGGACTTCGATAAAAGCTCTCGCGTCCATCGGGGCGGTCAGGCGTTCGGCAAGCATCCTAGTATAAGTCCGGAGCGGGCCCGAAAGGGGTCAGGAATTCGACGCGGAATGCGCCGAAGGGTAGGTGCGTGTGCGGGGCCCCGGGGCTGTCCGCGGGGCCCCGCACAGCAGGGATCGGGTGTACTGTCTCCCACCCCCTTCACCCTAGACGATCCCTGTGGCGCTTTTCCGTCAGGCCTTGAAGGCCGGGGCGAAGACCTGGGACGCGAACTCCTCGAGGGTGGTCTTCGTTCGCTGAGCGGGGGAGAGCGGCTTCTCGAAGGCGACCAGGCCCTCGTTCATGCCCCGGTACATTTCCACCATGAGCGACGCGGTGGGCGGCGGCATCATGGCGGAGAGCGCCTTCTCGGCGTCCCCGTAAGGGAACTGCACGTACTTCAGATCGGGCTTCCCGATCGCGCGCCCGAGGATCGCCGTGGCTTCGGCGGGCGTGATATCGCGGGGCCCGGCGAACTCCACGACCGAAGAACCCCGGAAGTCCCCGCGATCGAGCAGATCCGCAGCCTTCTCGGCGATATCCCGGGTCGCGATCTGCGGCATCGACAAGTCGGCCTTGAGGGGGGAGCCGTTGATGCCCATGCCCTTGATGGTGGGGATGGAGAAGAAGTGGTTCTCCATGAAATAGCTCGGCCGGAGGAGCACGGCGTCCGGACCGCCCGACTGCCGCAGGCGCTGCTCCAGGCGGTGCAGCCCGGCGATCGGACCAGTCCCCTTGGGATGCTGCGCGCCCGTGCTGGACAGCGCGACGATCTTCTTCACGCCGGACTTCTGGATCGCCTTCACGATCGCGTCGGCCGCGCGGTCCTGGTAGCCGCCGAAGTCCGCTTCGCCGTAGGACGGCGGGATCATCACGAACGCCGCCTCCGCGCCCGCAAAGGCTTCCGCGAGCGCCGCGGCATCGAGGAATGCGCCGGGCCGCGTCTTCGCGCCCTTCGCGGCGAGCGCTCCCAGCTTCTTGGCGTCGCGACCCAGCGCGCGAACCTCATGACCCTTCGACAGCAGGCTCTCGGCGAGCACGGTCCCGATGTTGCCCGTGGCTCCCATGACGGCGATCGTCCGCTTCGGCATCTTTTCCTCCCTTGATGAGTGCTGCCTTGAGTAACTCGGCGGGAGGGTCGCTCCATCCCGGAAAAAAGAAAAAGCCGCAGGAGGATCGCTCCTGCGGCTTTCCGGAGTTCTTTCGGATCTAGTCCGCCCGCTCGATCACCTCGACGATCATCTGGCGGTTCGGCTTCGGGATGCCCTTGACGACGTAGCTCTCCTCGGGCTTGGCGCCGCCCTGGACCCACTTGGCGTTCTTCATGACCCGCTCGTACTTGGTGCCGCGCTTGACGTAGCAGCGGAGCGGCAGGCCGCCGCTGTCGTCCGGCGACATGACCATGAAGCAGT
>Ga0310813_10000879_pt1 | contig 18341 bp, 14 predicted proteins | sample YN3metagenome_FD_203086 | JGI IMG/M metagenome (GOLD analysis project Ga0310813, IMG submission 203086) | Soil microbial communities from experimental microcosm in Duke University, North Carolina, United States - YN3 | ecosystem: Engineered > Artificial ecosystem > Soil microcosm > Unclassified...
TCGAGGATCTGCGCGCCACCGACTCGATCATCTCCTCGGGGCGCCTGCTCAACGTGGGCCGCGGCAATTTCGTCGGGCTGGCGATGCGCCTGCCGGTGCACCGCCCCGGCATGCCGCTCGGCACGGCCGAGGAGCGCAGGGCCGCGTTCATCGGCTCGGTGGGCGCCGGCTACAACGTGAAAAAGCTGATGGCCGGAATTCTCGATCAGACCACCATGAAGGCGATGCGCTACCGGCTTTACGACGCAGGCCAAGTGGGCGAGCCGAAGCCCTCCGCGGGCAAGCCCACGCTTCTCTTCGACAGCGCACAGACGGCGCCGGGTGCGCCCTCGGACGACTATGCGCTGCCCGGGGAGGCGCCGGCGTTCGACAGCGTGCTGCCGCTCGAGCTCGCCGGGCGCAACTGGGAGCTTCACTTCAGCGCGCCGCGCGAGGCCTACCTGGAGGGCGCGGATTCGATGCTGCCGTGGCTCGCGCTTGCAGGCGGCCTGGTCACGAGCGCGCTGCTGTTCACGGTCCTGCTGTCGTTTGCCTCCTCGCGCGTGCGCGCCGAAGCGCTCGCCGAGGAGATCACGCGCAATCTGCGCGCAAGCGAGGCGGAGCTTGCGCGCGCCCTGCTCAGCCAGCGCGCGAGCGCCGCGCAGATCCGCGATCTGATGCGGCGCCTGGTGTCGGTGCAGGAGGCCGAACGCAGGCGCTTCTCGGCCGACCTGCACGATCTCGTCGGCCAGAGCCTCTCGGTGCTCGGCATGGGCCTGGAGACCATCCGCGCGCTCCTGCCCGGCATCCTGCCGCAAAAGGCGCAATCGACGATGGACCACATGGGCCGGCTGCTCCAGGAAACCATGGGCTCGGTGCGCGAGGTCATGTCGGACCTCAGGCCGCCGCTGCTCGACGATTACGGCCTGCACGCGGCGATCGAGTGGCATGCGTCCCAGCTTCAGGCGCGCACCGGTCTGCAGGTCGCCGTCGAAGGCCGGGACCTCGGCGAGCGGCCGGCGCCGGAGGTGGAGCTCGCGCTTTTCCGCATCGCGCAGGAGGCGCTCATCAACGTCGCCAAGCACGCCGCCGCCTCGCGCGCCCGCGTCGCGCTCGCGCGCTCGGGCGCGCAGCTCACGATGGTGGTGGAGGACAACGGCCGCGGCCTCGCGCCCTCCGCGGCCAATGACCCGGCGCCGCCGGGCTGGGGCATGGCGGTCATGCGCGAGCGCGCCGCCGCCGTGGGCGGCGCGGTGCACGTCGCCTCCTCGGACAGCGGGACGCGCATCATCGTCGAGGTCGCGGCGCGATGATCGAGCTCATTCTCATCGACGACCATGCGCTCGTGCGCGACGGCATGACGCGGCTTCTCGAGGCCCAGTCCGACATGCGCGTCACGGGCTCGTTTGGCGAAGGCGAGCCGGCGGTGCGCTTCGCCGCGAGCGAGGGGCCGGATGTGGCCATCGTCGATATCGCAATGCCGGGCCAGAACGGCATCGAGATCACGCGCCGCCTGCGCGACGCCTCGCCCGAGACGGGCGTGCTGGTGCTCTCCATGCATTCGAACCCGGAGTACGTGCATCGGGCGCTGCTCGCAGGCGCGCTCGGCTACGTGGCCAAGGAATCCGCCGGCCCGGTGCTCGTGGAGGCGATCCGCGCGGTGCACGCCGGGCGACGCTACCTGAGCGACACGATTCGCCAGGACGCGCTCCATCGCAATGAAACCGGCGCCGGCGAGCTTGGGCTGCTCGGTGCGCTGAGCGCGCGCGAGCAGCAGGTGCTGCGCCACACCGTCGAGGGCAAGACCATTGCGCAGACCGCCGTGCTCATCGGCGTCTCGCCCAAGAGCGTCGAGACCTACCGCAGCCGCGTCATGACGAAGCTTGGAATCGTAGATTTACCTGGCCTTGTGAAATTCGCCATTCGCAATGGAATAACGACGGTGTGACCGGGCAGGGGGATAAATTCCTTTGTTCACTGCACACTTTTTCACTTGAAATCGCGCTACCTCCTTCATCTGTCAAGGTTTCCCGACAGGTGAGTGGACGCCCTGATACCTAAAATCTGCTTTTGATCGGGGCCGTCCGCAGGGAAGAAAAAGAGAAGACGGAGAACAGGTTGTGAAGCCGGGCGGAGGTACCCCGGCGACCCTGCTTGATCGAGCCCCCTGGAAAAGGCTCGCATGTCGGCGCAGTTGCTCAGCAGGTCCCCGGTGGACGGGGCAGAACGGCGTAGTCCGGGCCGCGACGCGGCTCGTCCGTTTCTGTCGACGCTCCATGCCGGCTCGCGCGACCGCAAGCTTGCCATGGGGGTGGTGCTGGTTTCCGGGCTGGTGTTTCTCGCGCTCGCGCCGCTTGCCAAGACCCTGTTGCCGGCCGTTCCGCCCTTCCTGCCCTTGTACCAGTCGGCGCTCGTTCTTACCGACCTGCTGACGGCGCTGCTGCTCTTTGGCCAGTACGCCATCCTCGGCTCGGCCGGGCTCCTGGTGCTGGCCGGTGCCTACCTCTTCAGCGCCGGGATGGCGATCGCTCATGCGCTCAGCTTCCCGGGCCTTTTCGCTCCCTCGGGACTTTTCGGCGCGGGGCCGCAGACGACGGCCTGGCTCTATTTTCTCTGGCACGGCCTGTTTCCGGTCGCCGTGATCGCCTATGCGGTGCTCCCGGAGCGGGGAACTCAGAAGGCGCGCGCTCAGGCGTTCGGCCGGATCGGCGTTTCGGTCCTTTGCGTGCTGGCGCTCGTGGTCGGGCTCTACGCGCTGGTCGCGGCCGAGAACGATGTGCTTCCCGCCCTGATGCAGGGCAACCGCGATGCGCCGACCAAAGTGGTCGTCGCCACCGCCACCTGGATGCTTTCCCTCGTGGCGATCGGGGTGCTCTGGCGCTGGCGGCGTCCGCTCAGCGTGCTCGACCTGTGGCTGATCGTCGTGCTGTGGGTCTGGGTCTTCGACATCGCGCTCGCCGCCGTGCTGAACGCGGGCCGCTTCGACATCGGCTGGTACGGCGGACGCGTCTACGGGCTGCTTGCCTCGACCTTCGTGCTCGTCGTGCTGCTCTTCGAGTACACGAAGCTCTACGCGCAGGTGGTCGCCGCGCGCCAGGCCGAGCAGCGCGTCTCGCGCGCCTCGCTTGCCGAGAAAAACGAGCGGCTGCGCCTGCTGCACGAGATCGACCGAGCCATCGTCGCCGGGGCGGAGCCGGAGGCCATCGCCGCCGCGGCCCTGCCGCCCCTGCGTGAGCTGCTGCGGGTGCCGCGGGTGAACCTCAACCTGGTCGATCGCGCGGCGGGCGAGGGAGAGTGGCTCGCGGCAGCCGGCCGGAAGCGCACCCATGTCGGCGGCGGCGTTCGTTTTCCGCTTCACATGCTGGGGGACCTCGACGCGCTCGCGCGCGGCGAGCCGCAAACCATCGATGTTGGACGCCTGCCGGAGAGCCCGCAGCGCGAGGCGATGCTCGCCTCGGGCGTGCGCCATTACATGGCGCTGCCCATGATCGTCGGCGGGGAGCTGATCGGCGCTCTCAGCTTCGGCGGCGAGACCGCCGCCTTCCCGGCCGACAAGGTGACCATGGCGACCGAGACGGCGACCCAGCTCGGCATCGCCATCCACCAGGCGCGCCTGCTCGAGCGCCTCGCGCGCAAGGCCGAGCGCCTGCGCATCGTGCACGAGATCGATCGCGCGATCATTTCCGAAGTCGAGCCGGCGGCCATCGCGAGCGCGGCGCTGCGGCCCTTGCGCGACCTGCTCGGGGTGCCGCGCGTCGTGGTCAACCTCTTCGATCACGCCGCCGGCGAAGTGGAATGGCTCGCGGCGGTCGGGCGCCACCAGGTGCGCACGGGGCCGGGCGTGCGCTATCCGCTCAGCTTCATGGGCGAGGTCGAGGCGCTCAAGCGCGGCGAGCTGCAGATGATCGAAACGGCGGCGCTGCCGGATATCCCCGCCCGGCAAGCGTTGATCGAGTCGGGCGTGCTGCATTACCTCGTGGTGCCCATGGTCGCGGGCGGCGAGCTGATCGGCGCGGTGAGCTTTGGCGGCGAGGCGGCGGATTTTCCCCCCGAGCACGTGACGATCGCACAGGAAGTGGCGGCGCAGATCGCCATCGCCATCTCGCAGGCGCGCCTGCTCGAGAGCGTGAAGGCGCAGGCGCAGCAGCTCGAGGGCAAGGTGCGCGAGCGCACGGCCGAGCTGGAGGCGACGAGCCGACAGCTGCAGGACCTCTATGACCATGCGCCCTGCGGCTACCACTCGGTGGATCCGGCCGGACGGCTCGTGCGCATGAACGCGACCTGGCTGTCGTGGCTGGGCTACCGGCACGACGAGGTCGTCGGCAAGCTGCGCCACGCCGAGATCATGACCCCCGAGAGCGCCGAGCGCTACGAGAAGCAGTGGTTTCCGCAGTTCCTGGAGCGCGGCTCGCTCATGGAGGCCGAGGTCGAATACGTGCGCAAGGACGGCACGCGGCTGCCGGCGCTGCTGAGCGGCAGCTGGATCTACGACGAGCAGGGCAAGCCGGTCATGAGCCGGGCTACCGTGACCGACATCACCGAGCACAAGCGCGTGCACGCTCAGATGCACGAGCTCAACCTCAAGCTGCAGGCCGCGAACAAGGAGCTCGAGAGCTTCAGCTACTCGGTATCGCATGATCTGCGCGCGCCGCTGCGCGCGGTCGACGGTTACGCGCTCATGCTCGAGGAGGACTACGGGGCCAAGCTCGACGACGAGGGCCGGCGGCTGCTGGGCGTGGTGCGCGAGGGCGCCGCGCAGATGGGGCGGCTGATCGACGACCTGCTCAACTTCTCGCAGGTCGGCAGGAAGCCGATCGCGCGGGATTCCGTCAACATGGAAGCGCTCGTGCGCGAGGTGGTGGCGCTCGTGCGCCCGGACACGAAAGCGCGCATCGAGATCGGCGAGCTGCCGCCCGTCGAGGGCGACCGCGCGCTCCTGAAGCAGGTCTGGACCAATCTTGTCAGCAACGCGCTCAAGTACAGCAGCAAGAGCGCTCAGCCGCTCGTGCAGATCGGCGCGCGACGCGAGGGCGGCGAGCAGATCTATTGGGCGCGCGACAACGGCAGCGGCTTCGACATGCGCTACTACGACAAGCTCTTCGGCGTGTTCCAGCGCCTGCACCGCGCCGACGAGTTCGAGGGCACCGGCGTCGGCCTCGCCATCGTGCAGCGCGTCGTGACTCGCCACGGCGGGCGTGTCTGGGCCGAAGGCAAGGTCGGCGAGGGGGCGTGCTTCTTTTTTGCCTTGCCGGTGGAGGCCGGGAAATGAGCAGCTACGAGGAAGTCGAGATCCTTCTTGTCGAGGACAACCCGAAGGACGCGGAAATGACGCAGCGCGCGCTGCGCAAGCACAACCTCGGCAACAAGGTGCACTGGGTGAAGGACGGCGCCGAGGCGCTCGACTACGTCTTCTGCCGCGGCGAGTACGCCGGCCGCAGCATGGGGCGACCGCCGCGCCTGATCCTGCTCGACATCAAGATGCCCAAGATCGACGGCATCGAGGTGCTGCGCCAGATCAAGGCCGACGAGAGGCTGCGCCCCGTTCCGGTGGTGGTCATGACCTCCTCGAACGAAGAGCGCGACGTGGTCGACAGCTACCGCCTGGGCGTGAACAGCTACATCGTCAAGCCGATCGAGTTCCCCGCCTTTCTCGAGGTCGTGGCGAAGATCGGCCTGTACTGGGTCGTCACCAACCGAGTTCCCGCCTGACGGCCGCCATGGCACTTGCCGAGCGCATACGCATCCTGATGGTGGAGGACGTGGCCACCGACGCCGAGCTCGAGGTCCGGGAGCTGCGGCGCGCCGGCCTGTCGGTGGAGCACAAGCTCGTCGACACCGAGCAGGGCTTCCAGTCGGTCCTCGGGGATTTCCGACCCCACCTGATCATCTCGGACTTTTCCATGCCGCATTTCGACGGCATGGCGGCGCTCGCGCTCGCGCGCGAGCTCGCGCCCGAGATCCCGTTCATCTTCGTCTCGGGCACGATCGGCGAGGAATATGCGATACGGGCGCTCAAGAACGGGGCCACCGACTACGTGCTCAAAACGAACCTGGTGCGCCTGCCGGCCGCCGTCGAGCGGGCGCTACAAGACGCTCGCGACCGCAATGCGCGGCAAGAGGCCGAAAACAAGCTCGCCGAGACGCGCCAGCGGCTGCAGAGCATTTACGAGTCGCTGCCCGACATCCTGTGGTCGGTCGAGCTGCCGAGCCGACAGATCACCTACGTGAGTCCGGCCGCGCGGACGATTTACGGCAGGCCTGCGTCGGCTTTTCTCGGCCACGGTGAGTTGTGGCGAGAGGCCATCCACCCGGAAGACAAGCCCGGCGTGATCGAGGCATGGAAGCGGCTTCTGCAAGGCGCGCCGTTCGATCTCGAGTACCGGATCGTGCGTCCGGACGGCTCGATTTGCTGGCTCTACGACCGCGCGCGAGTGATTCGCGACGGCGCCGGAAAGCCGGTCCGCATCGACGGGCTGGCGAGCGACGTCAACGAGGCGGTGCGCCAGCGCCAGCGGCTTGCTCGCCTCGGGCGCATCCGCGACGTGCTCGGCGCCGTCAACGCCGCCTGCATGCGCATCCGGGAGCGCAAGGCGCTTTTCGAGGAGTTCTGCAGCATCGCCGTTTCGCGCGGCGGATTCATGCGGGCGCGCTTCATCGAGGTTCTGCGCAACCGTACGCTCTCCATCGTCGCCAATACCGAGGGCGAGGGGAGCGCCTTCGCCGGCCTGGTGGCGAGTTACAACCAGGATCCCGACAAGGCGCAGGGCTTGCTCGCCAGCGGCTTGCGCAGCGGCCAGATCGTGATCTCCAATGACCTCGCTGCCGACGAACGAGAGCCGGACCGGGCGCAACTCACCCGTGACGGAAGTTACTCGGTGGTGGTGCTGCCGGTGAAGGTCGAGGGTGCGGTGGTCGCCGCGGCGACTCTGAACGCAAGAGAGACCGGCTTCTTCGACCAGGAGGAGCTCGCGCTCCTCTCGGAGCTCGTCGCCAACGTGGAGCTCGCGCTCGAGCTCGAGGCGAAGCGGGAGAAGGTCGACTATCTCGCGCTCTACGATCCGCTCACGGCGCTGCCCAACCGCACGCTCTTCCAGGATCGCCTGACGCAGGCGCTCGAAGCCGCGCGGCGCAGCGGCATGATGCTCGCGCTCGGGGTTTTCGACATCGAGCGCTTCAAGGCGATCAACGACACGCTCGGCCAGCGCGCGGGCGACGAGGTGCTGCGCACCTTCGCCGAGCGCCTCAAGGTCGCCTTCGGGGACGTCAATCGCGTGGCGCGCCTGGGCGGCAACAGCTTCGGGGTCATGTTTCCGGCGATCCAGGACGCCCCCGACGCGGCGCGGGTGCTCGAGGAGACGAGCGCCGAGCTGACCGGCCGGCCGATGACGGTCGAGGGCAAGGAGATCAAGATCACCACCAAGACCGGGATCGCGCTCTTCCCGGACGACGGCGCCGACGCGGCCGCGCTCTTTCGCAACGCCGAGGCCTCGCTCAAGCGGGCGAAGGAAACGGGCGACCGCTTCCTTTTCTACGCGCCCCACATCAACGCGCGGGTCGCCGAGCAGGTGGAGCTCGAGGCAAGGCTGCGCCAGGCGGTGGAGAAGCGCGAGCTCTTCCTCCACTACCAGCCCAAGGTCTCGATGGAGACCAACCAGATCATCGGCGTGGAAGCGCTCATGCGCTGGCGCGGCCCGGACAACCTGCTCATGTCGCCGGCCAAGTTCGTGCCGGTGCTCGAGGAGACCGGGATGATCCTCGAGGCGGGCCGCCAGGCGCTCGAAATGGCAGCCGCGGCGTTCCGCGAATGGACCTCGCACGGCCTGCGCGCGCCCCGCATCGCCGTCAACGTCTCCGCGCTGCAGCTGCGCCAGAAAAGCTTCGTCGACGACGTCCGGGCGGCGCTCGGCCGCGGCGACAGCGGCGTGGACCTGGAGGTCACGGAGAGCCTGCTCATGGAGGACATCGAGGAAAGCATCCGCAAGCTGCGCATGCTGCGCGAAAGCGGAGCGAGCATCTCGCTCGACGATTTCGGCACGGGCCATTCCTCGCTTGCCTACCTGAGCCGCCTGCCGATCGACCTTCTCAAGATCGACCGCTCGTTCGTGCGCGGCATGACCGAGAACGCCGATCACACGAGCATCGTCTCGACCATCATTTCGCTCGCGCAGGCGCTGCGCCTGAAGACGGTCGCCGAGGGCGTCGAGACCGACGAGCAGGCGCGGCTGCTGCGGCTCCTGCGCTGCGACCAGATGCAGGGCTATCTCTTCAGCCCGCCTGTGGCGAAGGAAAAGCTCGAGGAGATGCTCGCCGCCGTCCCGGCCTGAGGCGGTAAAATGGCCGCCCGGCGAGCGCCTGTGTGCGCGTGCCGCAGCCCCGATGGCCATCGTCACGCTTGGATTGAACCACCACACGGCGCCGCTCGCGATCCGCGAGCGCGTGGTGTTTCACGTCGAGCGCCTGGGCGAGGCGCTCGCGGAGCTCAAGCGGCGCCTGGGCACCGAGGCGGCGATCCTTTCCACCTGCAACCGAACCGAGCTCTATCTGTCCGGCAGCCTCGAGGAGGCCGAGGGCGGCGCCGCGCGCGAATGGCTCGCCGGCTATCACGGCGTGCAGGCGGCCGAGCTCGAGCGCTACCTGTATCTCCTGCCGCGCGAGCAGGCGGTGCGGCACGCCTTCCGCGTTGCCTCGGGCCTGGATTCGATGGTGCTCGGCGAACCGGAGATCCTCGGCCAGATGAAGGCGGCGGCGCGCTCGGCCGAGGCGGCCGGCACGCTTGGCACGGTGCTCGGCAAGCTGTTCCAGCGCTCCTTCGCGGTGGCGAAGGAGGTGCGCTCGACCACGCAGGTCGGCGCCAACAGCGTGTCGATGGCGGCCGCGGCGGTGAAGCTCGCTGCGCGCATCTTCCCGTCGCTCCAGGACAGAAAGGTGTTGTTTGTCGGCGCCGGCGAGATGATCGAGCTCTGCGCCACGCACTTCGCGGCGCAGGCGCCGGCCCGCATCACGGTGGCCAACCGCACGCTCGAGCGCGCGCAGGCGCTCGCGCACCGCTTCAACGCGCGCGCGATCGAGCTGCGCGAGCTCGCCGCCTGCCTGCACGAGCACGACATCGTCGTGTCCTGCACCGCGAGCTCGCTGCCGATCCTCGGCAAGGGGCTCGCCGAGCGCGCGCTGAAGACCCGCCGCCGGCTGCCCATGTTCATGGTCGACCTGGCCGTGCCGCGCGACATCGAGCCCGAGGTGGGGGACCTGGACGACGTGTTCCTCTACACGCTGGACGACCTGCAGTCGGTCGTGCAGGGCAACCTGGATGCGCGACGCTCCGCAGTCGAGCAGGCCGAGGCGATCATCGAGACGCAGGTCGGCCAGTTCATGCACTGGATGCAGGCGCGCGAGTCGGTGCCGCTGATCAGGGCCCTCCGGGATCAGGCCGAGGGCGCGCGCCAGCAGGAGCTCGAGCGCGCCGTGCGCCAGCTGCAGCGCGGCGACGACCCGCGCCAGGTGCTCGAGAGCCTCTCGCAGGGCCTCACCAACAAGCTCATGCACGCGCCCACGCAGGCGCTCAACGAGGCGACGGGCGAGGAGCGGCGCACGCTCGCGGAGACGCTCGCGCGGCTTTTCCGGCTCGGGTCTTGAAGCCGGCGCTGCGCACCAAGCTCGAGGGCCTCGCGAGGAGGCTCGAGGAGCTGAACGGGCTTCTCTCCTCGGAGAACGCGACCCGCGACATGGCCGAGTTCAAGCGCCTTTCGCGCGAGCACGCCGAGGTGAGCAAGGTCAGCGGCCTCTTTGCGGAGTTCAGGAAAGCCGAAAAGGACGCTGCCGAGGCGCGTGAAATGGCCTCCGACCCCGGCCTGAAGGGCCTGGCGGAAGAAGAGCTCAAATCGGCGCAGGCCGCCATGGAGCGCCTGGAGACCGACCTGCAGGCCGCGCTCCTGCCGCGCGACCCGAACGACGACAGGAACCTCTTTCTCGAGATCCGCGCCGGGACCGGCGGCGACGAGTCGGCGCTTTTCGCGGGCGACCTGTTCCGCATGTACATGCGCTATGCCGAGCGCCAGCGCTGGCAGGTCGAGCTCATCTCCGAGAGCCCCTCCGAGCTCGGCGGCTACAAGGAGGTGGTCGCGCGCATCGCGGGGCAGGGCGCGTATTCCAGGCTGAAATTCGAATCGGGCGGCCATCGCGTGCAGCGCGTTCCGGCCACCGAAGCGCAGGGGCGCATCCACACCTCGGCCTGCACGGTCGCGGTGCTGCCCGAGGCCGACGCGGTGAGCGAGGTCGTGCTCAATCCCGCCGAGCTGCGCATCGACACCTTCCGCGCCTCGGGCGCCGGCGGGCAGCACGTCAACAAGACCGACTCGGCGATCCGCGTGACGCACCTTCCCACGGGGATCGTGGTTGAGTGCCAGGACAATCGCTCGCAGCACAAGAACCGCGAACGTGCGCTGTCGATCCTGGCGGCGCGCATAAAAGACAAGCAGGAGAAGGAGCTCGCCGCGAAGACCGCCTCGACGCGCAAATCGCTCATCGGCTCGGGCGACCGCTCCGAGCGCATCCGCACCTACAACTTTCCGCAGGGCCGCGTCACCGACCATCGCATCAACCTGACGCTCTACAAGATCGACCGCATCATGGACGGCGAGCTCGACGACGTCGTCGGCGCGCTCGCCGCCGAGCACCAGGCCGAGCAGCTCGCCCAGCTCTCCGAAGAAGCTGCGTGAGGAACGCGCGAGCGCGTTGGTGAAGGTCAGGGAGGCGATCGCCGGCGCGGCCATCGACCTGCGCGAGGCCCGCATCCTCCTCGCCGAGGTCTGCGGTTTTTCGCAGGCGAGTCTGGCGGCCTCTGCCGACGAGGAAATCCCCTTCGAGGCCGAAAACGCCTTTCGCGGGCTGCTCGAGAAAAGGAAAAAGGGCGTTCCGGTCGCGTATCTCCTCGGCCGCAAGGAGTTCTATGGCCTGGAGCTCGCCGTCAATCCTTCGGTCCTTATCCCGCGGCCCGAGACCGAGCTCCTCGTCGATCTCGCGCTGGAGAGAAAGCCGCCCTCGGTTCTCGATCTCGGCACGGGGAGCGGCGCGATCGCCCTTGCCTTGAAGTGTCATGCGAAAAAAACCCGCGTCACGGCGACCGAGGCCGACCTCTCGGCGCTTGCGACAGCGCGTCGCAACGCGACCAAGCTCAATCTCGGCATCGATTTCCGCCATGGCCGCTGGTTCGAGCCGGTCGCAGGCGAGCGCTTCGAGCTGATCGTGTCGAATCCGCCCTATGTCGCCGAGGGGGATCCGCATTTGAAGGATCTTTCCTTCGAGCCGCAAGCCGCGCTCGTGGCGGGGCCGGATGGCCTTGATTGCATCAGGGACATCGTCGCCGGTGCGGGCGCGCACCTGTCGCCGGGCGGCTGGTTGCTCCTTGAGCATGGGCTCGGCCAGGAGCGTGCCGTGCGCGCGCTGTTCTCGGATGCGGCATTCGCGTCGATCGCGACCTGGCCTGATCTGGCCGGCATCCCCCGGGTGACCGGGGGTCGACTGCACGGAAAGCGGTAAAATCGCGCCATGGACACTCAAGACAAGATCAAGCAGCAGGTCTCCGGCAATCCAGTCGTGCTTTACATGAAAGGCACGCCGCAGATGCCGCAGTGCGGCTTCTCGGCGCTCGCCGTGCAGGCGCTGAACGCCTGCGGCGTGAGCCAGTTTTTCAGCGTCAACGTGCTGGAGAACCCGGACATCCGCGAGGGCATCAAGCAGTACGCCAACTGGCCGACCATCCCGCAGCTCTACGTGAACGGCGAGTTCGTCGGCGGCGCGGACATCATGAAAGAGATGTATCACTCCGGCGAGCTGCAGAAGCTACTGGAGCCGGTCGCGCAGAAAGCCTAGCGTTGCCTCGACCTGCCGCCGGTAGCCTGAACCGAACAGGTTCAGGTGGTTGAGCAGGTGGTACAGGTTGTACAAGTGCTTGCGGGTTTCGTAGCCGCCGTCCAGCGGCAGTTCCCTTTCGTACGCTGAATAGAACTCCTCGGGAAATCCGCCGAAGAGCTCTGTCATCGCGATGTCCGCCTCGCGATCCCCGAAGTACACCGCGGGGTCGAAAATGACCGGGCCCGCCGCAGTGAAGCCGACGTTGCCGTTCCACAGATCTCCATGGAGCAGGGAGGGGACGGGCTTGTAGGATTTGAAAAGCTTTTCGATCTTCAGATCTTTTGCTTTCAGGTTGGCTTTCGATAACTGGGGCGAAAGGCGGAAGTCCCAGAAAAACTGCGGCCAATCTTCGCTCCAGCCATTTTTCTGCGGCGACAAGCCGATCCAGTTGTCGGTGGCCCACCCAAAGCGATCGTGCGTGTTCCGGTGCAAGCCGGCCAGCATGCGCGCGAGCGCCGGCCAGTCCGGGCGCGCGTCGAGCTTGAGCGCCTCCATTTCGATGAACGTCTCGCCGCAGCGATAGGGCTCGGGAGCGCGCGCGCCGGCTGCGCGAAGCGCCTGCAGTCCCGCGAATTCGGCCGCGAACATCGCGGCGTTGGAACCCTGCTTCCGGAAAACGTTCCGGGTCAGAGGCCGCGCATCAGACACCCGACAACCGGATGTTGGCCATCGTCAGGCGCTCGACGAGGAGCGCCATGAACGCGCGGTCGAACTTGTGCCGGCAGGTGTCGGAGGCCTCCTCGAGCTTCGCAGTCGGCACCGAGATGATCTTGGCGTCGGCCATCACGGTCACGTCCGCGCCGCGCACGTGATGGTCCTTGTGCAGGTAGGCCATCTCGCCGAACGACTCGCCCGCATGCAGCACGTTGAGGAGCTTGTTCTTCTTCGTGACCTTGACCTGGCCCTCGGCGAGGATGCAGAAGTTGTCGCCGGCCTCGCCTTCCTTCATCAGCGCCTCGCCCGCCTTCGCGCTGCGCCAGGAGGACATGTGCGCGACCTCCCAGATCTCGGCATCCGAGAAGTGCTCGAAGAAATCGAGGCCGCGCAGCGTCTCGAATTTGTCCGAGTCGGCGAACTGCTGCTCGCGGGCGACCGTGGGCTCGCCGCGCGTCACCGCCGCCAGATCGAGCGAGAACTCCTCCCATTCCGCATAGCGCTGCTCGAGGTCCTTGGCCATCGCCTTGCGCACGATGTGGTCCACTGCCTGCGGGATCTCGGGCCGGAACGAGGAGGGCATCGACGGCTCCACGTTCGTGATCTGGTAGATGAGGCTGAAGTTGTTCGAGGCCTGGAAGGGCAGCCGTCCGGTGAGCAGGTGGTACATCACCACGCCCATCGAATAGATGTCGGTGCGGTGATCGAGCGGGTGCTCCTTCACCTGCTGCGGCGACATGTAGGCGGGCGAGCCGATCGCCGACACCTGGGTGGACTCGCCGGTGGCGATCAGGGCGGCGCCGAAATCGGTGATCTTCACGTCCGTGTCGCCGGCATAGAGGATGTTGGCCGGCTTGATGTCGCGGTGCGTGATGCCCATCTTGTGCGCGAACTCGAGCGCGCGCGTGCACTTGAACACCATCTCCACGATGCGCTCGATCGGCAGCAGGTTCTCGGGCAGGCAGTACCTTTCCAGCGTTCCGCCGTCGACGTACTCCATCACGATGTAGTGCATCGACTCGTCCGCGACCGCGTCGTAGATCTGGCAGATGTGCGGGTGCTGGAGCTTGCCGGCGAGCGAGGCCTCGGTGACGAAGAGCTTGCGGTAGAGCTTGCCGCGCTCCGGGTCGTTGAAGAGCTCGGCCGAGACGAGCTTCACGGCGACGCTCCGCTTGGCGAACGGGTCGCTGCACAGGTAGACCTCGGAGGTCGCCCCCGAGCCGAGGTAGCGCTCGACGGGGTACTTGCCGATCTGCTCGTACTTGAGCGGCTCGCTCAAGCGATGCCCCTGCTGCGCGGCCTCGCCTTTTGCAGGACTTTCTTCGCCGCCGCGCGCACCTGCGCGGGGGCCGTGCCGCCCACGTGGCGGCGGCTCGCCACCGAGCCCTCGAGCGTCAGTGCGCGGCGCACGTCGGTACCGATTTTTGGCGAAAAGCGCTTGAGCCTCTCGAGCGGCAGGGCCGCGAGGTCGCAGCCGGCCGCCTCCGCCGCCTTGACGGCGCTCGCGACGATGGCGTGCGCGTCGCGAAAGGGCACGCCCTTCCTTACGAGGTAATCGGCAAGATCGGTCGCTGTGGCGTGGCCCTCGAGCGCTGCCGCGCGCAGCGCCTTCGGCCGGGGCTCGAGGCCGGCGACGAGCGCGCCGAAGATCTCGAGCGAGCCCTTCACCGTATCCACGGTGTCGAAAAGCGGCTCCTTGTCTTCCTGGTTGTCCTTGTTATAGGCGAGCGGCTGCCCCTTCATGAGGGCCAGCAGCCCGGCGAGGTGGCCGAAGACGCGCGCGCTCTTTCCACGCACGAGCTCGGGCACGTCCGGATTCTTTTTCTGCGGCATGATCGAGCTGCCGGTGCAGAAGCGGTCGGGGAGGGTCACGAAGCCGAAGCGCGGGCTCGTCCAGAGGATGAGCTCCTCGGCGAAGCGCGACAGGTGCATCATGATGAGCGCCGCGCAGGCCGCGAATTCGATCGCGAAGTCGCGATCCGACACCGCGTCGAGCGAGTTGCCGGCAATCGCCTCGAAGCCGAGCTCACGGGCGACCGCGGCGCGGTCGATCGCAAAGCTCGTGCCTGCGAGCGCGGCGGCCCCGAGCGGCAGCACGTTCACGCGCCGCCGGCAATCGGCGAGGCGCTCGCGATCGCGCTCGAGCATCGCCGCCCAGGCGAGCAGGTGGTGCCCGAAGGTCACCGGCTGCGCGACCTGCAGGTGCGTGAATCCCGGCATGACGAGCGCGGCGTGCCGGGCCGCCTGGTTGGCGAGCGCGGCGATCAGCGCCGCGAGCAGCGCATCGATCGCGTCGATCTCGCCGCGCAGCCAGAGGCGCAGGTCGGTGGCGACCTGGTCGTTGCGCGAGCGCGCGGTGTGCAGGCGCTTGCCGGCATCGCCGATGAGCTCGGTCAGGCGCCGCTCGATCGCCGAGTGCACGTCTTCATCGCCGGCCGACCAGTCGAACTTGCCCGAGGTGATTTCGGCGCGCACCTTGGCGAGGCCGCGCTCGATCGCGGCGCCGTCGCGCGCCGAGATGACGCCGCAGGCAGCGAGCATGCGCGCGTGCGCGAGCGAGCCGGCGATGTCCTCGTGGGCGAGGCGCCGGTCGAAAGCAAGCGAAGCGGTGAAGCGCTGCGTAAGCGCATCGACCGGCTCGGCGAAGCGCGCCGACCAGAGGCGGGAGTTGTTGCGGCGCTTTCTCGTGGGGGTGGCCATCCGGAATAGAATGGGGTTTAACACCGCTCGCTAACGATGCTGAGTATAAGGCAAAACCTCGATGCGGACGCCCTGCCCGATTTCCGCAATCTGGGCTCGATCGCGCGCGTGCTCATCCTCGTCAATCTGCTCTCGGCGGCGTGCGCTTTCCTTGATGCGACGAGCTGGGCCACGGCGATCGACGCGATCGCGCGAAACGCGGTGCTCGTCGAGCCGCCGCTCATGGCGAGCCTGATCGTCCTCTATGCCGCTGCGCCCTGGCTGCTGCGCCTGCCGTATCTCGCGGGCTGCGCGCTGATCGTCGCGGTCGTGCTCGGATGGGTGTGGACGATGCATACGCTCTACGGCGAGGGCACCGCGGGCGGGCTTTCGCGCGCGCTCGGTCTTGCGGCCGCGAGCGCAGTCGCGGCGCTCGCCTACCTTCGCCTGCACCGGCGCGCGTATTCGCCGGCGCTCGCCGAAGCGCGCCTGCAGGCGCTGCAGGCGCGCATCCGCCCGCACTTCCTCTTCAACAGCCTGAACGCGGTGCTCGCGCTCATCCGGCGCGATCCGCGGCGCGCGGAGCGGGCGCTCGAGGATCTGTCGGATCTCTTTCGCGCACTCATGTCCGACGGACGCAGCCTGGTGCGCCTCGCAGACGAGATCGCGCTCATCGAGCGCTATGCCGCGATCGAGCAGCTGCGGCTGGGCGAGCGCCTGCGCCTGTCCTGGGAGCTCGATAGCGCGCCGGTCGACGCGCTCCTGCCGCCGCTCGTGCTGCAGCCCCTGCTCGAGAACGCGGTCTATCACGGCATCGAGCCGGGCACCGGCACGGGCGACGTGCTGGTGCGGATCGAGCGGCGCGACGCCCGGGTGCTCGCGCTCATCGAGAACCCGTACCACGAGAGCCGGCCGGGCCACGGGGGCAACCGCATGGCGCTCGAGAACATCCGCGAGCGCCTGATGCTCTTCTTCGACGCCGAGGCGCGGCTCGAATCGCGGGTCGAAGCCGGCCGCTACCGCGTCGAGATCGAGATCCCCTACCGCGTGAGTGGCGGCGACGACGCGCGCGCCCAGGCGGAGGCGCAGGCATGAAGGCGGGCGCGGCGCTGGACGTCTACATCGCGGACGACGAGGCTCCGGCGCGCGCGCGCCTGAAGGAACTGCTTGCCGACGTGAGCGGCGAGGTCGCCACCCGCGTGGTGGGCGAGTCGGCCAACGGCCTTGAGCTCCTCGAGCGCCTCCCTGAGAGCGGGGCGCGCCTGCTGCTCCTCGACATCCAGATGCCGGGCATGAGCGGCCTGGAAGTGGCGCGCCACCTCTCGGCGCTGGAAGCGCCGCCTGCGATCGTCTTCATCACGGCGCACGACCGGCACGCGGTCGAGGCCTTCGAGCTGAACGCGCTCGACTACCTGCTCAAACCGGTGCGCGCCGGGCGGCTTGCCGCGGCGCTGAAAAAGGCACAGATGGCGAAGCCCGTCGAAGGCGAGCGGTTCGCGCGCGCCTCGCCCGCTTCGCGCGAGTACTTCTCGGTCGCCGAGCGCAACCGCATCACGCTCGTGCCGGTGGCCGAGGTCGTGTATCTGAAGGCCGAGCTCAAGTACGTGACCTTGCGCACGCGCGCAGGCGAGCACCTGATCGAGGAGCCCCTCGTGGCGATCGAAAAGGAGTTCGCCGGCCGCTTCATCCGCGTGCACCGCAATTGCCTGGTGGCGCGCGCCTCGATCCGCGGCTTCGAGCGGGGCAAGGGCGCCGCGGGCGGCGAGGACGAGGAGATGCAGTGGAACGTCGTGCTCGAGGGCGTGGAGGAGCGCCTGCCCGTCAGCCGGCGCCAGTGGAGCTCGGTGAAAGCCGCCGTTCCCGAGGCAAAGGCATGAGCCGCCCCGAGCGCCTTGTCATCGCCACGCGCCGAAGCGCGCTCGCGCTGTGGCAGGCCGGGCACGTGAGGGAGCGCCTGAGGGCGCTATGGCCCGGCCTCGCGGTCGAGCTGCTGCCGCTCTCCACGCGCGGGGACGAACTGGTCGACGTCTCGCTCGTCAAGGCGGGCGGCAAGGGACTTTTCGTAAAGGAGCTCGAGAGCGCGCTCGCCGATGCCCGCGCCTCGATCGCGGTCCACTCGATGAAGGACGTGCCTGCCGACCTGCCGCCGGGCTTCACGCTGGGCGCGATCCTCGCGCGCGAGGACCCGCGCGACGCTTTTGTGTCCGCTCGCTATCCGGACCTGGCCTCGCTGCCCGCGGGCGCCACCGTCGGAACTTCCAGCCTGCGCCGTCAGGCGCAGATCGCCGCGCGCCATCCCTCGCTCGAGATCCGGCCGATGCGCGGCAACGTGGACACGCGGCTTGCCAAGCTCGACCGGGGCGAATACGCCGCGATCGTGCTCGCCGCCGCCGGCCTGAAGCGGCTTGGCCTCGCCGCGCGGATCCGTTCCTGCCTTGAGGTCGAGGAGAGCCTGCCCGCGGCGGGGCAGGGCGCGCTCGGCATCGAGTGCCTCGCCTCGCACACCGACGTGATCGAGCTGCTCGCGCCGCTCGACGATCGGGCGAGCGGCGCCTGCGTGCGCGCCGAGCGCGCCGTCAATCGCGCGCTCGGCGGCAGCTGCACCATTCCGCTCGGCGCGTTTGCGCAGGCGAGCGGCAGCCGGCTCAGGCTTCGGGCCCTGGTCGCGGCGCCCGACGGCAAGCGGATGGCGCGCGCGGAAGTCGAGGGGGATGCGGCGGCGCCGGAAGCGCTCGGCGAGCGCGCGGCCGCGCTCCTGCGCGAGCAGGGCGCGGACGAAATCCTCGCGACGCTCGGGCCGACGAATCCGGCGTGAAGCCTTTGCAGGGCCGGCGCATCCTCGTCACGCGGCCGCGCGCGCAGTCCGAAGGGCTCGCCGCGCTGGTGCGGGAGGCGGGCGGGGAGGCGTTGAGCGTTCCCGCGATCGAAATCCGGCCGCTGGAGGACACGGCGCCTTTTCTCGAGCTTGCCGCGCGGCTCGCCTCCTTCGATCTCGCCATCTTCGTCAGCCGCAATGCGGTGGAGAGCGCGCTCGAGCTGCTTGCCAAAAGCGGGCTTGCCTGGCCGGCGAAGCTTCGCGTCGCCACGGTGGGCCAAGGCAGCCGCCGCGCGCTCGAAGC
>Ga0310813_10000885_pt1 | contig 18284 bp, 21 predicted proteins | sample YN3metagenome_FD_203086 | JGI IMG/M metagenome (GOLD analysis project Ga0310813, IMG submission 203086) | Soil microbial communities from experimental microcosm in Duke University, North Carolina, United States - YN3 | ecosystem: Engineered > Artificial ecosystem > Soil microcosm > Unclassified...
TGTAAAACAATGCAACATTTCTACCGTTAAATGGCACCTAATATCATAAAGTAAGAAATTTCAGCTAAAAGCTATAGCACAGTGACGCTCCCTCACGGTCGCGGCTCGGTTACACCGAGTGCCTCCTAGGCCATCTCCGATTTATTCAACAAAGCCCCCCCGGGAGAAGGCATGCGCGACCTAGCCTTAGAGATGACACGCAATACTTATGTATAAAGACATGCCGCGATCGGCAGGGAGTCACCGCTATTGAACAGTGACTCCCTGCCGGTCGCGGCTCGGATAACAAAAAAGGCGCTAGGAGCGCCTTTTTTGAACAGCTTCAGGCTTACTCAGCTGACAATTGGTCTTCAATTGCTTTGAGTGCTTCTGGCTTCATTTTAGCAAAGACTTTAATCTTTTCTATTTCAGTAACAGCTGTGAAGGGATGCTTCTTGCGATATTTTACAATCGCTTTCGCACCAGCAGCGTGAATACCTTTCACCTTCATCAATTCTTGAACAGTCGCTTTGTTCAAATTAATTTTGGTATCTGTTGATAAAGCGCCGTCTGTTGCAGCTGCTTGAGTAGCAGGCGCAGCAGCATCAGTTGCAGCAGGTGTAGCGCTGTTTGCGCTTGCTTGTGCATCATCAGCAAACACAGGGCTTGCAATAGCAGCGGCAGCAACAAGAGCTAAGAGAGAACGATAAAACATTGGAATACTCCTTTAATGATTAAATACAAACATAACATGACACATGTCAAGTCAACACTAAATCACTATGCAGTAAAAGTCTAGAGTGTCTACAAGATTTTTTTTCGTCCTGTCTGCATCTGGTTTTGGGGGTGTTTTTCTTGTAGACTAGCCAGTAGTGAATTGTCGATGACCCTAATTATATTTTCGAGGAACTGATTTGCATGCATACTTTATTGCGCTTAGTAACATCACTGATGGCTGTTTTTCTTTTGAGCACCGCTGCACTGGCTAATCCTGTTATCCCGATTCCAACGCAGCCCCAGCGCCCTACTTTTATGCCAAGTGCGCCCAACTTAGATGCAACCGGTTATATTCTGATCGAATCCACGAGTGGTAAAGTGATTGCTCAAAAAGATGCGGACAAACGCATACCGCCAGCAAGTCTGACTAAGCTGATGTCCCTTTATATTATTTCAGACGCACTTAAAAATGGCCAAGTGCACATGGATGATAAAGTGCGTATTAGTACCAAAGCGTGGAAAACAGAAGGTTCACGCATGTTTGTGAAAGTAGGCGATGAAGTGCCATTACGTGATTTGCTGCAAGGTGTGATTGTTGCCTCTGGTAATGATGCGACTGTCGCGTTGGCAGAGCATGTTGCAGGTTCTGAAGAATCCTTCACAGCATTAATGAACCAGCAAGCAAAATTACTTGGCATGAATAATAGCCACTTTATGGATAGCACGGGGCTGCCTAACAAAGGCCACTATTCTAGTGCACATGATCTTGCTATTTTGTCTCAGGCTTATATTAAGAACTTCCCTGAAGAATACAGCTTCTACTCAGAGAAATGGTTCACCTATAACAATATCAAACAACCTAATCGCAATCGTTTATTGTGGCGCTTCCAGTATGCGGATGGGTTAAAGACGGGTCACACAGAGGAAGCTGGCTATTGTTTGGTTGGTTCAGCAAAGAAAGACGGTATGCGTTTAATCAGTGTGGTGTTAGGTGAGCCAAACGATAATGCGAGAACGGAAGATTCTATACGGTTGCTCACTTATGGTTTTCGTTTTTTTGAAACACATAAACTTTATAATGCGGAGATACCTTTGGTGCAAGCGCGCATTTGGGGCGGTACAAAAACAGAAGTACCTTTAGGCGTGAATGAAGATTTGTATGTCACAGTGCCAACAGGTCAGTATAAGAAATTACAGATTGACTTCAGCGTCAACCATCCTCTTAAAGCGCCAATTATCAAAGGGCAAGTATATGGTACGGTGAATCTCAGTATTGCGGGTCAAGTCATTGCCTCTAAGTCGCTGATTGCCTTAGATAGCACGCCAGAGGGTGGTTTCATTCGGCGAGCTGCAGATGCTGTTAAGTTGAAAATTAATAAATATCTCACACATTCAGATGAAAAAGTAAATACGGGGTAGTATGCATGGTTGAAAAAGACTCAGACACATTGCTCACTTTTCCGTGTCATTTCACGTTGAAGGTGATAGGTGCGCAATCGTCTGAGTTTGAATCGGCGGTTTATACCATTGTACATGAGCACATACCGCAGTTTGCAGACACCTTAATTGAAATGCGTCCCAGTAAGCAGGGTAAATATCTCGCGTTATCTTTATCTGTTTATGTGACTTCTAAAGCGCAGTTAGATGGTCTATATATCGCTTTGTCTAGTTCCCCGCACGTTGTGATGGTTATCTAAGGCTTCGCTCGCATGCCCAACGGAGCGGACTATCCAGAGAATAATCCAATAAGCAATGAAAAAACACCCTAACGTATTGTTAAATAATTATTAATCCATTCCTGCATTGATGAATGATCTTTTTGCCCGAAATTTATAAACTTCCATTTGTTTGTTATTCGACCAGCACTCACGAAATGGAATCGATCATGGCTGCGATGGAAACGTTATGTCAGTTAATAGGTATTGATCTCTCAAGGCTTTCAAGAGAGGAGTTGACCATGCTAGAAGCGGAAATTTTCTTGCATGTTTGTAAAGTCCTGGAGGAAAAGTTCAGGATAGAGCATAGGGAGTTTTTTAGGGTAATGCAGTTTTCACAGAAAAAGGAGGATGCGATGCTGGATCAAGCGTTTGTTGGATTGGTGATCAAAGATATTTTATCAACGCGAGAGTATAGCCTAAAAGGCGTAGCTGCTTACACAGGCATGCATGAAGATATTCTGCAGGAAGTGGTAGACGGGCGTAATACAAATCCTTCTGCGGTTTTACTGAGAAGGGCAATAGAATTGCATCGCTTTGTGCGAAAAGAGCTGTATCAAAGCATTGTGAAAAAAATGATGCATGAGGCCAGAAGAATGCAATAAAAGAATAAAATTTAGACATTTATATTAATATAAATTAAATTTTACACGATGTTTATTGACTTTTCGGTGATGTTGTAGATAATGCAGAATATGAAAAAGCTTCGAATCAGTGTGATTGATGATTGCGACATGCACAAGTTGTGGCTGGAATCTATACTTGCTAATGACTTGTACGCCGAATTGGTCAGTGCAGATGATACGGGGCGGGCGGGTATTCAATCTGTTAAAGTAAAGCAACCCTCGCTTGTTTTGTTAGATTTCAGGTTGGCTGATTTAACGGGCATTGAGGTGGCAAAGCGCATTAAGGCTTATGATGCTACCATTAAGATATTCATGCTAACGGCTTATACCAAACCCTCCATTATTGATAGAATTTTTTCTAACAGTCATATCGATGGACTCGCAATTAAAGGATCGTATTATTTCGAATTAAATCTACCCTATGCCATTAAGCAAATATTGGCTGGCAGTCACTATTTGGATCCTTCGTTGCTTCGCCAGTTGCGTCAACTGAAAAATGAAGATGATTTTGGTAAATTAACGCAGCGAGAATTCGAAGTGTATGCGCAATTGAACATGGGTAAGTCTGATCTCAAAATAGCGAGTGATTTATGTGTTGAAGTAGCGCACGTTAAAAATATGAAATCCCGTATTATCAAAAAAATAAAAAATGAAAATATTTATAGTTTATTATGATTGCGATTGCGTTAGGGGTATTTTGATGTTGATGGATGGATTAAAATTATTACACAGCTGTCTTTTTATTTGGAGCATTATCATGGTTGCGCAGATTTCATTGCTGCCGGCAATGTGTTTTTATCATAATATTTTCTTTAATTTTCTGCTCATTCAGTCTGTGATACTCGTTGGTATTGTTGTATTGAGTTTTTTAGTAAAAGAGAAGTTGTTGTTTAGTCAGGTAACTGTCGTTGACTCGTCTTCTGCTGTGGAAAAGAAACGCTTTGCGTTGGCAACGTTGCGGCATGATATTCGTTCACCTTTATCCGGCATTTTACTCACATCGCGATTACTGTATCAAAAAACAGATCATCCAGAGTTGAAGCATCTACAGTATTTAGTCGTAGATGCGGCCAAACGCGCTTTAGAAACAGTGGACAGCATGGATGATGAATAGTCAATTATTCCTTTCTCTTAAACGGTGGTTTCTTGTCGCCAGTGTCGCTGTGTTTTCTTTCAGTGCTGTTTGGTGCAGTCCCCTGAAATAGTCTTCCTTGGACGGATCTCTCTGATGAAGGTGAACTTGGCGTGTTTTTCTTAATCGCCCCTTTTGCTTCCTCTCTAGATACGAAGGTGGAGATGATATGATGCAGAGGTGAATCTTTTTCTATAAAACCTCCCAATAACACCTCTTCTCTGAAAGCTTGCCAGTATTTTTCATCTTTGATCATGCTTTCGAAAACGACTGAATCAGAGACAATGCGATCAAGGAAGGGTCTGATGTCAGATTGCGGTATTTCAGATAAACACTCTCTCAGCAATTCCCTAAAATCTTTTGACGTAGGGGATAAACGATTGTGTATAGGAGAGGGAAGGAGAAAATTGTTAAGAATGAGCGGCATGCTATTTGAACTTTTCTTTGCAATATCTTCTAACGCAAACGTTATTAAATGAAATGGTATTGGGAATAAGTGATCATGCAATTCGGGATGAGAGAAGACATGTTCAATAATAGATTTCATCTGACTCGGCCTGACTGCAACACATTTCATCACGAAATCCGTAAAATCAAGCGGGTTAGGGAACGCATCTTTAACCATCTTAGGGCTAGAAAGCGCGTGGTCTAAACATAGCAATCCTACCAATTTTTGATTCGTAGTCAGGTGCTTTTCTTGCGATGCGACAATGTTTTTTACTGTGTGTATCACGACGCTCGCTTTCTCATCAGTTGAGAAGGCCTCAAAAGTGTTCGTTTTGTCTCGGGATTTTATGAGCTCTTCAAAAAGATGGCTAGGTTCTCTATCTAACGACATGTGACACCTCGCTTTTCTTTCTATTATGTTGATTTCACTACATGTATAATATTATACCATAAATATAGGATTTCTTCAATTTGAGGAAGGAATATAAGCAAGTTGTAACGTTTTATTAAGAAGCGCTGTGTTATCAAATTTTTCGATGATTTTTTCTCTCGCTTGTTTACCTAAAGTGAGAGCAACGTCCCTGTGTCGTGCAAGATAACATATTTTTTCAGCTAAACTGTGAGCATTTAGGGGGTCAAATAATAAGCCTGTGCGTTGATCCTCTACAAGCCACGGCACGGTTCCACGATTTGCACCAATCACAGCGCGACCATGATTCATCGCTTCTGTTATTACCAGGCCAAATGACTCTAACCCTGTGCTCGGAAAAATAAGCGCACAACAGCGACGGTAGAGTGGCGTTAAATCTGTTTGCCAACCAACGAAGCGCACCTGCTGTGTGATTTTTAATTTTTCTGCAAATTGAATCAATGTGTCTTTCTGCGGTCCTGTACCTGCGATATGTAACACAAGATTGGGTATCGTTGATACGGCTAAGGCAAAACCTTCTAGTAATGGAAAAATACCTTTGTGCGTGTCTAAGCTGCCTGCAAACAAAAAATCTGTGGATGACATTTGCTGAAAATCAGGTATGACGGCATCATTTTTAAAATGTGGAACAGTGATAACAGGAGAAAAACCATTTTTTTCGAGATAATCAGCCAACAGAGGGGAAGGCGAAATGAAAGTACGTACGGTTTTTAATAACCGCCGACGGGTTTTGTAAAAGCTAAGTGCCAGTGCTAAGTAAGTTAATCGGCCGTATTTCACACGGTGTTGCCAAAAACAATGCGCACGTATTCCTGTCGCGCACGGTGCGCCATCGCGATGTAGGTTTTGTGCGGTTGGACAAAGATGACTGAAATCATGTACGGTGTGTACCACATGATAGTCTCTTAATGCATATAACAAGGAAGCCGTATATTGCTTGATATTGTGAAGATGAATGACGTCTGGTTGATAATTTGCAATGAATCGTCTTAATTTGCGATAAACGAATGGGTGTATGCATAAACGCCAGAGTAGTTTCGCTATTTGAGAACGTAATGCTGGTAAAACGAGCATATCTTTTGTTTGGCAAGGCAGATTGCCAAATCCTAATACGGCAACATGGCATTGCTGTCTTTCTGTTAGGCGTTCTTTTAGTTCCCAAAAAGCGCGTTCTGCGCCACCCTGTGAGCCGAGATTGTCATTAATGAGTAATATCTTCATTGTCGTCTCTCATTCATACTAGCCGCAAACATAAGACTTTTGTGCTTATCGCATAAAATGACGACGTAATCAGGTCGTTTACGATCGTCAAATTCTCGTCTACATTGACATTATTTTTCATTAAGATAAAGTACTCCATCATGCATACCATTCGATTTTTTCAGAAACGAGCTCGTAACTTGTTGATTTTTATAAACTAAGGGATATTATGACAAAAAAGTGCGCATTTATTACCGGTATCACAGGGATGGTAGGGTCACATTTAGCTGATTTTCTGCTCGAAAATACCGATTGGGATATCATTGGTATGTGCCGCTGGCGCAGTCCTTTGGATAATATTGCGCACCTGATTCCTCACATTAACCGTAAGGAACGCATACGGCTGGTATATGGTGATCTCAGAGATTCTGCTTCTATTGATCATGTGATAAAAGAGGCGAAGCCAGACTATGTTTTTCACTTGGCAGCTCAGAGTTTTCCGCAAACGAGTTTTACGAGTCCGTTGGATACCTATGAAACGAATATACAAGGCACATCGCGCGTTTTAGAAGCCGTAAAGCACCACTGTAAAAATGCCGTCGTGCATATTTGTGCTTCTTCTGAAGTGTTTGGTCGCGTGCCTAAGGAAAAATTACCGATCAATGAGGACTGTACTTTCCATCCGGCTTCTCCTTATGCGATTTCCAAGGTGGGAACAGATTTAGTTGGTCGATTTTATGCAGAAGCTTATCAGATGACGGTCATGACAACGCGTATGTTCACACACACTGGCCCTCGACGTGGCGATGTGTTTGCCGAATCTACTTTTGCTAAACAGATCGCGATGATTGAGAAAGAAATCATTCCGCCCACTATTAAGGTCGGTAATTTGCAATCGCTGCGTACCATTGCCGATGTGAGAGACGCTGTGCGCGCGTATTACTTGCTTGTGACGCACAATCCCGTGGGTGGTGAATTTTATAATATTGGCGGTACCTATAGTCTGACAATTGAGAAGCTGCTTGATTATCTGATTTCTCTTTCGCCTAAGAAAAATGAAATTAGAATTGAGGTTGATCCGGAGCGCTTGCGTCCTATCGATGCAGATTTGCAGGTGCCTGATACACGTAAGTTTGAAAAACATACGGGATGGAAGCCGGAAATTGCTTTTGAAAAAACCATGCAGGATCTGCTTGATTACTGGCGTAACAAGGTACACGAATCTGCTAACTGTTTAGTGCGTTAATTTTTCAACGATAGAGGAGTGAAACATGCAGTCATTTATTAAAGATGAAATTGATAAATTATCTTCTGTACTGGAAATGATTAAGCGAAATGATGCATTGCTTCAGCTTGTTGAAGATGTTTCTTTGATCTGTACGCAGGCGCTGCAACAGCGAAAGAAAATATTATTATTCGGAAACGGTGGTAGCGCGGCTGATGCGCAGCATTTATCAGCAGAATTGGTGAGTCGCTTGCGTTATAATCGACCGGGGCTGGCAGCGATTGCTTTAACAACAGATACTTCTGCGCTCACTGCGATTGGTAATGATTATGCGTTTGAAAATATTTTTTCTCGCCAGGTAGAGTCATTAGGACAACCTGGTGATATTGCGATCGGTATTTCGACTTCTGGCAAATCACCCAATATACTGCGGGCATTAAAAACGGCGCGTGAAAGCAATATGATCACAATAGGGTTTACAGGTTCGTTTACTGGCGCATTTCAGGAATGTTGTGATTGGATATTGAGTGTGCCTTCACAAGAAACACCTAAGATTCAAGAGTGCCACATTATGTTAGGCCATATTGTCTGTGCGTTAATTGAAGATAGGATATTTGGTGCTGAGTTTGATCCAGCGCGTAAAGTCGAAGAAAAAGTGGCGTAATGATGCGTGCTATTATTTTATTAGGTGGATTTGGTACGCGACTACAATCCGTGCTAACGGATCTTCCTAAGCCAATGGCGCCTATTCAGGGAAAGCCTTTTTTAAGTTATTTGCTCGATTATCTGCAGGCCCAAGGGTTTGATTCCGTTATTTTTTCAGTGCATCATTTATATGAGAAAATTCAATCTTATTTTGGCAATCAATACCAGCGCATGCATATTGAATATGCCATTGAGGAGAAACCATTAGGGACAGGGGGTGCCATTGCGCATTCGCTCCGTTTTCTCTCTACGGAGGAACCTGTTTTTGTATTAAATGGTGATACTTTTTTACGATTGGATTATCAGAAGATGTATGAGCAGCATCTCAAATATATGCCATCTTTAAGTATGGCATTACGTGCTGTCGATGTTGTTTCTCGTTACGGCAAGGTATTGGTAGAGAATCATCGTGTGACTGCTTTTAAGGAAAAAGGCGAAACGGGATCAGGTTTCATTAATGCGGGTGTTTATTTGTTGCAACCCAATTTATTTTCTTCATTTGATTTGCCGGATCAGTTTTCATTTGAAACAGATTTTTTATTCCCGCATTTAAAAACGCTCACGCCGGTTGCATTCCCTTGTCATGATTATTTCATTGATATTGGTATCCCAGAGGATCTTGCCCGCGCTCAAATTGAATTAAGCGCTTTTCGTACCTTTTAGCCGCGATTCTCTAAGCTCTCTTTCATTTCATCGCTTAAAAAAAGTGTCAATGGAACGATATTTTTATCGACAGAAGCGGATTCTAGGGCTTGTAGATACTGTTTTCGAGACTCTACGCGCACAATTGTCCACGGATATCCACTTGTGCACCATAATAAGTTCATCATAAATCTTCCTATTCTGCCGTTTCCATCCATGTATGGGTGAATAAAAACGAAAATAAAATGCCCTAGTACAGCGCGTACAATAGGATTTTTTTCATTTTGTAAGCATTCAAAAAAAGCATCCATGCAATCTAGTATCGCTTCTTTCGGCGGTGGAACATGCTGGGAATAGCGTATGTAAACACGATCATTTCTATAGCCTGCTAAGGTTTCAACACTAATAAGGCCTGCTTCAACAGACGGTAAAAATAAAGCTTGATACCATTTTGACAAATCATTTTGTAATACATCGATCACATGATCACCATCAAACACTTTCTTAATGCTATTTTTAATGGCTAGAAAAGACAAATAATAACCTTTTGCTGCTAAGGCATTTCTATGTTGCAAATCGAGTTCATTTTCTGATAGATTCCATTTGCCCAGCTTTATTTTTTCAATTAGCGCTTTTGAAACTTGATATCCTTCTATTGATAAAGAATGATAAGCATCATTTACATAATTGCTATCTATTGATTTTATCAGATTTGAAAAACTGAGTTTTCTCATTTTTGTTTTTGGGAAATGCGCAATCACTTGCGTGCGCATGGTCTCCCACATATTCATGATGCGTGCGTAATAAGGTGAGATAATGCGATGTCTGTATATTGCATCGGCAGTAGATGTTGGTTCGTTGAATGGGTTGCTTTCTGTTACCTGAAACCCAGCCAACTTCATCGTTTCAATAATTGCTGTAGTAAAGTTTGTTCTATGAATAAATCGATACGCACCCGCTAGACGTCCGGCAGATTGTATCATGCCACTTTCTAACAAATGTCGCGTGATCTCGCTAGGATCACGTATCATGGAAAGTGCAATCTTTGCATTAATAGATTGTTTTTGAAAAAATAATTTGGACGTACGGCAAAGCGCAAGGTCAATAGGCATCACTTGTAACTTATTTTTTACATCAATAACTTTGGGAAATTTTGCGATATCTTGATAGATGAGCATGCTTTTCTGATAAGGCATTGTTAGAGTATAGTTAATATTTTCTTTGACTATAATCACAACCTGCTGAGGTATGATATTGTCCGCTGTGTGGATATCCAAAGAGGATTCAGCGGATAAGCAATAATTTTCCTGAAATTTTTCTTCTAAATACTGCTGAATAAAATTCCAAAAAGAAGCGAACCAAACGGTGCTTTCTCCTTCTTTTACGCGTGGAGAGGCGAGTAAATACCAGCCTGCTATAATTGGTTCAAGCCAGCCGCCTTTGAGTAGTCGTTCACGGTCTCGTCTGGATAAATTTTCTGTACGTACGATACCGTCTTTAGAAGCCTTTTCGGCGCGTGCTAATGATGCTGCAAGCAGCTCATGAAATGGTTTGGCCATGGTGCACCTCTTTTACTCTACTATGATGCTCGCGTTTTACTATAATAAGATGTACACAGTTTACTATAGTATAATGCTCGCGTCTAGTGTCAGTTAGCGAGTGATAAATCATAATAGATTGATAAATATATAATTTTAATGATATCAAGCGGTTGTAACCTTCCGGAATCGATGTTGTGGTGTGGGACATATCCTGAGGTCATATATGACCCCATTTCCCGTAACTGACGCAACGACTATGATGGTCGCCGAATAAAAGCAAGAAATTTCTTTCCAGTTTCGGTTAGCAACGAGGCATCTTCTTGAAAAATTTGTGGATTTTGGTTCATCCGTTCAGAATTACGACAAATTAAACCTTTAGTAAATAAATCGTTAATCAATAAGTTTAACGTCTCAAGAGAAATCCCTAATTTTTCCAATAGTAATGTATTATATTTTTTAGACGGGCTACTATTAAGTGGGTCTGTTGTTTGCTTGAAAGGCTTTTCGAGAATATCAACCATTTGAATTTGAGTTTCGTTTAGTTCGTCAATGTACTTAAGGAAGAGCCAATCAATTATCTCGCCTTCAGTTTTTTTTATAGCTATATTCTCTAATGCATTTAATAAAGCATCTTTTTTTATTCGACTTTTTGTTGCGGTAGCAGATTTAGTTGTTGCGATTATTGCATCCAAAAAGTCAGGATTGTTCTTCAAATCGCAAATATTGAAATTATCTTTATTTTTTTCAAGATATTCCATTCTTTTAGAGATTGATTCCATCCACTCAGCAAGTCTCTTCTGATAGGGTGAATTATACATTGATCTATAAGTTCAGCTAAGAATGAACCAGCAGGCAAAGTGCTTGCTGTAGCTTTTGCGAACCCATGCAAATGATCGCCAATGCTTTTTTGAGGTAATTTATTATAATCATCGCTCGACATAAAAGTTAATATCCCGTTTTTTCTTAAATCAGGGTAATTGTAATGCACTTGCAGAATGACTGCACAGATGTTTAAAGTAAATAAAAAATGGCAGAACTCCTTTGATCGTATATGATGATAACGCTTTCATCAAGCAGATATATTCTGTAATTTCTGTGAAGATTATATTGACTGCAAAGCCAGTAAAGAATAACTTAATCGGCAATTGCATACACAGGATCGCTATCTAACATCGTCTACAACATCACACTAGAAATAAAGGTATGATTATTGATGAATTTTCTCCAACTAACGGACCAGACTGTCGATGTCTCTGAGTGGCTTAGGGACAAAGAGTTTCGGGAGTATCCTGTCGGTGCTCGTGACAAAGCACTTTTATACTGTCCGACACCAGCACCTTACCCGTTTCTCAGAGATGGTCACCGGTATCTTTTTAAATTATCTTCTCACCGTTACCCTGAGCAGTTCTGGATGGAAATTCTTGCTTATCTCATCGGTGTTCAGATGGGTATTCCTGTTCCGCCTACCTTTATCTCCTATGACAGTAAGAGAATGCAATCGGGAGCACTAATTGAGTGGTTTCTCAATCCCATCCCTTTGGTTGGCGAAGAAAATTACATCCCTGGTGGCGACTATTGCCAACAATACATACCAAACTTTGACAGCAAAAAAGGAAAGAAACACAATTTTGAAACAGTTTCTCTAATCTTTAGAGATTTGACAGAGAAAAATCCTCTCTTCTTCAAGGCTAACTGGAAGGATTACTGGGCGATGGCATTTACTTTCGATGCGCTTATTGGTAACACAGATCGTCATCAAGATAATTGGGGTATCATTATGACTCCCTTATTCTGTGCCGGTAGCTGGGATGAAAAAATGCGAATTTCTCCCATTTTTGATAACGGAACCAGTATGGGACATGAAATTTCATCTGATAAATTTCAGTATTACCAAAATGACGCCAATCTTAAAAAATACATATCAAAGGGTTGGCATCATATGAAATGGGGTATAAACGATACCGCTTCTTTGGGTCATGTCGAAATGATCAAAAAATTTACTTCTGAATATCCAGAAACAAGGGATCTGATACTAAATTGCCTAAAAAGAGTCAATTACGATACCTTTGAAAGCATCTTAGGCATGCTAACTTCCTTCGATGTGCCAGTTAGATTATCTACCGAAAGAGCCGCTTTTGTGCTAAGATTGCTTCAATTCAGGCATCAACGACTACTGTGCGAGTTAGAGAAATAAAAATGCGCTTTATTGAACATATTATAGAACCAACAAAACTGCTGCTGGCGTGGCAGTCATCAGATGAAAGCCACCGCACACGCTATGTTGTCGCGGAACTTAATCGTGTTGGGGATAAAATTGACCTGACTTACCTGATTGACTCGGAAGATTTTCGCAAAGCTCAAAGCAAAGGGTTTGAATCATATCCTGCGTTTCAAGATGTTAATAAAGTTCATCACAATGTAATAGATACTTTTATGCGACGCTTGCCGCCACGAACCAGAGGTGATTTTGCACAATATATGGAAGGGCTGAGGTTGAAGCCAGACACCAAGCTAAGCAACTTTGCCTTGCTTGGTTACTCAGGCGCAAGGTTGCCATCAGATGGATTTTCCTTAATTCATCCGTTCAATGGTGCAGACGGCGCATTTGAATTGATATTAGATGCGGCTGGTTTTAGGCACATCCAAAAAAATCATGACGGAATAAAAATTGGTGACGAAGCTTCTTTTGCAAAAGAATTTAATGAAGCAACGCAAGAAGAATCCATTCATATTTTGGTGGACGGTAAGCATATCGGTTATGTTAATCGAGGTTTACTGCCATCTTTCTTCGCATGGATGAACAGCAAACGAATTAAAAATGCTTGGGTTGAAAAAATAAATGGTGCACCAGGAAGGCCTGCGGTATATCTTTATGTACAGATTTCTCCCGCAGGCAAATGATCCTACGTTAAAAATAAATATGGTTATTAATTCTTATGTTTAATTGGACGTTATTTTTTATTTTAATTGGATTATGTATCCCTGGTGTTTTATTTCTTATTCCGATTACAAAAAATATTTATCAATCCCTTAAGCAAAAGTTACCAGCAACCAAGAAAATGCCATCCGAAACAGGATTTATCATTGTTTCAGTAATCCAAACGTTGATTCTTGTTTCAATAGCTGCTGCTTTCGGAGTCGCTGTTAGCAATAAAACTAATTTACATGCGCCATTTTTAGAAGCTTTATCGAACGGTCAAGATGCTTGGAGCGCGTTACAGCCTCAGATTTTACCTTCATTTCTTGTCGGGGTGGGTGGTGCTGTGGTTTTTCTTATTGCTTATTATTTTGTTTTCCGACCATGGCTAGATAAAGAAACAATTCAATGCATGGAAAATTTGCGCGCATCTACTGGCATTTTAGGTCGTGTATTCTATGGTGGCATTGTTGAGGAAGTGTTATGTCGCTGGGGGCTCATGATGTTTTTTGTTTGGATAGGAACATTATTGCTGGGAGAGCCAACCCCTTTTATTTTATGGACTGCTATCTTAGTTTCAGGTTTATTGTTCGGGCTTGGCCATTTGCCTGCTTATCTGTCTTTCGGATGCAAAAAAACATCTAGCACTATGACAACGATAATCACATTAAACTTGTGGGCATCGATTATTTTTGGTTGGTTATTCTGGCGTTATGGGTTGTGTTCCGCCATAATCGCCCATGCTCTTTTCCATATCATTTGGTATCCTTTTGATTTTATTTATGACTGAAACCACTTCACTAACCACACCACCCGCAGCTGGTTCTGCATCTCCAGCTGGATTATTCGGTGCTGAGGCGGCAGTACCGAGCCGCGACCGTGAGGGAGCGTCACGATTCAACCATTTATAGCTGAAATTTCTTATTTTATGATATCAAATCATTATTTAATGATAGAAATGTTGCACCTTTGTTTTATATAATATTTCAGTGCTCCTAGAGACCAACGCAGCTCAGTTTCGCACCCAAAAAACTCACTGGGTAAGACAACGACACCTGTTGTTAGCTGCTTCGTCCTGCCTAGGTGCCTGCGAATACAACCCGCCATTCAGCGACGTAGGGCTAATAGTTTCTGGAAAGGCTATCTTTCTCATAGCGCTCAGTCTTTCAGCAAGTTCCGCTTTGGTCAAACCCATAGGAGACACGCTTACAACCGGACCAAATGTACTTTCAATTTTCGCAATTTTGGATTCTGCACCTAACGGTAACGTGTCTGCAAACTGAGCCAGGTCAGGAAATGTTTTCCGTAAATCTTCCTGAACGGCCAGCACCCTAGAAATGATATCGAGACGATATTCAGCAAGACTTCGAACATATGCATGGGTTCCGCTATCATTTCTCACTACCACATCTATAAATCGCTGACAACACTCTCTTCCTTCGCCAAAAACATGACAAATCAATTCAAGCATACCGAGTATACCTGATGGTGAGTACAGACATGATGATAAAACGTTGTAAAACTCAGGCTTGGTTACATCAAACTTGATTGCAGCAATAATATCGCCGGGATGGAATTGATTTCTGGTTTCTTCTGTCCAGCCTGTTGTGTTCGAACGCGTAGCAGCCATGATTTTAATCCTCGTGTAGTGTCATTTTAGTGGCCTCACCTTAAACCATAATGATCTTAATGTCTAGAAGATTATAGACCCAGCCTGTAATAGATCACCTCCCGAATAAACACCAAGCCTTCAACGCGATTGCAACACGTCTATAAAATGGCGCCTATACATCCGCATCAAACCTTCTTGCAACTTCACTTGCGGGCGGAAGCCTTGCTTAAAGAGCATCGTTGAATCCAAACATTTGCGAAGAGCGCCGTCAGGCTTGGTTGTGTCGACTTCAATGTTGCCGCGATATCCAACGACGTCTGCGATTGTTCTGGCAAGATCAAGAATGCTGATTTCCTCCATGGTGCCGACATTGATAATGTCCGGCGAGTTGTAATGATGCATCAGATGAATCAGCGCATCTGCTAAGTCATCCACATAAATAAACTCCCGTAGCGGTGTGCCAGTGCCCCACAGCACAACCTCAGGTGTGTTGTTCATAGCTGCCTCATGAAAGCGTTTCATCAACGCAGGGATCACATGCGAGGCTTGCGGGTCGAAGTTATCACCAATGCCATAGGCGTTCGTCGGCATGGGGATAATGGCATTGAGCTGGTGCTCACGCGCATAAGACTGACACATAATGATGCCATTGATCTTAGCTGCACCGTAAGCAATATTGGTTGTTTCAATCTTACCATCTAAAAAAGCGGACTCTGGAATCGGTTGTTCAGCAAACTTAGGATAGGTGCAGGCAGATCCCGGGAACAATAGCTTTTGTACACCTGTTATATGAGCAGCATGGATCACATGACTGTGCATTTGTGTATTATCGTAAATAAATTTAGCAGGATAAGTATTATTGGCGTGAATTCCACCAACAATAGCAGCAAGATGAAAGACATAATCTGGTTTGGTCGTTGCAAAATAGTCGTTAACAGCCTGTTGATTGCGTAAATCCAGTGTTGTATGCGAGGGTGTGAGCAGCGTATAGGGTTGCGTTTGTAATCGCCTTAGTAGTGCGCTACCTATCATGCCACGACTGCCAGTAATAAGGATTTTAGCATTTGCTCGCATCATTTTCTCCAGGGTATCTGTAATGTGCTTGATATTGTGTCTGCTTTTTTGTAGATTTCATAGAGTTGAGCTCACATATTAGGATGACTATGTATACCCCGGAATTAGTTGCACAATGCTATAAGCAAATGTCTCTGATACGTCGTGTAGAATTACGTATCGCAGAGATTTATCACACGGATGCAGTGAAGAGCCCCGTGCACTTGTCTATTGGCCAAGAACATGTTGCTGTTGGTGTTTGCGCCCCTTTAAAGAAAGATGACATTATTTCGAACACATATCGCTGCCACGCCACGCACCTTGCAAAGGGTGGTTCTTTAAATGAAATGATGGCTGAATTGTATGGAAAGGCCACAGGTTGCGCGGGTGGTAAAGCAGGGTCGATGCATTTAGTCGATATTAAGAATGGTATTTTGGGCGCTTCTGCTGTTGTGGGTTCTACTATCTCCGTTGCAACCGGCTATGCCCTTGCGATGCAAATGGAAGCAAAAACAACGAATAAGCAACGTGTGGTTGTCTGCATGTTTGGCGATGGGGCAACAGAAGAAGGTTGCTTCTATGAGTCTATGAATTTCGCTGCCCTGCATCAATTACCTATTATCTTTGTCTGTGAGAATAATCGTCTTGCGATTCATACGCCGCTCGAGCAACGTTGGGCAACGGAAAGGTTATGTGAGCGTGTTGCAACGTATGGTGTACACACACAGAAAGTCACTGAGCCCGATGTGTTTAAGATACGCGATGCTATCTCTTTTGCGGCTGATCAAATACGTCATCATGGGGGTGGTCCTTTCTTTGTTGAATGTGCGACGTATCGTTGGTGGGAGCATGTTGGTCCACGAGATGATCATGACGATGTTTATCGTGATCGCGCAGAGTACGAGCGTTGGAAAGCGGATGATCAGATTGCTCGACTTGCCGGCTTGCTTGATGAGGTAACCTGCAAACGTTTAGATGCTGAAATCACAGCTGAAATTGAAGCGGCTGAAACATTTGCCGAGAAGAGCCCTTATCCTACTGATTCGGAGTTATATACACATGTCTACGCGAGCTAATGTTTCAATGAATAATATGGCGCAGAGCCAACCCAGTGTGCGACTCATTCGTTATGTGGATGCGTTGCGAGAGGCGTTTGAACAAGAAATGGCGCGTGATCCGCGTGTGTTTATGTTTGGGTTGGATGTGGATGATCACAAAGGTATACAAGGTTCGACAATCGGATTGGTAGAAAAATTTGGTAAAGATCGTGTATTTGGCACACCCTTATCGGAAGATGCAATGACGGGTGTGGCAATTGGTGCGGCGATGGCGGGTATGCGTCCTATTCATGTGCATATTCGTATGGATTTTATGTTGCTCTGTATGAATCAGTTGGTCAATATGGCCGCTAAATCTCACTATATGTATAACGGACAAGTACAAGTTCCCTTGGTTGTGCGTACGATGATTGGTCGTTCCTGGGGGCAGGGTGGACAACATTCTCAGGCGCTACATTCTTTATTTATGCATATTCCAGGGCTAAAGGTGGTTGCGCCTTCTAATGCGAACGATGCCAAAGGATGCATGATTGCAGCCATTCGAGACAATAACCCCGTGATTTTTGTGGAGCATCGCCTGCTTTATGCGGTAGATGGTTATGTGCCTTACGATTTATATGAAGTGCCTTTTGGAAAAGCGCGTGTGCTGCAAGAAGGCAAAGACGTCACGATTGTTGCGGTTTCGCATATGGTGATGGAAGCGCTGCGCGCGAAAAAACACCTAGAGACGATTGGTATTGATGCTGAAATCATTGATCCGATTTCATTATGGCCATTAGATATGGAAACAATCATGCAGTCTGTGCGCAAAACAGGGAAATTGTTGATCGTTGATAATGCCTGGTTAACCTGTGGTGCAAGTAGTGAAATCCTAACGCAAGTGTATGAGTGTGCAATGAAGGCGGGTGAGCCTATACCTGATATGGCACGCATGGGTTTTGCGCCAACCACTTGTCCCACAACGCGGCCGCTTGAGCAGGCTTTTTATCCTAACAGTCGTACGATTTCGATGAAGGTTTATGAAATGCTAAATGGCGGCTCGTCTTCTTGGGCGCCGGCGGCGGATAGTCACACTGAAATTGATGCATTTCGCGGCCCCTTTTAGGTAAGGTAAGTGCCACTGTTATAGAAACGTCCGTCTGCGGGCACCTTTGAATAAATCGAAAATGCTCTGTGAGGCACTCGGTGTAACCGAGCCGCGACCGTGAGGGAGCGTCACTGTATTATAAGTTTTAGCTGAAATCTCTTACTTTATGATATTAAATTGCCTTCTAACGCTATAAAT
>Ga0310813_10000887_pt1 | contig 18277 bp, 37 predicted proteins | sample YN3metagenome_FD_203086 | JGI IMG/M metagenome (GOLD analysis project Ga0310813, IMG submission 203086) | Soil microbial communities from experimental microcosm in Duke University, North Carolina, United States - YN3 | ecosystem: Engineered > Artificial ecosystem > Soil microcosm > Unclassified...
CAAGGTATTTCGCTTTCATGTACTATGCCCTCAGATGGAACCCCCAAAACAACATCCCACTCACTCATCTGGTAAAAGCCCTTTCATCTCATCCAGCGTCGCCGCCATTTTACCGTCTATACTAACTGAACAATCTTCGCCCTTTAAAATTTTTAACATTTCCCGAATTGATTTAATCTTTGTGCGCTCCGTTTGGTTTGCCCAAATAACCATACAATACCCAAGCCTAAATAAATCTTCATTCTTTATATTTGGAAATTTTGTCGGAACTATAGCAAAATTCATTTTTTCACTTAATGAAACCTCATCAGTAAAATCAAATAATAAGTTCTCAAGCCTTGTATGTGGAAGAAGATAATCTGCACCAGCGGCGTGATATTCCAAAAGCCTTGTTAAGGCTTCTCCTGCCCCCAAACCACGTATTAATGATTCGGTTCTTGCCATAATTTTTATCTTGTTTCTTTTAACTGAAATCTTCTTTGAAAAATCTTTTGAAGACATAAGTGGACTATCGCCACCCCAAAGAGAATTAGTTTTATGCCCCTCTAAATCATCTTGTACGCAAACACCATAAGCTCCAATCCTCTCAAATTCCCTAACTGTTCTTTGAAAATTCCCATAACCGGTATCTACGTCAACCCATACAGGAATTTTTACAGATTCAATAATTGGCTTACATATCCTTAACATTTCATCCATTGTAATTGAACCATTGTCGGGAAGGTTAAGCCTTGCGCAAGCCTCAAATCCGCTAATCCAAATTCCATCAAATCCGGCTTCTTGAATTAACTTGGCAGTCCACGCATCGCCCGCACTAACTAAAACCTGATTCATTTATAAGCCTCTACCTTCCCAAGGTCAGGATATCCCTGGGTTCTCCAATCAATGTCTTTAAGGTCTTTGTTTTTAATCAAATCAAACAACATTAATCCTCTCGCCGCTTGCTCTGGGGTTAAATACATATTCCATCCGACCATTTCAATATTGTCTTTGTTTAACGGCTTTTCAGACCTTCCGTCAAACCTTGCCTTCTTTAGCCATTCGTACGCCAACTTATCATCGGTAAGTATCATGCCGCCACGACCTATCGGAAGGTGTTTCTTGGCATGAAAAGAAAGGCAATATAAGGTTCCATTTTTATACATCCCACGCTTAAACCTTAATGCGCTATCTATTACTCTTGTTCCGCGTATTCTGTATGCTCCACTCCAGTTATCAATCCCATACCTAATACACAAACTAACCCCAGAATTTATTACAGAACACGCAACGCCTGGATATGTAAACCTTGGAATTGATGCCATAAAAGGCTTATCATATAAAAGGCTTAAAAATATTGCAGAACAACAACTCTCTACCGCAACACCATATTTTGAGCCGGCGTATTTTGCTATCGTTCTTTCAAATAAATCAACGATAGAATATGCAGAATTTAATTCTTTTTTACATTTACTTTGTCGTATTTTTAATGACATGACCTACATAACCTCCACCAATTTCTTTCCGCAATTAAGGCAATTTTTATTTTTGTATTCTGAGGCAATAGAAATCTTCTTTTTCATCATCTAATGCGCTTAATGCTTTTATCACAAATAATTTGTCCCAACCGCTTAAATAAACAGAATAAACCAAAAACATAACAACCCATTTAATGTTCCCGATTATAGTTATTACCTTAAAAAATGTCGGCATAACTCCTAAAATATACCCAAAAACAATCCAATATCTATATGTATAAATAGCCAGGGTTAAATGGTTAGATGTTGGGTCAATAATGTCCCTTAAAAACTTATTAACAATATGGCATTTTCTATCCATTATCATTCTAAAAAGACTGTTTCCTTTGTCGCTATCAAACCCAAACTTCTCATTATAATTAAAGCTCACCCAATTATTCGCCGAGTTGCCAATATAAAACATAATTATCCATATTAAAGAAAGCCCGTTCTTGTGGCATCCAATTGCAATGGCTCCCATTACAATGCTTTGAATAATCACATCAAACCCGGAATCCCACCATGCGGCAACGGGATTCCTAGCATTATTGCTTCGTGCCACATCACCATCAAGATAATCAAGAAAACCGTTAATAAAACAAATCCCAACCCCAAGAAGTCCAAAGACATATTCCCCCCGGCTGAAAAAATAACATCCAAATAAAATTGTTATAAAATGGTTTATAAGGCTTATTTTTAAAGAAGTTAACCCTGCGCTCGTGCAAATAAATATAAATGGACTGCGGATTTTAGAATAAACCAATGCGGATATTTCTTTCATCTTCTTGTTGTTGATGGGTGATATCCCCACCGTTTTCTTCTTTCTCCATAAAAAGCACGCAAAGACTCTTGATGATAAGCATTAAATATCCTAATGTCTTCCGGCGCGCATTGGTTTGTACCAATGTTTTTTACAATATGCTTTGTTATTTTTTTATGTTGCTTTGTAAGCCCAGGACAATAACTCATTCTGTTCTTTCTATTGCCATGCAGAACTGTCCCTTTTTTTCAATGCAATTTGAAATCTTACAGTTGTTCGGCAATATATTTTCAAATTCTTTTCTTGTGAATCCATCCCAAGGATGCCCTTGTGCAAAATCTTTGGTTGGGATGGTTATTAAAAGCCTTCCGCCAACAGAAAGGCAATTAATCATTTGGTAAAGAGCATCATTTTTGCCTTGTTCAATATGCTCTAAAACTGATATGCAGGTTACAAAATCAAAGTTGGAAAGCATTTTATTTTTTGTTCTTATATCCCACAATAAAAATGACCCAGGATATTCAAAGCCTGGCTTCTCTAGGTCAACTCCATAAAGTTTATACCCTCGGGAAATAACTTCGTGGCAAAAAAGATTGCGGGAACACCCAACATCAAGAACCTTGCTAGCTTGCCATTTATCAAGTTTCGGCAAATAATCTAAAACAAAATCCCATTCAACATCCCGAATGTGCCACCCGGTAATTTTATAAGACAAATAAAGACACCAAAATCTGAATCTTCCAAGGTATGGAAAAGACTTAAACGGCTTAACTATGTACTTTGCTATTAGACTTCGCATTTGCTGGATGTTTCATTAACCCTAGTTTTTTAAGAATCGCCCTGTATGTAAAGAAAAATTCATTCTGAATCATTGCGTTGGCTATGTATCCTCGACCAGCCTTAAGATGAACAAAAAGTTTTATAATCGCCAACGGCATAAACTCCCAAAATCCGCCACCCAGGGGAAGCGCCACAATAGACTTTGCCCATTTATCATAAAAATGATGCCCCTTGTTATTCTGCTGATAAACTACATGAAGTCCGCGGTTAATCTTATATATATCATCTTTAACTAAATACCCAACCTTTAAAGCGTGTTCGTTAATCTTCGCCTTCGGAAAATAAAGACACTCATAAACATTTATAACATCCGCATTAATTTGCTGATAAAGATTATAGCTAAGTTCGTGCGTCATGTCGGATTCGTAGGGAAGCCCTGAGATATGGTCTACCATCAATTTTATTCCGTATTTCTTTACCCATCCGGCAACCTTGATAATCTGTTCATTTGTTTCAGGCCTATCTAAAATTTCTTTTCTATGCTGAGGACATCCAGACTGAATCCCAAACCACATCGTTTGACATTTTGACAATGCCATTTCTTTTACCATTTCTTCGTCAATGCAATTAACGTGACCGAAACAGGCGAATGGCACGTTAACGTACTTACGATATTCTGGTAAAAACTGCATCAACCACTTCTTGTCTAGCGTTAGAATGTCGTCAACAAATAAGACATTTCTTAATCCATACTTTTCCTTCATCATCTTTAACTCTGCGATACAGCTTTCTACCGTTCGCTTCATCTTAACGTACTGACCGACTTCCCTTAGCTGTTGGTTTCCACAGAATGTACAGTTTGAAACCAAAACATTATTTGCAAAAAACCATCCGTTTTTAGGAAGGGTCATACAATAAACATCATCTGTTTCATTAAGCCATTGTATAGATTTAACCCTGTGGTTTTCGTATGCCCCTGTTGCCCATCCCTTTTTTAATGTAGTTTTTCTTTTTTTCTTTGATTCTTCATTAAACATTGGATTATTAATTTTCATTCTCTCAGAAATTTCAGGATGATTTCTTAAATGTTCTTTCATGCAAGAAAACAATTCTAAATTATCCAAATCATTATTAAATCTATTCCCATCTTTATGATGAACAACCTCCCCAGAAACAATCCTTCTTCCGATTTTATATTCCATTAATATTCTATGAACCTTATCTCTTTTCCTTCTGGCCCAACATACATCAAAATATCCTTTTTCTTCTCCGCCTGAAACTTCAAACCTGATAGCCTTTATTCTTTGTCCTTCAACTAATTCTTTTGCCATGATTGGCTTTTCTTCATAATATGATTCGCCATTGTATTGATTCCCTATTTTAAAAGTCCAAAATCTATGCTCCGGCGAACAATCAATATGCGTGCCATCTGTAAAATTAACCCGTATTAATTCACTTTTCCCATATTTATCTATTGAAACAGCATCAGAAACCTCAACTCTATCAGTATTGAAATTATAAGTATAAACTGGAATACTCTTGAATCCCCTCTCATAAATGTCTTTTATTGGAATATAGCCATAAATAGTATTTACTTTCGTATCGCCCCTGAGTGGATTATATGGGCATCCGTAAGAGGTCATAAATAATTGTGTATGCCGATGCTCTGGTGGTAACTCACGGAAAAAGTCATCGCGCTCAGGCCACAAATTATCAGGTTCAAACTTACCCCCAAAATGTCTTACGCCATCACCCTGAACAACCTCATCAATAAACCAATTTTCGGCAACAACTTCTGGGACAAGGGTCGGCATGGTTCCACCAAAAACAATATGAACAGGATTTCCAGATTCATCTTTTACTTCTTTCTTTACTCTTTCAGCAAACTGTACGCCCGCTTGGTAGGTAGCTGACAAGACGGTGAAACAAGCTATGTCTGGCTTCCACTCTTTCATTTCTTTTATAAGCCAGTCTTGAATATTGCAAAACCTCTCCACAAACTTGTTTTGTTGATACCCTCTGTTTCCCTGTTTCGGGTCAAAGAATAACTGTACGTCATGCCCCTGCTTCTTAAGCCAACTCATAACGTACCCTGCGCCAGGGTTGATATCCTCGAACGCCACAAAAGCAAACTTCATCTTGCGGTCGTACTTCTTACCCTCAAAACATTTTCCTTCGTTCCATTTCCCCGTCCTGAGAGTCGGTTGCGAAAAAATCTTTTCAGTTTGAGTTTGCATGATGATGCCTCATGTGTTCTGATTGATTATTAAATAACATTAAGTTACCTATTGAATTATCTGTCTTTACCTCATTTTTATGATGAACAACCTCCCACCTTTTTAAATATCTTCCTAAATGTTGCTCCATAACCAAGCGATGCTCAAAAATATAACCTTTAATGTTTCTATTGGGATGATTAGGTGAAAATATCATCACATAACCATCGTTATCTACATACTTCCCCCCTTTCCAAGCAGGATGTTTCTTACCAAACCGTATCTTCTCTGGACTTACTTTAAATTTCTTACCAACCTGATAAACTTTAAGACATTGTTTAGAGCATACAAAACCTCTTTTATTTTTTATCTGGTAAGGAAAAATTTTAAATTCCTTAGTGCATACGGGACAATTTTTAATAATCATAATATACTCCAATAAACACATCTGCGTTTGATCTATTAAAATTTTGTAAAGCATATTGATAACAACGGTCTTGATGTTCTTTTAAATTCTGCGAAACTTCTTCGATAGCTTCTTTAAAATCTTTTACTCTTGGTTCAGCTATATATCCAAAGTCTGTGCACATTTCCCTAAGACTACCCCTATTGCTAACAACTACTGAACACCCACACGAAGAAGCCTCCGCTACAACTCTACAATAACCTTCAGGATATAAAGAGCTGACACAGACCACATGACTGCGCTGATAATAAGCCGGAAGGTCTTTGTACGAAACGTCTTCAAGATAAGTGAACTCATATTTGTCTTTATTGTTTAACAACCTCTCTGCGCCTTCAATGATATGCCTTCCTTTTTCTGGAATCGGTCTGCCTACAAACAAAACCCTTATCTTATCATTCATACGCGGCATAGGTTTAAAAATTGTTTGGTCAACCCAATGATTAAATATTCTGACCTTTCTCTCATCTACCATCCATCGGATGTTGTCAGACCCATTTGCGCCTTCCACAAATAGTAGGTCACAATTCTTAAATATGTATCTAGCAACTGAACTGATAACGCCTCGTTTAAAATCATAGAGAGCCAGAAGGGTCAGAAAGACCTTTACCTTGAACACCTTTTTTAGTAGAACGGCGACTAGACCGCTTATTAAGCCTTGTGCGTGGATGATGTCGTATTTTCTTTTTGAAAGTAACACGAAAGACCAAAAAAACATTTGTGGCATTACCGTAATAAAATTTTTTAGGCTTATGCCTTTCCATGCCCCCTGATTTAATAACCATCTCATTCGGTGTATTTTTAGACTTCCTTTTGGATAATAAAATTCTTCGTATGCCTTTGCTCGTCCTTGAAAAGGCTGAAAGGTTAAAACCGTGACATTGAACCATTTTTTTGCCTCGTTGCATAATCCCTCTGCGAAAGTTTCTGCCCCTCCGATGTTGGGTGGATAGAAAGGAGTAAGAATTAATATTTTCTTACTCATTTATATTTCATGCTTTGGTGAATCATAATCACACCCCTGGCAAACAAAAGACACGCCACAAGAAAAGATAAATCCGGTCTTTGTATTAATCTTTTCCACTTTCCATTCTGCGTAAATATTTCCCAACAACGATATTTAAAAGTTAATAATCTGTCTTCTGGGTTCTTTGATTTATATTGATTAAGGCTCTGGGCATAGTAGGCTTTTTTCTTAAGATATTTAAAAAGCCCAACCTTATCGTGATGATAAAATGGATAATCTGTTGTCCCAAAAACAGCGTTTGGTATTGCTTTTATAATCTGACGTTCCCAATCGCTATCCTCAACCCCATGCAAAGATTCATCAAACAATGGACAATTCTTTGTCCTAATAAATCTTACCACGTCCACCAATGTCCCGTTGTAGAACTGACGCTCCCAGTCACGCAAATACCCAAAAAAACCATCCGTTACTATACGCTCTGGTATATATAATGCCGTGTACCAATCTATTTTGTTTACGCAATCCTCTAAAAGTTTTGGGTGAAGGCGCATATCTGAATCAATCCAAATAAGATATTCTCCTTGCGCGCGCTTAATCCCTATATTCCTTTGCTGTGAACGCTCAAGCCCTTCATCAACAACAATTATTTCAACATTTTTATATGTGCTTCTTTTTATAGCCTCTACGCAACCCTTAACGTGCGGGTCGTTTCTAACTATTGGGATAACACATGAAACCATTCCATTAACCAACTGAAACCTCCTCATGCAATCCGGCAAACCTATTCACAACCTTTTTCCCTATCCGATAATATTGCTTCACATCATCGGCGGTTCTTATATGCCACAACTTGTTTAATAAGAATTTTGGATTAAGACCAATGTTATAATATTTTCTTTGAAGTTTTAACGCTTCTTTAAATGGATATTTCATCTGCGCAACCTGGTGGCACATATCCCATTTATCCCAATCTTTTGTTATAATAAGCCCTTCCTTATCAAGCTCTTTATATGCGGTCGTTCCTGGATACGGCATAAAGATTGTAGCTTGCATTGATGCCGCCCAGTCATTTAAAAGAATCCATTTAACCATTTTATAAGTGTTATATTCTTCCTTAAGCGTTTCCCATGGGTACCCCATCATAACCGTCAAATGATTCCATATCCCCGCCATGCGCGAAGCAATTAAATTCGGCGCAACTTCTTTAACCGAATATCCTTTATTAAGTTTATCAAGCGTTGTTTGATTTGCGGATTCAAACCCCCAAAGGATAAATCTGCACCCAGCCTTCGCCATAAGCTGAAAATCTTCCGGCTTTAATGCCTTAAACCTCATGTTGCATCCCCATCTAATAAACTTATTCATTGTTGTTGGCTTACCATCCGGGCCTTCACATTCTTCATTTATCATCTTGTCGCAAAATTCATGCAACCATTTTCCAACAGGAAAAGTTCCGCTATCATCAAAGAACTCTTTAAACCCAATATTAATAAGCCCCTGAACCTCATCTAAAAACTCATCTACCGGACGAATCATGTTTTCTGGGTGATAATCAACATAAGTGCAAAAAGTACAAGATGCCGTACTTCCATCTTGATGTTTTGGTCTATACCAACAATCTTGCGCGGCCATTGTATAAGTAGCTGGAACATATTTATAATTTCCGTTATTTTCAGAATAAAGCCACCACCGCGAAATATATCTGTCTATCGCCGGCAACTTTCCTTCCCATTCTTTTTGGCTTATGATTTTGAAGGCTTCCCTATACCATTTCCCGCCTTGAATAAAATAATCTGCCTTACAATTTGCCTTGCTTTCTTCGGGAAGCGCAGTTGTATGAAGTCCACATAAAATTATCTTGATGCCTGGAAGATTTGTTTTTATGGCATTAATTATTTCCCAATACCTTTTAACAACCATCGTGTTTTCTTCGAAAACAATATAGTCTGGCTTCATGTCGGACAATATTTTGGCAAACTCAGATTCCGATATTTTTTCGGCAACTGAATCAATCAACATAACTTCGTTTCCGGCATGAACTAACATGGTAAGAAAAAGGGAAGGAACTACGGGGAAAATATTATTTTCGTCTTTGAAATATTGTTGCTGGCGGTTTTGCTGAACCTGCGGTTGCCCTTTATCCGTGTTAAACGGAGGAACCGCAAAAAGAACTTTAGGCATAAAAACCTTGTTGATGTTTTTTCCAGATTGAAACTGTATCAACAAACGTGCTAATTATCGACGACAACCTGACGCTTCCTTTATTTTTTTGTGGCTTAACTTTTATCGGAGCATCTATTATTCGAAACCCATTATAACGCAAAGCAACTATTAATTCAAGGTCAAAAGCAAATTTTTTGCATTTTATTTTATTAATAGCCTTTTCCAGAGCGTACTTACGAAACACCTTTAATCCGGCTTGTGTATCTCTAAAATCAAACCCAAAAAGAAACCTAACAATAAGGTTATATGTTCGGCTTACGAAAGTCCTCAAAGTGGAATAATTCGTTATGCTATAGGGGTGTCGCTTGTTTCCAATAACAACATCTGCGCAATATGTATCCATCAACCTTAAAAATGAAGTTATGTCCCGATGTTCTATTTGTCCATCACCATCCAAAAAAACTATTAAGTCATCATCTTCTGGCTTAAAAATATTTCTTGCGCAAATATACCCACATAATAAAGCCCACCCCTTGCCTATTGAATGATTAATGGAAACAACGTTCGTTTTTAATTTATTAAGCTGGTATAAAGTGTTATCGGTTGATTCGTCGTTAACAAACAAAATCTTTGAATTAATAAGATTTTTATTAGCCCAAGACCTTAAATCTTTAACGGTGTTTAATATCGTTTCTTCTTCGTTTCTTACTGGAAGGATAATGATAATCATTTTTGATTAATAAGTTTCAAAATTTCTTCCGCCGCCATTTTTGAATTTTTAACATTGTTTCTAGTTGGAAAATATACATTGTATATAACTTGTTGGATATCTTGTCTTGATGGTATTTTGCGGTATCCATTAGCCAATGCCCATTGTTCACAAGCCTCAGCTTCAATATATTTCCATCCGTTATCTAGCTCTTTACCTTCCATCGGATTTCCTTATGAGGTCAGATATTAAATAACCCAATGTAAATGCAACAATTAAACTAACCCCATAGTCATTAATTGAAATGATAATTTGTTCACTCATTAAAACCTCCGGTCATTGGTTTTAAGTCGTCTCTTCTTCCTTACCTTCTTACATTTCCATTTAAAACATTTTGGCGGTCGTCCTCTGCGTGGAATTAACCATTCTTTTCCACACCGTTTACATTTCCATAAACCTATTGCTGACATCCAGAACCCCCGGTCATTGGTTTACCTTTAACCCACACTTTAAACTTCTCCAAACATTTATCACAGATATCCATTTCTTGTTCCATAAATCCATCCATATACCCAATCGTCTTAAATAACCGCCATCGTTTGCGAAGTTCCCAATCGCCATGCCCATCACATATATCACATCTACGTTCTAGGCTCATCCGTCCCTCCGTTCAGCTTATTGTGCCCATGCGTTAAGAACCATTTCATCAGCGATAATTTCCATGCCTTTGAAGCTGTAATCTTGATAATCATAGTCTAAAACTCTTTTAAGAAGTCTTTCCGCTTCTTCAAATGGTTCGTCATCTCCGACAATGCAATGGAAACATTTATCGGTATTAGTTAAGCTAACTTTAACAATCTTCATTTATCCATTCCGTTCAGCTTGATGATGTCGCTAATTGCAGTATTATAACCATCTATATAAGCGTCACATTCTCTTGCAGAATTTAGCCAGCTACAGATAGCTCCTGATGGTTTCTTCTCCGGCACCTTCACCTCGTATGGTTTAAGGGTGGAGTGGATGGCTTGAGCCAAATCAGTTGTATCATAATGACCACTTGTTTCTTCTTCTACTTTAAAAATAATATCTACAATATCTTCCACACTCGGAACCTTCACCGTACCTTGGGGGGAGCAGAAATACTCAATCTCTCTAATAGCGTGTTCGATAATTGAATCGTGTTGAGGCTCACCAATTTTATGTTTATTCAAGCGTGATTCATAGCAAAGTTGAGCAAGGATGGTTCTTAGCCGAACAATATCCAATCCCTTCTTCTCCGGCACAGAGAAGGTTTGGATTAATTGCGGAATAAAATATTTCTGTTCCCGTTCGTGAATATTCCAATAATTCTTTTTATTTCCATCGTTAATGAAATCTTTAAGGTCTTTTTCATTCATCATATTCACCTTGATTTTTATTTTGTTCAACTAAATCATACTCAATTAACTTAATAACACCTAAAACTTGTCCATACGTCATATCAAATTCTCTTGTGAATCTTTCTAATAATCGACCCAACTCATCATAAAGCATTTTTTCCTGTTCTAATTTATCCATTCAACTCCCCCCTTTGAGCCGCTTGGCAGATGGCTTTGGCTAATTTAGAAACATTCACCTTTACATCGTAATTAACTGGAATATCAAAACCTTGTCCAGAGGAGTTATCTATAATGATTGCTCTAAGCTGATTCTCATCCAACTCCTGCCTCTGGGGACGGGTAACTTCTCGTTTAATAGCTTCCCAAAAATCATATAATGCTTGGCGCATTGGACTAATACCACCTTCATCATCATTTTTAAGCCATTCTATATCTGAAAACAATGGGTCTAAATGTTTATATTGTTCATAAATATCATTAATCGGCTTAAGTTCCTTCTTCATTTCGCATCCTCCCTCAAAAGAATTTTAATCTCATCAACATTGACGTAAACATTCATATCTTTTTCTAGGTTATTAATAAGCGTTTCAATAAGGGCTTTAGTATCATCCCCATATTTCGGTCTAACTCGCATAGTTACTATTAGCTTCATTTCGACGGCTCCTTAACTGGCTCATAAGTTTCCTCAAATATATCGGGTTTACAGGGATAAAATTCTCCAGCAACACCTTTAATAATCCAATCAAATAATACGGCTTTCATTTTTCCTTCAAGAGTTTCAATCATAATATATGCATTTGTTATAGTTCTACTCGGTGGATGATATTGACCACAAAAAGTAAACTTATCAAATATTGCCTTTTTATTTTCATACATTTCCCAAAATAATTCAGGAGTTAATTGAATCGCTTCAATTACAACCGGTTTCTTTCGATATCTCATTCCCCCCTCACTTTCCCTCTTTTGACGTATTTAATATCAGATAAAACCTGGACAACTTTCTTTATTTTCTTTGGCTGGATAGAAGCGAGCATTTCGCAGAATTTATTTAGAACCTTAGCATTATCTTTTGGACAAAACTTTTTCATCGTTTATCCTTAGCTCTTTTGGCGTTTGGTCGTGGCTTTCGGCAAATCCGAAGTCCTAAAAACTCCCTTGCCTCTTGTCTTGTATTAAATTTTTTGACCCCTTTTTTGCCACATGAAAAATAAAACCTAACATTTCTTTCTTTGCTCCAAGCGGTCGGATAAAACCAGTCAATAAAATGCCACTTTCCATTTATCTTTTCAAGTGTTGAACCTTTTATTACGTATGGCCTATACCACTTCTTCATTCGACTTTAGCCTTATGGACAAACGCCATGTTTAATTTGAATAAAATTTAAAAGGAATATTCCGAAAATACCACCAATAAGAAATCCAAATAAAAACCATGAATCTTTATTCCATTCTCCAAATCTCATATCATTCCTTCCCCTTTTGACGGTGAGAAAGGTAGGAGTTACCCATGACCCGTTTATTGCTCTTGGCCTGTGAGGCGTTTACCCCAGGTAGGCTAATACCTTTTGTCATCGCCCTTTCCCTCCCACCGTTCATTTAGAATCCACCTTTTCGATGGTTACTTTATGTCCATTGACGTAAGCCTGTCCGCACTTAGGGCAAACTATTCCACTTTCGCCTTTATCGGTTATAAAGGCATCGCAGTTACGAAATTCTCCTGGTCCGCTAAACTTAAATCCACATTTACAATTCATATCTCTCCTTATTTAGATGGGCTGGCAAGGATTTGACGAACGCAAGTATTCTTGCTCAACTTTTTAACGTGCTTATGTCGCACTACTCTTTTTTGTTCGTAAAGTCACCTTGCATGGACTCTCTTGGGTACCTGAATCCCCCTAGGGCAGGTGCGTCTACCTATTCCGCCACAGCCCATCATTTAACCTTGAGTATCTTTGGACACGATAACCTTTAATGTGCCAATATCCATATCGCCGTATTCAGCAAGACCTCTAACTATCAGCCTTGTCATTTTTTTTAAATACCATTTATTTAATCCATTAGAGTTTTTTAGTATACTTTTCTTTTCTTTAATGGTTATAGAGATATTAAAAATTAAACTCTGTTCGTTACAGATTATAGTCGCCTTCATTTAGACCTCTCTTGGAGCATGGCGTCGGCGTATTTATAACAAATTTGACTTATTAAATTAGAAGATTCAACTTTTTCAATTTTTGACTGTATTCCAATGGCTTTTGTTAAAGATTGGTTAGATAACATCCCAACCACCGCCTGCCCCGCAAAATATTCTCTAAGGGTCATGCCTGTTTGCTTAACAAATACAGTTCTTCCATCAATCTGTATTTCTTCAACCTGTGGAAACGCTGGCCCACCGTCTTTTGTTGGTTCGGTCATTTTCTTTCTCCAAACGTGAAACGATCACTATGTTCTAATTCTCTAAGTCTATGTAAAGGATATTTATTTAAATAATTCCAATATTCTTTTGATAAATTTTCCATGATTATTAGTTTTTGCTTAAGCTCCCATAGCTCGTCCAAATCTCTAAGATAATTTGGTGTCATGCTTCTTCAATCCATTTCTTTATTTGTGCGTAATCCTGATCTTTTGTTACTGTCTGCATCGCCATCTGACGGATCAACTGATATCTTCGTTCCCCAATCACATCAACTCGAATAATGTACTCTTGCGGGCCGTGTTCGTCGTATTGCTTATGGCAGTTAAAACACCCTGAAAAACCGCATAGATCGTATTTGCCATCTATGAATGTTCCCCAACGTGTTGCGCGGTGACGACGCCCAACAATATGACAAGCATTAAGCCAAACTCCGACTTCTTGGCAAGATTCGCACTTTAGACCGGATTTTTCTTTAACCTTTTTAGCCCACATAATATCCAGTTTTCTTATTTGACACTTTTTCACTAAACAACCTCGTCAGCGTAACAATCCATTACTTTTAAATGTGCTGTCTTTTTCTCTTGCTCACGTAATTCAACCTTTCTGTTTTGTTTCCAATTTAAAGAAATTCTTTTTTTAATTTTTTGTTTTACCATTAGTTTCTCCAAGCGTTAGCAACGACCAGGGTTTAGGTATTCCAAGTTTATTTAATCCCGTTGTAAACCAGCGTTTAAACGGGTGAGTTTTCTTGGGCTTTTGGTGTCGCGTGTTTCCCATTATCAAATTTCATTTGTTGCATAGTGTTTGAGTTAAATCCTTAAAATCTTGACGTTCTTTTATTAGTTCTCGTTCGGACTCTATGAAACCATTTCCACCCTCTGGATAGCGTTTATTTAAGAAAGAATCAACCTTCCACCATAAATTTTCTGGAATTTCACGCATAACACCCTTAATCATGTCTTTAGTGGCGATCTTATTTAGTTTAGAAAATATTTTCTTATCCAAATCATCGGGTGTTTTGATTGCTTTGTTTGTGTTAATCGGGGTTCTTTTTTCCCAAGTACGAACCGCCGCGCGCCAATCTTTCATTTTATTTCGGCCAACCATCCACCCCTTTGATTCATAAAAATTAATAAAGGTTTCTGGATCAACACCATTTTTACGGTCTAAACAATAAGAACGCACATCATCTAAAGAGGGCCTATCTTTATATATTGGTTGGTTAGGTAAGGTTAGGTTAGGTAAGGTAGACGTTACTGTAACGTTACCGTTACGTTTCTTTTCTCGGTGTCGTTTTATTCTCTTTCTATTTGATTCTAATAGTTTTAGACCATGTTTGTGCCAATCGTTAATACGCTCTTTATCTGTCATTAAAAAGCAATTTTGTAACGTTGATTTACAAAATTTTTGTAATGAACATCGCGCCGCTTCACGTATTTGCTGATCCGTAAATCGGTGTAAATCTCCTTTAGGGGCAAATACAGCTACCCAAAGCCATAAAATACTCATATGTCCTAAAGCAGTTGCATAATCCACTCCTAACTCATTGGAAAGCATTTTTATCTTCCAGTGATCCATTAAGTTAGTGTGATATTCTATCCAAGCCATAGATTAAAAATTGTTAACCAAAATCGCCTAAATAAAACTAAATTGACCTATATTGTCTTCTACGAATTTTTTAGGTTTTACCCACATAAACCAACTATGCTTTACTCCATCAACGATCTGCCATTTATTAATAATCTCCATGCCGGAGTCTCGTAACTCTTTAATTCTTGCGTTATATTGGGCAACATGGAGATTTAATATCTCAGGAAGGGGAATCCATCTATCCGGGGATTGCTCAAACAAAAGTTTGATTTTGTCTCTTTGGGTCATTTTTGACATTCAGGACAGAAGTGTTCCCATCTATCCGTCTTTTGAATCTTCCAACCTTCTTCTTCGATTAGTGCAATAGATCCATCAAAGTCTTCGACGAGATCAAGAAAATCGTCACAACCATCACAATAAACTCTATATTCATGGCAACCTGGTTCTGGATGTTTTTCTAAGGTCATATTTACCTCGCTGCGTCGATTAATTTTTTCTCAATCATTATTTCTTGATTAACTGTGTCTATTCTTTGTTTAACACTTTTGACATGGGAATCTGCATTGTTTAAACTATTCTTAGCGACTCTTAGTTCTTCGCAAGCAATTGTGTGTTCTTCGGTGAGGATATTCAAACGATCCATTAAATCTCTTAGTATTTCTGCCATAATAATCCTTTTTAATGCCGGATTATGCTGACTCACCGGCAAGGGTTAAATCGTAACTACCGACTGGCGGTCGGCGTCAGCATCCCTATTTTTTCAATCATTGAGTCAAGTTCGGTACAAAATATACGAAGCTGTTTTTCTAGTTCCAACAAAAATTTCTCATCACGTTCAACTCGAATAATCAATGGCTTTATTCCGGGATAGTAGCTCATAAAATCTAGCCACTTTCGACCAGTAACTAAAAGTTGACCTTGTGTTTGTTGGAAGTATTCGCTAGGTAAACAATTTTCAATCAAATAGCCAACATGATTTGCTAACATGGGGCATTTAACCTCTAATAAACCATCTTCACTAACTACTCCGTCGGGGCTCGCACCGTAGCCGTTCTCCATGCAAAAACCAACTTGCGTTACAATTTCGCCGGATAAAAATTGATAGAGTTTACGCGCTTCTTCTTCCATTTGAATCCCGCGTTGCATAGCACCGTTTTGATACGTTTCTTCGGGTATGCCAGTAATACGCTCTCCGACCAGTTGGTAAAGATACTTCTGACGTTGTTTGGATGGCTCGCCTTTGGTCGTTACGATGCGATCAAAGTTCGATGCTGTAGGAATACCGCAGCGAACCGCTTTCCAAACGTCTGTTCCTTGTTCCATATCAAGAACAATCATTGCTTCACCGCTTCTTTCTTGCTACGTTTTGCTTCAAGTGATGCGATTGCTTTTTGATAATCGGCGGCTAACAAATCTTCGAGTTTGGTTACTCCAAGATAAGCTAAAAATTTATCTTCTTTTTTCTCAAGACCAAGCTCGATTAACATATCGCGGATAGTGTGCATCTGTTTTTCACTGATTGTTTCGGTTGATACAGTTTGGACAGTAACGATCTTATCTTGAATCGTGTCCAATTCTGTTTCATCGAGCATGGCAAGACCTAATAAAGCTAATACGGCGCGTCGTTTCGCTTTAGTAACACACTTCATCATGGCATTGGCTAAAGCATCACCTTTTAATCCGGCCACGTTGACTGCGCCGTCTTCGTCAGTGTAGCGACCATCTGCTTTCTTGGCTCTAACGGTGACTACATAAACATCCTCGATTTTTTCCTTCTTTGTAACTTCGTGGCTAATCCCGTAAATCTGAGAAAGTTGCTGAGTTGCACCCTTATCGGCATATAAAACTTGCTTACCTTGGAGGGTAATTAATTTAAATGGTTGTGTTGCCGGATCTAAACCAATCCGATCACAAAGCCGATTGTAATACTCAACTTTTTGCGCTGAATTTAACTTACTTAAATCTCCATTCAAAACCAGAGAAGAAACAATCTCCGGCGATAATCCCTCTTTTTTGGGTTCTATCTGGTTAATCATTTAAAGCTCCTTTATTAGCGGCGTTTTGTGCCTGTCTAATTAAATATTCGTTATCAATTTGTTCGAGTTCTTGTTTTAAGTCATCTCGATACTGTTGTAAAATTTTTATTTCCCTATGAATTTTAAGAATTTCTTCTTTAAGATTCATTGATCTAACCTCCTTAAACTTGCTTTACAATCGTCGCAAATTTCTTGTTCTGAAGGCTCTAAGCAATACCCGCATTTCGGCTCATCATCCCATTGGGGCTGAGGCCATTTAAGGTTAAGAGTTCCATTTGTTTCGTAGGCTTGCATTGATTCTAGTTTTTCTTGTGGGAAGCTCATTTGGACACCTCCTTAGCAAGAAAATAATTTACGTTTTTGAGCCAGTTTCGGTTAAGCCCCTTTTTGTCATTTCCCGCGTTAATCGGAGCATACCGGCTTGAAAGGAAAGCGATAAAACTTTCAAACTCAAATCGTCCATAGTGGGCAAATCGTTGTCGATTATTTTTAACAGTGTTAACACAGACTTTTCGACATTCTGCCGTAGTTGAGCATTTGACGCTTCTGATTCCGTATGGGTATTTCGCATTAGCGCCCCCTTCTGCCTTATAAATGGCATTAACTATTTGCTCATCTGTGTAATCATCGGCTTTAGCTATGCTGCAAGCGATAATGACTATAGCCGCCGATAAGACCAGGCTTGCTACAAGGTAAAATGCGCTTAACTCATATTCCTCTTGAGTTCTCATTGCGCCCTCCAAATAAAAAAGGACAAGGTTATTGCCTGGTCAGCAAACACAAAAAAACCCATCCCTTGCGAGATAGGTTCTTGTGAAATAACCTTGCCCCTATTTTTAACTTTGTCTGACTGACCAGGTCTTTGAGAGTACATTTGTATATTGCTTTCGCATATCCTCTCTACCTGTCCGCTTTTTATTGACTAATTTCGAGTAATTAGTCAAGATGTGAAACAACTGCGGATTCCAGGTAGGATTTTGTTTGACTGTCTTAAAGTATAGTTTATACCCTTTTTCCTGTCAAGTATTTTTTCAAACTATTTTATATTGAGAAATTTTTGAATTTGTCTTTCAATGTCTCGACGGAGAATCGAATATATCCTTTCGTTGTGTTAACCGATGTGTGTCCAACCTGATCCGAAATACTCATAATATCTACATTTTGTCGATGCGATTCTGTAATAAAAAAATGACGGAAAGAATGTGCATGAAGTTTTTTATTTATGTTAGCGCGAGTAGTCCATTTTTTGATTATGTAATTAATAATGTTGCCTTGCTTAAATGGAAATAAATAATCTTCTGCGCTC
>Ga0310813_10000894_pt1 | contig 18155 bp, 19 predicted proteins | sample YN3metagenome_FD_203086 | JGI IMG/M metagenome (GOLD analysis project Ga0310813, IMG submission 203086) | Soil microbial communities from experimental microcosm in Duke University, North Carolina, United States - YN3 | ecosystem: Engineered > Artificial ecosystem > Soil microcosm > Unclassified...
TGACGCGCGCGCTGCATCCGCGGCGTCACCTGGGCGAACGCGGTCTTGTCGAAGTAGGCATCCTTGACGTGGCAGAACGTGCAATCGTTGCCCATCGCCGACGCGAACATGCCCATCGACTCGAAGAACGTGTCGACGGGAATGCCCTTGAGGATCTGAACGCTCTTGAACACGTCGTCCGACATCTGCACTTTGTCGCCCGCCGCCTGTGCTGGCGGTGCCTGCGCGTTGGCCCCGATTTGCACCAGAAGACAGGTCGAAATGGCGATGGCGGCGGCAAAGAAGCGTTTCATGGGGGCGGAGCATACCACTGCCGAGTGGCGGTTGCAGCCGCTGCTTCCACGGTGCTACGCTTCAGCCCTCGCGAAGGTCTTCCTAACGCGGAGGTATTTCGTAATGAGAACGACGCTGCTGACGCTCATCGTTGCCGGAGCGCTGCTGGTGGCGGCCCAGCCCGCCCGCGCGCACCATTCCTTTGCCGCGGAATTCGACGTGAACCAGCCGGTGACGTTGAAGGGCACGCTCACGAAGATGGAGTGGTTCAACCCGCACGGCTGGATCTACATCGACGTAGCCAACCCCGATGGCTCGGTGACGAACTGGGGCATCGAGGCTGGTGCGCCGACCGCGCTGCTGCGCCGCGGCCTTCGCAAGACCGACTTCCCAACCGGCGTCAAGGTTGTCGTCGAGGGATATAAGGCGAAGAGCGGTGCGCCACGAGCGAACGGCAAAACCGTGACGTTCGAGGACGGACGCAACTTCTTCCTCGGCGCCAACGACGCGGACGCCGCCGCCCCGAAATAAGTCTGGCGTGTCGGGGCGGACGTTTACGTCCGCCCCACGTTATCGCGGCCCGAGCTCTCCACGCCGGGCCCGCTCTTCCTGGTCGTACGCGTAGCACTCGTACTCGAGGATACGTACGTGCTGTTCCTTGCGGCGATACAGCGGAAAGCTGACCTTCCACGGCCGCGTGAATACATTCGGATCTTCAATCGTCGCTTCGTACTGGATGTGATCCGGCGTGCTCAACGTGTAGCGCTCCACCACATGTAGATCCGCGCTGTGGAAGTTTCCGGCGCGATCGAACCACGTCTGATCGGTGAAGTGCCGAACATCGACCACGAGCGTATCGCCTTCCCAGTGGCCGCGTGAATCGCCCATGAACCACTCGATTGGCCCGGGCGGATGCTCGCTGTTCATGAAGATGCTGCGTGTCGTGTGCGCGTACTCGCTGAACACCGCGATGTAGGCCGGCGACTGCACGATCTGAAAAGGGAACGGCGCATACATCGTGCGCGGCACGCCAAGCAGAAAGCACTTCGCCTCGTGATCGAGCGTCGCGCTATTGCGGAAGTTCTCTTCCTTCTTGGCGCGCGCCCAGGGCTGATACGGGATGTCATTGCCCTCGACAATGCCTTGTCCAGCCGGTACGCCCAGGCGCGCCGCGTGATCCTGGATGTCGAAGTTGGCCGTGGTGAGCGCCTGCCAGACGCCGTTCAGGTCGGGCTTGCCATCGGACGTTCGCGGAAGGGCACTCCTCTGCTGCGCGGATACGCTCGACGCCTGCAACAGCATCAAGACGAAGAGCGCGATCCTCATTGCGGCGGCAGGCCCAACCAGATCTTGTGTTCGCGTGTGAGATCCGGCAGGTCGTGATCGCTTTCGATGCACGGTTCCTCCCACACCTCGTGCCCCTTCTCGAATCGGATGATTGGCATCGCCATCGTCCATGGGCGCGTGTAGGCCTTCGCATCGACGAGCGTGGTCTCGTAGAGAATCGTGTCGGCGTTGACGAGCGTGAAGCGCTCGCTGACATGCAGCGCGTCGCTGTGAAAATGTCCGGAGATGCTCAGCCACGTGCGATCCGTCAGGTTCGTCGTATCGACGACGAGCGTGTCGCCTTCCCAGTGCCCGCGCGAGTCGCCCATCAAGAGACGGAGTGATGCGCCGATGTGCGGGCTGTTGTCCGTCGGAATGATGCGGTACTCGTGGGCAAACTCGCCGACGAACGCGAAGACGTTTGGCGCCTGAACAATTGCGATGCCTCGCGGCGCGTACACCTGTCGCGGCACGCCGGCCAACCAGCAGGCGCCGATCGGATCGATATAGTGATCCCAGTTGTCCTGCCGCTTGTTCGCGTACTGCGGCAAATAGGGAACTTTGCCATCAGGCGGATCGACGATGAGCGAGACCTGCGGATTGAGAAACGCGTCCCCTTTGTAATCCTCGATGTTCTGGCTGCCGTTGGCAGTGACGGGATTCCATGCGCCGTTCATGTTCGGCGTCCCGTCCGGATTGCGCGGCGGCTTGAAGGCGGCGGCTTTCGCTTTGGCGCACGGATAGAAGTCACTCGACTTCGACGGACATCCGGCGATCTGCGCCGGTCGCGCGCCGCCTTCCTGTGCGCCGACCGCGATGCCAGCGAGGAGAAGACAGGCGAGCGCGCTAAGGAACCCTCTTCGTGCGGTTGCCATACTCGTCGAGCTCGAAGCGGATACGATTCCCCTTCTCATCGAGTATCTCCAGCGACATCTGAAACAGCAGTGGCGGCGGCGCGTTGTGCGGGACCGTGGCTTCGAGGATATAGAGACGTTTCTCGAACAGGTTGATCTCGGCGTAGGTGACCGTGCCATCCGGATTTGTGATGTGCAGCTCGTGACCCGGAATCCGATCGACCTGCTCGTAGGCGTCGAAGGTCACCTCGCCTCCGCGCTTGCGGAAATTCGTCGCTGCGAACGCGACCGAACCGAGCACGTCGGTGATGTCCGGATCGCTGGCGTAGTTCACGACCGTGACAGAGTAACGGCTCGCGCCGTCCTGCACGGAGTGAATGCGCGCCGGGACGCTGTGGCCTCGCCATGACGTGTAGGTGAACTCCTCAATCTTCGGCTGGCCCGGCATCGAGACACCGAAGCGATCGCCAGGGTCGCGATACTCGATCCAGTCGGCCGCATGCGCCGACGACGCAACAAACACGAAGGCCGCGAAGAGCGCGACCGCTCTATTCAACCGGCTCGACCCGAACGAGCGATGCGCCCAGATTGTTCCCCACCCAGAACGCCGGCGGATTGCTGCCGTTGTCGACGTTGACGCGGCGGATGTTCGTCATGCGCGGCAGCAGATACTCGACCACCTCGCCCGTTTTCGTGTTCACGCGCACGACGTGATCGTTGTTCATGCCGCCAGCCCAGGCGAACCCGGCGCGATCGGATATGGCGTCGTAGACATTCGTCCAGGGCGTCGGCACCGCAAATTCCTGGAACGTCTCCGTCCTCGTATCAAACATTCCGATCTTGTTGCCGCGGAATTCAGCGAACCAGAGACGATCCTGCGCGTCCATGTGGCCGCGGCGCGGCCCGGCGTTCGGCGTCGGCGTCGCAAACGGCGTCACCTTCTTCGTCTTGCCGTCGATCCTGATGATGTAGGTGCCGTTCAGATTCATGCCGTAGAAGTTGTTCTTCGAATCCGACGAGACTCCGTAGGAGCTGAGCTCCTTGACGAGGGCCTTGTCCTCGAGGCCGACGCCGTAGTCCACCGTCTTCCATTCGCCCGTCTTCACGTCTACCTGATACTCGTTGTCGCCGCCAATCCACACCTGACCATCGACATCCGAGTTGATCGGCATGACCATGGCGATGCGTGCTTCGTCACGGTCCTTGAAAGTCGGCGAGCCCCACGTCTGAAAACGTTTCGTGGCGCGATCGAACTTGGCGAGGCTTCCCTGATACATCGTGCCCATCCAGATGTTTTCCTGCTTGTCGAGCACGAGATCGAGCGAGCCCTGCGGCGCTCCAGGCTTGGTCATCGGCAACGGATACTCGGTGACCTTGCCGGTCTTCGGATCGAGCATGCCGAGCATGTTCGTACCGAAGTCGCCATACCACACGTTGCCCTGCGAGTCGGCGGCGGCATCGTGCGGGAGCGCTTCCTTCCGCGGGAGATCGTATTCGGTGATGATGACGCGCGTGGCTTTGCCGGTCGGACGTGGATAGGTCTTCAGGGGGTACGTCCACGTCGTGCGTCCCTCACTCAGGTTGATGCTCGCGAGGTACGCGGCCGCGGCGCCGACGCGATCCTTCATCACAGGATCCTCGCCTTCGCGGCCGCCCATGCTCTGCTGCAAAATCGGGTTCGACCGGCCGCCGCCATGCTCGTTCGGGCGCAGCTGCGGACGCTCTGGCGTCGAGCCCTGCGCGTAGCGCCCCATCCGCTCGAGGACTTTCGCCCACTCCTCTGCGTTGTGCTTGCTGCGCGCGACGCGCTCCAGCGTGTGGCACTGCGTGCAATTCAGCAGGCCGTTCTTCATCTCAGTCGTCCCCGGCCAGCTCATGAACCACTCGCCGTTGGTGAGCTGCGCGGCGAGGTCCTGTGTCTTGCGCAGCTTGAGATCGAGCTGCGTCGCTCGCCCCGCTGCAATGTCCACAGTCGAAGGACCTTCGAGGTCGTACCCCGCGGCGCGGACGCGAATCGCATAGGTGCCGGGCTCGAGCCGGCTCGCCGGAAAGGCATAACGGCCCTGCGCATCGCTCAACACGCTCACGGTCATCGTTCCACCGGCGCGCTTCGCGCTGACGATGACGCCCTCCATCGCGCCTTCTGCCGGCGATGAAACGATGCCGGTCAACGCAGGACCGGACTGGGCAACAAGCAGTACCGCCGCGGAAAATGCGAGGGAAATGGTGAACAGGCTCTTGCGGATCACTGGTGCCCTCCCTGACGGCCCACATCATATAATCCCCGGCATCGGATACAAGGCCCTCGGCCCTTGGAGGTTGTGATGAGAAAGTGTGCTTGGCTGCTGCTCTGCGGCGGCATCGTCGGACTCTCGCTGTCGCTCCAGGCGCAGCAGCAGACCGCTGACCTCATTCTTACGAACGGAAAGATCATTACCGTCAACGATACCTTCCAGATCGCACAGGCGGTCGCGGTGAAAGGCGCACGCATCATCGCGGTCGGCAGCAACGCCGACATCCAGAAGCTGGCCGGGCCAAACACGAACCGCATCGACCTCAAGGGCAAGTCGGTTGTGCCGGGCTTCATCGACAACCACGCGCACTTCCAGGAGGAAGGCGCCTACTGGACGATGGAGCTCCGCTTCGACGGCATGGATACGCGCAAGAAGGTGCTTGACGCGATCGCTGCGAAGGCCAAGGCCACGCCAAACGGCGGATGGGTCTACAACCTCGGTGGCTGGTCTCCCGCCCAGTTCTCGGACGACAAACGAGAGTTCACTCGCGAGGAGCTGGACAAGGTCGCACCGAACAACCCCGTGTTCCTGCAGTTCACCCGCTGGGCGCAGTACCTGAATAGCAAAGCGATCGAACAGCTCGGCCTCGACAAGATGACCGACCCGTGGATCGAGCGCGACGCCAGCGGTCGTCCGACCGGCATCACGCGTGTGGCGGGTCGGAACATGCTCTTCAACAAGGCTGGCTTCCTGAAAACGGAGAACGGCGGCAAGGCCGAACTGCCCGCTGACGTCATCGAGCGCAATCAAAAGGCGATGCTCAAGGACTTCGCCATAGCCGGCCTCACCGCCTCGGGCGGACAGTGCTTGTGGGATGACCTGTATCGCAAGTTCGAACGTGAAGGCACGGCGAGCATGCGCTTCTTCTGCTTCCGCACGGTGAACGCCGGCGGCCGCGGCGCGGACGTGTTCCAGCGTCAGCTCGCCGAGGTTCCGATGCTTCGCTATCACGACGGCAACGAGTGGATGGACAACTCGAACTACGGCGAGCGCTTCCCGGGTGGCGGCGGCGGCGATGTGCTGACGCCCGGCCCCGAGCCGATTGCGCCGCAGGCGGCGTGGGATCAGTGGGGACAGTTCGGATTGGCCGCGGCGAAGGCCGGCATCCCGGTGCAGCTGCACACGGTGACCGAGAAGGCGATCGACGCGCAGCTCGATCAGGTCGAAAAGATCGCCAAGCAGGTGGACATCCGCCCGCTGCGGTGGGCGTTCATGCACATGGAAGCGGTCACGCCGGCTCAAGTCGAGCGCATGAAGAACCTGAACATGTTCCTGGCGATCAACCCGCGAGAAACGGTGTCGGGCGGACTGCTCCATCAAATCCAGGGTGACAAGGCGTTCGGCATGCCGCCGCTGAAGGAAATCCAGGACAGCGGCATCATGTGGGGCCTTGGCACGGACGCATTCGAAGTCAACCAGTTCCGTCCGTTCCAGACGCTCTACTGGTGCGTAACCGGAAAGATGGTCGGCGGCACGGTGGTCAACACGCACACGATCAGCCGCGAAGCGGCGCTCATCGCGCACACGCGCAGCAACGCCTACCTGTTCTTCCGCGAAAACGACCTCGGCTCGATTCAGCCGGGTCGCTTTGCCGACTTCCTCGTCACCGATAAGGATTACCTGACGGTTCCCGCCGAGCAGATCAAGGACATCAAGTCCGTGCTGACGGTGGTCGGCGGCAGGATTGTGTACGACGCGTCGAAGGACGCGCCGTCGACTTCTACGAGGTAACCATGAACAAGTCTCGAACCGTTGTCGTCGTTCTTCTCTACCTCAGCCTCGCGGCGGCGAAGCTGCCGGCGCAGGGCCAGGGCCGCGGTGGTCCGCCACCGCAGGTCGTTGAAAAGGCGACGCCGGAGGTGATGAACGCCGATCCGCAGATCGAAGACCGCACGCAGGATCGCGTCGGCTTCCCTGCGCACAAGATCATCGGCAATCTGTATTACATCGGCACAGTGACGCTGTCGTCGTATCTCATCACGACGCCGCAGGGCAACATCGTCATCAACAGCGACTACGAGGAAACGCTGCCGCTGATGAAGAAGGCGATCGAGTCGCTCGGCTTCAAGATGGAGGACACGAAGATCCTCCTCGCGAGTCACGCGCATCCGGATCACCAGACCGGCGACGCGATGTTCAAGCAGATGACGGGCGCGACGACCGAGTTCATGGCCGAAGACGTCCCTGCGCTGCAGAACATGAAGCCGGGCGGCAAGGAGCATCCGATCGACAAGATCATCCACGACGGCGACAAGGTGGAGCTCGGTGGGATGACGCTCACCGCACACCTGACGCCCGGCCACACGCTCGGCACCACGACGTGGACCTTCCCGGTGCGCGACGGAGGCCGTACATATAATGTCGTCATCGTTGGCGCAGGACTTCCCGACGATGCACGGATCGTCTACAACCAGCAGAATCCGCAGGCCGCGGAGCAGTGGGCGCAGACCATCGCGAAGCTCGAGAAGATGCCGTGCGATGTCTTCCTCGGTGCGCACAGCTGGTTCTTCAACCTGACCGGCAAGTACAAGAAACTGCAGGCGAACCCGAAGCAGAATCCGTATATCGATCCGGCCGGCTACAAGAAGTTCGTCGCCGACATGAAGACGACGCGCGAGAAATTAATCAAGGAACAGACCGCAGCAGGTCCGCCGCCTCCGCGCGGTGGCGGTGCGGGCCGCGGCGGCAACTAAGGGCAGCGAGCGCGGTCAATCTCGCCGCGCTTGCTCTTGAACGTTTCGACCCACTCCGGGATCCGGCTGACTCCTGAGACTTCGAACAGGTCGTAGAGCTGCTGATCCGTCAACTGCGCAAGCAGGTTTGCGAGGAACTTCCGTCCGGCCTCGCTGATCTGCGGATTCTCGAGAGTGCCAGTCACCGATTTGCTCAAGCGGCCGACACATGCGTCGGCGTCTTTCCAGATCGGCGTACTGGCCCACTCGTCGAGATTCACGCTGCCGCTCCCTGCTGCGTTGAATGTATTGGCATGGCCGAAGGTGAGCCCCACGTCGTGCAGCATCAGGAAAGGCCTGCCACACTGCCCGTCGACGAGAGGACCCGGCAGGCACAGAAGACGCTGCTGTTCACGCTTCGTATCCGTGTGCTGCATGAACACGGCGAGCAGCTTCAAGGCGTCGCGCTGCGCAACAGAGGCGCCGCCCATACTCTCGTCCGCGAGATCCAGCTCCCGCCAGCTCCATCCCGCTTTGCCGCCGGCAGCGCTCATCTCATATCCATCAGGACGACGTTCGATAACCGCCGGTGTAAAGACGTGCTCTCCCGTTATGCGCTCCGGACGATGCCACGGGTCCGAGGAGCACCCGCTGCAACGCACCTGGACCGGGTAGACGTGATCCGCCGCGAACCCCAACGCCCACAGAAGCCTGGTGGCGATTACCGAAGCTTGAACTTCGCGGTTGTGAGAGCCGTAGCGAACCTTCACGACGTCATGTGGAGTGATTGCGCACGCGAATTTCCGCGTTGAGCCGTGTAGCTTCCGTTCGACGTATTCGCAGTCGACCAGCTGGTTCGGTTCAAACGCTCCATCTACGAGCGGACCGGCCCTCAAGTCGAGCGAACCGATATCGGTGGGCGACCAGACCTGAGCGCTGCGCATGAAAGCGGTGCGCGCGCGATCGTCGAGTGGACGCTGCTGTGCGGCGCCCGAGTGCGCCACGCCGAAGATGGCAATGGCCAACAGCAGCATCGCAGGCGAACCTCCGCGCTTCATGCCGCATATCAGGGCAAGGCACTTGCCGCGGGGCGGCAAGCGGTTGTCGGCTGAAATGACGGCGGCAGGCCGCCATCTCACGAGATGTGGTTATCAGCGAACCGGCAGAGGTTCCCCATCTTCTTGATGGAAAATCAGCGGGAAACCATTGCTTTGGCGACGAACACCAGATTGGCGGGACGCTCCGCCAGGCGACGCATGTACCACGGAAACCACTGCTCGCCGTAGCTAATCAGCGTCTTGACGCGGTACCCATCGCGCGCCAGTCGCACCTGCTCGCCGCGCTGAATGCCGAACAGCAGATGAAACTCATACGCATCGCGTGCGATGCCCGAGCGCACGGCATGCTCGCGGATTCGATCGATCAACTGGCGATCGTGGGTGCCGAAAACGGGCCGGAGGCCCTCGCGCGTGGCGGCGAGCAGCCGCGTCGCCAGCTTGAAGTAGTTCTCATCCACGTCACGCTTGCGGGGATACGCGACGTTTGAAGACTCGAGATACGCGCCCTTGACGAGGCGGACCCCTCCGCCCAGCGGAATCAGCGACGCGAGATCGTCGGCAGTGCGGAGCAAGTAGGCCTGCACGCAAACACCAGCGTCCGGATACGCGCGCAGGGCGCGCCGCATGTCGAGCGTGCGGTCGACGTAGGAGCTTTGCTCCATGTCGATCCAGAGCATCACGCGCCGCTTTGCTGTTTCGTCGGCGAGGCGCAGGAGATTCGCCTGGCAATGCTGCGGATCGATGTCCAGGCCGAGCTGCGTCAGTTTTACGGAAATGTGCGCATCAAGTCGACGCGCGGCGATGGCCTCGCTCACCTCGACGTAGTGACGCATCGTCTCGTCGGCGGCGGCCACATCGGTGACGTTTTCCCCGAGACGCGTGAGCACCGAGCCGAGACCGTCGCGCTGCAGCTGCGCGGCCGCTGCGAGCGCCGCGTCCAGATCCTCGCCAGGCATGAAGCGGCTGACCGCTCGGCGGATGAACGGCAGCGTCGACGCACGCTGCCGCATCCACTGGTTTTGCGAAACCACGAGAAGTGTGCTGCGAATTACCCCACGTGGTCTTGATTTTAGATGAGACGCCGCGCGGCTTCAGGATCGACGTCTGGCGCGGTTCTGCTGTCGCAGGTCGCGATATTCCTGGCTCTGGCGCAGCGCATATTCCAGATCCTGTTGCGTCCAGTTGTTGTTAATGACCGTTTGCGTCCAGCTCTGGAGTCCCGCTGGATCCGGCTCGCGTCCCAACACGTCGCGATAGCTGCGGCGGACCATGCTTTCCGCGCTCCGGTAGGTCCAACGGTTGTTAGGCTGCTGGACGGCGCCATACGGGCCGTTCTGGCCGTAGGGGACGTTGTTGCCGTACCGCGGCACCGCGCGAGAAGAGCTGCCACGATAGGAGTCGACCTCGTACGAGGAAATGCGATCGTTGAAGCCGAGCGATCGCAGGTCGTTCAGATTCGAGCTGACGACCCTCGATTGGCCGCGCAGATTCGGATCCCGGTAGACGGTGACTGCCGCGTCGCCGAACAAGCGAATCGACGAGATCCGGTCGTTGATGTTGGCCGGCACGTTCGCACTGGTCTCGCCAATCGGCGAGCAGAAGTATCGGCCACCGTAGTTGATGTCCTCGTAGAAGCAGACGCCGGCGCGCGGCGTCGCTTCGCGGCCCCAGCGTTGTGCGTATGCCGGTGCGATGTTGCTTAAGAAAGCTGCGCCGAGCGCCAGTCCCAGCGTCATGGAACGCGTCATAGAAATCTCCGTCAGGGCTGGCGATGCGATCGAAATCAGCAAGGGTTCTGCCATGAACCGCGGGCGCAATTTCGCTCGCATCAAGCCGACTTGCGAGGTCGCGTCCATCGTGATCGATCGGCTGTCCGCAACAAGGGACGAGTCCCTGTACGGCTGACGTTGCCCCGCTCCGAACCGTGAGATAGGATGTCATTCCCTCCCCAATTCGGCTGCGACACTGACGACGCCCGATCGACCTACGGTTCTGCTTATCGAAGATGACCGCGCGACGCGTGAAATGTTCGAGTACGCGTTGCGCCTGGCGGGTTTCGACGTGTCAACCGCCGCCGACGGCCTCGGCGCGCTGCGCATTCTCGACCAGCACTACGTTCCCAACGCCATCGTCCTCGACCTCGATTTGCCGCAAGTGAGCGGCATCGACGTCCACCAGGAGGTCGTGTCCCACGCGGCGACGCAGGCCATTCCCATCATCATCGTCACGGGCACGACTTGGCGCGCACCGGCCGGCGTGTTCCGCACCCTGCGCAAGCCAATCAACTCCGACGTGCTCGTCAACGTGGTGCAACGTGCGCTGGCAAAGGAGCTCGACCAATCCGCGACGGGCGACGTCGCTCATCGCGGCGAGGAATCGTAAGCTCGCCGCTTAGCCACGGCGTGACGACGTGTTCGCCGCTACTGCATTCCTGATGAGAGCCTTGAACGCGCGTTTGTCAAGCTTGTCGCCTTCACGAAGGTCGATGGCGCGCCTGGTGTTGCCTTCGAGGCTGGAGTTGAACAGTCCCGCGGGATCCTTCAGCTGGGCGCCTTTGAGAAAGGTGAGCTTCACGACGTTCTTATAGGTTTCGCCGGTGCATATGAGTCCGTCGTGAGACCAGACCGGCACGCCGCGCCATTTCCATTCTTCGACAACTTCGGGATCGGCCTCCTTGATCAGAGAGCGAATCCGGGACAGGGCCTCGCCGCGCCAGTCGGCCAACTCTTTGATTCTCGCGTCGATCAGGCGCGATGCCGTAGCCATGTGTTCAGCGAGCCTCCCCGACTCGAGGCGATGATGCGAGGATGGTGATTTCCGCCGTCAGCACGGCGTTCGCCGGGATGACATCCGGCACGCCACGGTCCCCATACGCGAGGTGCGGCGCTATCTCCAGCCGCCGCGTTCCGCCGACGCGCATCCCTTCGACACCGTAGAACAGGCCGTTGACCAGCGAACGACGATCGATCCGCACTTCAGTAATGAGTGTCTCACCGTTGTCCTCGAGTCGCGCCACTCCGACCGGACCCCATGCGCTGTTCCAGCGCACCGGCTCTCCGCGGTGCAGCCAGAGCCGGAGGCAAACCTTGTAGTTGTGCTGGCGCCGCACCAGGTCTCCGCCACCAGGCACATCGACAAGAAGCGTCAATCCGGAACGGAGCCGTTCGCCCAGCGGCGCGCCTCTGCGTTCGAGCATCGCGGCTATTGCGTCGAGACCAGCCGCACGCGCGATCTCGAGCGGCGTCTCGCAGTCGTCGATGCGCGTGCGCAAGTCAGGATCCGCGCCCGCATCGAGCAGCAGCTGAATCGCCAGGCCGTTGCGCTCGGCGACGGCCATATGGAGCGGCGTGTAGTCGTTGATTCCGCGCTGGTTCGGGTCAGCGCCTGACGCAAGCAGCAGCCGCAGGATGGCGTCGACGTCGGTGCGCTGTGGCCCGCCGGGCACATCGCGCGTACAGGTCAGCGCGGCGATGAGCGGCGGAAAACCATCGTCCGCGGGCGCGTTTGGGTCGGCACCAATCTCGAGCAGCGTGCGAATGAATGCGAGCGGACTGTGGTAAATCGCGTACACGAGGCACGAGCCGATTCCGAGCGGCATGATGCCGTTGGGGACGACGTCCGGATCGTCCACGGCGGCGCGCAGCGCACCCAGATCTCCTTGTCGAAACGCGTCGTGGATCCGCGCAATGCGCCCTGGCTCCGCCACGCCCGTCACAGCTCGGTGGTGGCGGCAAGCGCCGATTCAACGCGGTCGAGCGGCGGCATCTCGCGTGCGCGGCCGGCGCGAAGGACGGACTCGAGGATTGGAATCTGGCCGCGCATCAATCGCCGCCACGGCAATCCCCACAGCATCGCGCGAGCAGTATACCGGTGAGTTCGGTCACGGCTCGGCCAGGTCAGTGTTCGCAGCGGACCTCGTCGTTTTTCGGCGCCGGCTTGGCTAAGTCGCAGCGTCTCTTCATAAAACCCGGCCGTCGTGGCGTGACTCTTCGGGCCTTGGTCTCCAACGTGCACACTGATCGCATCTCCTCGAAAGGAGAGTCACCATGCCGCATACAGCGCCGCCGCACGTGGACGCACGTACGTTCATCAAGGGTGTCCATGGCGTCCGTTATCAAGTCAAGGATGTGGCTCGTTCCGTCGCGTTCTATACACAGCACCTCGGCTTTACGTTGGAGCATCAGCAGCTTCCGGCATTCGCCAGCGTGTCGCTCGGCGATTCGCAAATTCTGCTGAGCGGCCCCGGAGCATCTGGCTCGCGATTGATGCCGAATGGACAGCATCAGGAGCCTGGCGGCTGGAACCGCGTGACGGCAATCCCATTGAGCTGTTTGAACCAGCGCGATAGCAGACAGATGCGACGCTGATTCGCGAGAAGAAAGGACGTCGACCATGACCGAGAAGATCAAAATTGCGCCTTGCCTGTGGTTCAACAAGAACGCCGAGGAGGCGGCGAAGTTCTACGCTGCGACGTTCCCGAACAGCCGTGTCACCGCGATACATAAGTCGCCCAGTGACTATCCGAACGGCAAGGCGGGCGACGTGTTGACCGTGGACTTCACGGTGCTCGGTCAAAATTTCGTGGGACTCAACGGCGGCCCCGAATTCACGTTCGACGAGGCGATCTCGTTCCAGGTGTTCACGGATACGCAGGAGGAAACCGACCGCTATTGGAAGGCGATCGTCGGTGGCGGCGGCCAGGAAAGCGTGTGCGGCTGGTGCAAGGACAGGTTCGGGTTGAGCTGGCAGATCGTGCCGCGTGCGTTGATGGAGGCGATCAACGATCCCGACACCGCCGCCGCCAAGCGCGCGATGAACGCGATGATGACGATGAAGAAGATCGACATCGCCAGAATCGAGGCGGCACGCGCCGGCGACGCTCACGCGGTTCGATCGGCCTGATAGTGAACGATCAGGAGCGCGGCTGCTGCTTGACGTAAGTCGCAACCTGCTCCATCGTCGCAAACCAAACGTCGCCTTTGGACTTGATGTACGTGATCAGCCGATCGAGGTTCACGATTCGCGATCGCCGTCCGCCGACATGCGGATGCTGCGTGAGGATGAACATCGTCCGTTCCTGATAGGCGAGGTCGAACTCGGCCTTGTAGATCTGGAACACCGCGTCGGGCGACGGCAGCGCCCCGTTGGCGGTTTCGCCGTAATAGACGTAGTCGTTGCTCACCTCGGCGATGGGGAGCTCAATCACACCGCTCGGCTGCCCGTTCGAGACAATGTCGTATGGTTCGTCCGCGGCGAGGAGGCTGCTGTCGTAGAGGAATCCGGCCTTGCGGATGAAACCGAACGTATGTGGACTGAATCCGGAACTGGGCGCACGGACGCCCACCGGGCGCCTGCCGGTCGCTTTCGTCAGGTAATCGATGTCGCTGGTGAGCATCCGCTCCTCCTTCGCGGCGTCGCCGATACCAGGCCAGAACTCGTGAATCCATCCGTGCACGCCGACTTCATGACGGTGGCGCGACAGGATCGACGAGAGCATGTCGGGGTGAAGCATGGCGCCCATCGCAGGAATGAAGAACGTCGCTGGCACTTGATGCCGATCGAGAAGGTCGAGAATACGCGGCACTGCCGTCGTCGCACCATATTCGCCGACCGACAACGGCACCGGGAGCGGATTCGCGCGCTGCAACAATTCGTTGTCGACATCGAACGTCAAGCAGACGGCGATGCGCGCTCCGTTCGGCCAGGCCTTGGGCGTGAGCTTCCTGCCCATCCTCGCGGTGGCGACCGCCTGCCGAATCTGCTCTTCGCTCGAATCGATGGTGATCGGGTTCACCGCGGCGGCAGGCTGTTCGCGCGCCGCCGGCGATTGACTTGAAGGCGGCGCGGATTGCGCACGCGGCGCACTGCAGCCCGGAAGCAACCCGATGACAACGAGCGGCACGATGCACATGTGTCGCCTGCGTGAATCCATGACGGCCTCCTCAGTGAAGGCGCACTATGGCACCTGACGACACCGGAGGCCAGTTTTTCTTCGTCGAACGCGCGCAGTAAGCTGTTGATTCCACTCAGCCGGAGAGATGTCCGAGTGGTTGAAGGGCACGTTTGTACCCGAACGCTGGATGAAGACTAGCCGCGGCCGCGGCGTCGAGGTGTCTTGACCATCGTTCTCGCCGCGCGCATCTTGGCCGCCTGACTGTTCGCACGGTTTGCCCCTGGATCGATCGGTGCCGGAGGACGATGTTTCTTCCCGGGTGCGTCCACCGAGCCGCCACTACGTTCTCGGCTGCTTCTTGGCGCTGGGTCGCCAGTCGGTCTGCTCTCCGTCACCGGCGGCGCGTCTGCTGTGAGTTGCTGGAGTAGATCCGCTGCGCCATCGCGCACACGGGCGAGGTCCTTCTTCAGCGCGTCGCTGTCCATCCAGCCCGCGGTTTTCGCTTGCACGGTCCCGGCGATTCGGCCGAGCTGCTCGGCAAATGCCAACACCCGTGCCTCTAGCGCGTCCGCGCTCCGCGTATCAGGCGAAGTGGTCGGCGCCGTGCGTGAATCCTGCTGGGTCGCGCTGGGGCTGCGTCTGGTCATAGGTCCTCAATCTGTCGAAATCGCCACGACCGTACCGCGGCGTGTGCGCATGGGACGTCTCATTCGTACCGGCTTTCGTGCGTGATCATCGATCGTCCTGCCTCAACAGGTCATGGCGGGCGACCCACGTGGTCGCGCTCGTCGGCTGGATGACGTCGAGTCGGTTACCGGTGGTCACCTGATCAGTGTCTTGTTCCGCGAATACGTGCGGAGCGAAGGTTGTGCCGCGGTGCTGTGCGTACACGCGCGTGAACTCGGCACCCAGCAGCAGAATCTGGCACGAGTAGTACACCCACAGCAGCAGGATCATCACCGAGCCGGCGGCGCCGTAACTGGACGCCATGCTGCTCTGGCCGAGATACAGGCCGATCAGCTGTTGACCGAGCGTGAAGAGCACAGCTGTGACGAATGCACCGATCATTACATCATGCCAGCCGAGATGCACGTCAGGCAGGATGCGATAGAGGAGCGCGAACAACGATGTCGTCCCGATGAGCGATACGAGCAATTGCAGCCCGCTCCACACCAGCGGGACGCTTGAGGAGTCGGGCGAGAGCCAAGCACTGAACGCCGCAAGAGCCGCCGTCACCGCGAGCGAGACCATCAGCAGAAAGCCGATCACGACCACCAAGCCGAAGGAGCGCAGACGATCGAACAGGAATGCCTTAAGGTGCACACCAGGCTTCGACTTCACCCGCCACACCGTGTTCAGCGCGGCTTGGAGTTCGAGGAACGCACCGGTCGCGGCGACGACGAATGCGACGCTGCCAATCGCGGTGGCGACGATGCCCGCGCGCCGCTGACTCGCTCCATCGAGAAGGCTCTGTACGGCGCGTGCACCCTCGCGCCCGACAAGGTGATCGAGCTGGTCGACGATCTGTCCGCGCACCGCATCAGTGTTGAAGACCAGACCGGCAATCCCAGTGGCGACCAACAGTACTGGCGCGATCGCGAACAACGTGTAGTAGGCCAGTGACGCGCCGAGGCGCAATGCGTCGTCGTCCCACCACGCCTCGAGGGCGCTGGCGAAGATTCGCAGGATTGCCGGCGTGCGACGTCGGCCGCCTCGGCTCATGGAGTGACCGCCGTTCGATGTGGCTCCAGCGGCGGTGTATCGGGAAGGCAGGTCATAGGAGTCGCCACGTGATCCGACGCCCTGCGCGCAGCGTCTGGGGCCGTGGGCGTTAACAGCTCCGACACCAGACCGCCACTCCCGCGGTACTCGAGCAAATGTCGGTGCATGACAGACAACACCGCGACGGCTGGAATGGCCAGGAAGATACCTGCCATCCCCGCCAGTTCGGCGCCGCTCAGAATCGCCAGAATCACCCCCAGGGGATGCATGTGGATCCCGCGACGCACGAGTCGTGGAAAGACCACGTAGTCCTCTGTGAGCCGTAGTGCGCCAAGAAACGCGACCACCCACAGGGCCTGGTTGATCGAGTGGAAGCTGGTGACCAGCGTCGCTCCAAGAGCTACGGCAAGTGGGCCGACCAACGGCACGAACTCGAGGAGGCCGGCAACCACACCAAAGAGGAGTGCGTACGGCACGCCTATCAACCCGAATCCGATGGTGCACAGCACGCCGACGAGAAGACACGCCAGCAGCGCGGCGCGCATGTACGCGGCGAGCGCGTCATTGATGTCCTCGAACACCGCGGCGCCGCGTCCGCGAAGCCGCCCCCGCGGCAACATTAGAAGAATGGTCCTCCGGAACGCGGCGCCGTCCTTCAACAGGAAGAACGCCAAGACGGGAATCAGAATGAACCACGGCAGATAGCCCAGAAGGGGCAGCAGGCCACCGAACCCCTGACTCAGAGAATCCCCCGCTGCGTCGACCGTGCGTGAAAACGTTCGATCGATGGCCTCGCGAACGCCTTGAGGAAGATGATCGGGATTGATGAAGCGCTGCCAGGCCAGCAACTGATCGCGCGCGTAGGCCATATAGCTGGGAACCTGCCGGCCAAACTCGGTGACCTGCGCGCCGAGAAGAGGCAGCAGGACATAGCCGGCGACGCCCACTGTTGCGAACAAGGCGAGATACACCATCGCAATCGCGAGTGGACGCGGGATGGCCCACGGACGCCGTCCCCATGTGACGGGTCGGCCCAGAAGATCCACGAGGGGGGCAATGAGGTAGGCGAATAGCATCGACAGCAGGAGGAGCAGAATCACGCCGCGCAGCGCGAAAAGCAGCCACAATCCAGCCGCGACGGCGACAAGCAGCAGAATCAACCGCAGAATGGCGCGGGTCGGAGACGCAGGCGCTGGTTGTTCGGCGCTCAGCGCAGCATCCCCGGGCCCATGGTCCCGCTCAGCCAGAGGACCAACAGAATGATCAGCACCAGCCCGAGCAGTCCGCCACCGTAATGTGGACCGCGCCAACCGGCGCCTCTCCCGTAGTAGTAGCCCCCGCCTCCGCCGAACAGAAGGATCAGGACGACGATCAGGAGAATCAGCATGATGTCACCAGTGAAAGAAGACCTGAGTAATTGTCCCGCCGGCGGGTCGGGGCTGCTGTCTCGAACAGGACAGTTCGCTGTCGTCATCGCGCGTTACCGTGCTTGATATATACAAGCTCGGAGTGTCCACACCGCGCCACGTCCCACTTGCCGAATGCGACTGCTCTATCCCGCCGTCCTGAAAGTGAAGTCGCGTGAGCGCCCCTGACACGACCGCCCCGTACTGGAGCCGCGAAGCCGGCGACGTCAGCGCGTCGCTCGGCTCAGGTCCGAACGGGCTCACGGCTGCGCGTGCGGCCGAGCGGCTGGCCGTCGTGGGCCCGAACAGCGTCGAGGACGCGCAGCGTCTGGGTCCGCTGCGCCTGCTCTGGAGGCAGGTCGGGAGCCCTCTCGTCCTGATATTGATCTTCGCCGCTGCAGTCTCGCTCACCCTTTCCGAGTGGGTGGACGCAGGGATCATCCTCGCGATCGTCATCGGTTCCTCGCTGCTCGGCTTCTATCAGGAGTACCGCGCCTCCGCCGCGGTCGAGGAGCTGAAGAAGCGCCTCGCGCTCGTCTGTCGCGTCGTCCGCGACGGCGTCGAAACCACGGTGCAGGCCGACGCGCTCGTCCCTGGCGACGTCCTCGTGCTCTCGGCCGGCAACCTGATTCCTGCGGACGGACGGATCCTCGAGGC
>Ga0310813_10000895_pt1 | contig 18146 bp, 20 predicted proteins | sample YN3metagenome_FD_203086 | JGI IMG/M metagenome (GOLD analysis project Ga0310813, IMG submission 203086) | Soil microbial communities from experimental microcosm in Duke University, North Carolina, United States - YN3 | ecosystem: Engineered > Artificial ecosystem > Soil microcosm > Unclassified...
GGAACGCGGTCCAGTACAGGATCGCCTTCGCGGCCGGACTGAAGCGCTCCCCGGGAGCCCGCCGGACCAGGATGCGGAGCGCCATCAGGGCGTACTCGCCGTTCGAGTCCGCGATCTCGCGCAGGACCGGCACCTGATCGTCCCGGATCCGCCGGTATTCCGCGGTCGAGTCGACGGAGCCCCAGTGCGAATAGAAGGACCGCTCCAGGGATTCCAGGAGGGCGAGCGTCTCCGCCCGGACGTCGCCCCGCTTAGGAGCCGCCGGCGGGGGCGCCGGCGTCCCGCAGGACGCCAGCAGCAGGAGCAGAATCAGCGTTCTCGCCACCGCGACTGTCTTAGCTTTCCGAGAGCCCGGATGCAACCCCCGCGCGGCGTGCTAAAATTGCGTCGTGAACATCTTGATCATCACCCTGGCCCTGGCCCTCGCGGACGACACCCCGATCCAGGGCGACAAGCCCGTCTACGAAGTGTCGCTCCCGTCCGGCTATCGACCGGTCTCGCCGCGCGAGACGCCGGCCCGCTACGTCCGCCCCCGCGGCCGGGAGGCCTGGGAGCTCGTCAGCGTCGTCGTCACCGACAGCACGACCGTGCTGACCCAGAAGCCCGATGGAATCGGGCCCCAGGACGTCGTCTCCTGCGTGCCCTTCCCGCCGGGGGCCAGCTGGACCTTTACGCCTCGGCGCTGGAAGGACTTCGACATCGGCTCGTACCGCTACCAGGGCGTCGTTACGGGGATGTCCGTCGTCGGCTTCGCGGTGGTGTTTCCTCTCCGAGACGGCACCCTGACGATCCTGGTGTATGCCCCCGAGACGCTGGAGGCCCAGTGCCAGGAGGAATTCGAGGGGATCTTCGCCCGCGTCATCAAGGCTCCCTCCCACTGGCACTCGGCGGAACACTACCAGCGGGTCCGCTTGATGAACCAGGTCACGATGGGCGCCGCCGTCGTGATCGTCCTCTACCTGGTCGCCTGGGCGGTCCTGTTCCGCGGCGATCCCCTGCGGCTCCACTGGCTCCGGATCGCCTGGCTCGCCGTGGCCGCCGTGCTGCTTTTCATTCCCATCACCTCTCCGGGAGAGATGACGTTCACCAACAACGTCGTGGTGAACCTGATGCTGCCGATGGTGTTCCTGCTCTTCATCGCCCGGCGGATCAAGATGGGGATCGAAATGGGCTAGGGGCCTACTTTCGCGGCGTGTCCCACTTGCACGAGCACTCGACTTCCTTGCCGCCGCGGAGCACCACGATCTTCACCTGCCGTCCGTAGGGGACGTCCTGCATCCAGACCCGCATCCGATTCATCGCGTCGTGGCGGGGGAAGCGTTTCCCGTCGAACTTGATGATGACGTCCCCGCTCTGGATCCCGCCCTTCGCGGCGACGCCCTCCGCGACCGCCTCCTCGATGAGGATGCCGGTATAGCCGGCGTCGATCGGCCCGGCCTGTTTCGAGAGCTCGTCCGCGCTCAGCTCGTGGCCGCGGATCCCCATGAACTTCCCCGCGTCGAGGCCCAGCACGTACTTCTTCCACTGCTCCTCGAGCTCGTCCATCGAGATGCCCTTGAACGACTCCGACCAGGCCTTCTCGTGGGAGACGCCTCCCGCGCGCATCTGCTCGTAGTAGCCCGCGAGGTTCTTCCGGTACCGCCCATCGGGAATCTGGGCGCTGCGGTCCTCGTCCTTCGGGTAGGTGATGAGGAAGTGGCAGAAGCTCCAGGACATCGCGTAGCAGATCTCGGCGTTGTTCATGAAGACCGGCTTGGGCAGGGTCATGAGCCGCTCCAGGCGCGGCAGCCCGCCCTGGCGGATCGCCGCCTGGATCGTCTGGAGCCGCATCCGCGCGATCATGCCGCTCTTCACGCACATGTAGAGCTTCTTGCCGCGCACCTCGCAGTTGCCGATGCAGTCCGCGATCCCCTCGGTGAACCACATGTTGAAGTTGAAGAAGTTCTTCGAGGTCGCGTCGGTGAACTGGTGCATGCCCTCGTGGGCGAAGAAGGGCTTCATGAACGTCGTGTCGTACCAGCCGACGAGCTGCTTGGTCGACGGGTCATAGTACGCCCCCGAGCCCGGCGGCGAGCCGGCCTTCACGTACTCCTCCATGTCTTTGTAGAGGAGAATCGTGAAGCGCTTCTTGTCGAGGTCCTGGGGATTGTCGGGCTTCAGCAGCGCCGTGTAGGTCTGGTGGACGAGCTCCATGAAGTCGAGGAGCTCCTGGCCCTCCTCCTTGCTGGCGGAGGTCTTCATCTCATAGTGCTTGCTGGTCAGGGTTTCCGGCAGGGGGACCTTCGCCTGGGCCCAGAGGACGGCGGCCAGCAGCATGACGCTCATGCGGGGGCTCTCGTTCGATTTAAGGGTTGAAATGGGGCCCCGAACTCGCTAAAAGTATAACCCCTGAAATAGAGGAAACGATGACCCACAAGATCCGTCAGCAGCGCCAGAAATTCGAGTGCACCCACGTCGGGTTCGGCAAGTTCTGCCACCGCTGCAAGGACGAGGCGGCCGGCCGCATCAAGCCCAAGAAGATCGTGCAGGAGGCCGACGGCTCCAAGAGCGAGGTCGCCGCAACCGAGGCGCCCAAGAAGTACTGGCAGCGCGCGAAGTGCCCCTACTGCGGCGGCAACCGCGTGAAGAAGAACGACATCAACGCCTTCAGCGACAACGCCGCCAAGGAGTACCGCTGCACCAGCTTCGAGTGCGGCAAGCAGTTCAACTCCGAGCAGGTGAAGGAGTACGAGCAGGTCGAGGTCAAGGAGCGCGGCCCGCGCCCCGAGTACAACCCCCGCCTGACCGACTAAGTCTTTCCGAACGGAAAAAGAAAAGGCCGCCCCTCCGGGCGGCCTTTTTTTGTTACTTCCGCCGGCCGAGCCGCTTTTTTTGACTTCGGCCGGGACGCCGCGTCATACTCCTGCATGAAAACCGTTCATCCCACGCTGGAAGAGCTGAGCCGGATCGGGTACGGCTTCGAGCCGAGCCCGGAGCACGTCGAGTACTGCGTCGAGTGCCTCGAAACGCTGCGGCGGCTGCGGCTGGAACGCGACGTCCTCGTCCGCGGAAGTTCGGCGTCGGGCTCCCGAAACGCGGTGTCGGCGTTCCTCTCCCGCCTCATTCTGCATCGCGAATAGCGAATCGCGAATCGCGGTCAGATTTATCACCCACCCCCGGCCCCTCCCCCGGAAGGGAGGGGAGCAAGAACGCCGAGGTAGGTCCGTGCTCTCCCCGGGAGGGGGCAGGAGTGGGATTACTCCGCGATTCGCGATTCCCGATTCGTCTTCAGGCCCGAAGCTTCGCGTCCTTCGCCGAAACTTCGTAGTGCGAACCCTCGAACTCCCGGACGAGCGCGTCAACCTGCTCGGGCGTCGCGACGTGGTTGCCCTTCTCGCGCAGGGCGGCGGAGCCGGAGGCGCCCTTCACGAACCAGTGGATCACCCGCCGGATGAGATTGCAGGCCAAGTCGTCGCCGTAGATCTCCCGCTGGACCGCGAAGTGCTCGCGGAGGACGGCGGCCTTCTCGGCCACCGTGGGGGGCGGCGGCAGCGTTCCCGTCTCGAGATACTGCTCCACCTCGCGGTAGATCCAGGGATTCCCCAGCGCCCCGCGCGCGAGCATCACGCCGTCGCAGCCGGTGTCCTCGATCATCTTTTTGGCGTCGGCGCCGCTGCGGATGTCGCCGTTGCCGATCACCGGCACGCCGGCGACCTCCTTCACCGCGCGGATCGCCTCGTGGTTGGAGAAGCCCTTGTACATCTGCTTCCGGGTGCGGCCGTGGACCGTGATGGCGCCGACCCCGCAGCCGCTGGCGATCTTCACGATCTCGAGGAAGCGGTCGTCGTCGCCTTCGTCGAAGCCCGTGCGCATCTTGATCGTGACCGGGACCTTCACCGCGGGAATCATGGCGTCGAGGATCCGGCCCACCTGCTCCGGCTCCCGCAGCAGCGCGGCCCCGCAACCGTCGTTCACGACCTTGGGCACCGGGCAGCCGAGGTTGATGTCGATGACGTCCGCCCCCAGCGACTCGAGGCGCTTGGCGGCTTCCCGCATGAGGTTCTCGTCGCGCCCCACGACCTGCATCCCCAGCGGGTGGTCCCACTCGGCGGTCCGGAGCATGTCGAGAGTCTTGGGGTTGCCCTGGACGACGGGCCGATCCTTGACCATCTCGGTGAAGGCGATCTGGCAGCCGAAGCGGCGCGCGATCTTCCGGTAGGCCAGATCGGTGCAGCCGGCCATCGGCGACTGCAGAATTCTGTGCTTGAGCCGGACGCCTTTCGAGTCTACACTTTCGCCCATGTTCATCCTGGCTTCCGCGTCGCTGTCGCGAAAGAAACTCCTGAAGGGGCACCGCTTCCGCGTCGTGCCGTCCGGGGTCCGCGAGGTCCGGCGCAAGACGCTGCGGGCGACCTGCGTGACGAACGCGCGCCTCAAGGCCGACGCGGTGGCCCGCCGCTTCCCCACCGACTGGGTCCTGGCGGCGGACACGATGATTGCGTACGGCGGCAGGATATACGGAAAGCCGCGCGACCGCAAGGCCGCCGTCCGCCTCCTGCGCTCGCTCGCCGGGCAGACCCACACGCTGGGCACGGGCGTCGTCCTGCAGAAGGGCCGCTTCCGCATCGTCAAGTTCGTCACTTCGAAGGTGACGCTGCACGACGAGCCGCCGGTCGAGAGAATCGTGGCCCGAACGGATCCGACCCAGTACGCCGGCGGCTACGCGATCCGCGAGAAGAACGACCCGCTGATCCGGCGCATCGACGGGTCGCGATCGAACGTCATCGGCCTGCCGATGGAGTTCATCGAGCCGCTGCTGCGCAAGCTGGAGCGCGAGGTCCCGGCTCCCGCGAAGCCCGCCCGCAAGGCTCCCCTCCGGGGCTACATCCTCGTCTGACCGGGAAACCCACCTCTCGGGGGTGTAAAGTTGTAGAGAGGTGCGCTGATGAACTGGCTTCGAGCCACACGCCCCGTCGCACTGGCCCTTCTCGCGCTGGCGATCCCGGCATGCCACAATGACCACGACACCTTCTCGCTCAACATCTACGTCGACCCGGTCTTCGGGGACGACTTCCACGGCCACGGGACGCCGAGCTTCCCCTTGCGGACGATCACCCGCGCCCTCCACTTCGCGATCGCGGGCGACGCGATCTTCCTGGCCCCCGGGACCTACAGCACGGCGAGCGGCGAGATCTTCCCCATCCGGGTCCGGCCCGGCGTCCTCATCGAGGGCGATCCCGCCACCAAGGGCGCCGGGGCGCCCGCAACCTTCGTGAGCGGCGGCGGCCTCTATATGATCTCAGGCGGGACGCAGGGCGGCACGACGGTCACGGCCGCCTTCGTCCTGGGGAACGGGTCCCAGCTCGCGGGGGTCAAGGTCACCGTGAGCGGCTCCGGCGGCGTCGGCGTGGTCTTCGACGGCAGCAGCGCGACCCTCAGCCAGTGCAGCATCACCGGGTGCGGGGCCTCCGGCATCCGCGTCTACCAGGGCGCGGCGCCGACGATCGTCACCAACGACATCACGGCGAACGCGGGCAGCGGCGTCGACGTCTTCGACGCGGCCGCCCCGATCTTGCGGCAGAACACGATCACGTCGAACGCGCTCGACGGCGTCACCGCGAACGACACAAGCGCGCCGAACCTGGGCGACGCGTCCACCGGCGGGAGCAATACCCTGCAGGCCAATACCGGCGTGGGCCTGAACAACGCCAGCACCGCGTCGACGATTCAGGCGCTGGGCAACACCTGGATCGTGTCCACCCAGGGCTCCGACGCCTCGGGAAACTACGCGGCCGCGCTCACGCCGGGCGCGGTGCCGGCGGTCGCGGGGAACAACTTCGCGATCACGAACGCCGCGGCGGCGATCCAGTTCTGAGGATCGACGCCAGCAGCTCCGGCCGGTCCGTGATGATGCCGTCGGCGCCGACGTCGATCCATTGCCGCATGACGACTTCGTCGTTCGTGTTCGTGGCCCACACCGCGATCCCCGCCGCCTGAAAGCGCCGCACGGCGTCCCTCGAGGGCACCTGGCGGGGCGTGATCGTGCTCACGCCGAGGCCCCGCAGCTGCGCCACGAGGGCGGCGAGCTCCGCCTCGGCGGGCAGCGGCCCGAAGGTTCCCGTCAGGATCCGCGGCTCGCTGTTCCGGATCGCCGCGAGGACCTCCATGTCGTCCGTCCGCACCACGGCCCGCTGAAACGCGCCCTCGGCGCGGATCGCCTCCATCACGGGGCCCGCGGCCTTCAGCACCTTCAGCTCCAGCAGGACCACTCCGCGATCGCCGACGGCGTGGAGGAGCTCGGCCACGGTCGGCACCCGCTCGCCGGCATAGGAACGATCGGGCTCGGCGGGATCCCGGAACTTCACGCCCGCATCCAGGCGACGGAGCTCCTCGAACGTCATCTGATCCACGGGTCCGCGGCCGTCGGTGGTCCGGTCCACGCTGGGATCGTGCAGGATCACGGCCTGGCCGTCCTTCGTCAGGCGCACGTCGAGCTCGAGGAAGACCACGCCCATCGCGAGGGTGCGCCGGCATCCGGCGACGGTGCCGTCGGGTCCCGTCCCGCCCCGATGGGCGATCACGCGGGTCCGGCCGGTCTGCAGCCGCAGATCCGCAACGTCCGGCGCCGCGCACGAGGCGGCGGCCAGGAGCAGCACGGCGGCGGCGGGTTTCATGTTCCTTTAACGTTCCTGAGGCGCGCGGCGTGCGGCATGCGTTAAGATATGCGCGTGACCTGCGCTGCCTGCGGGAAAGAGGAGGGATTCTCCGAGGGACGCTGCCTCGCCTGCGGCGGCCCCGCGCCGGCCGTCGCGCCGGCGCCCGCGGGCCCTCTGGTTCGCTGTCCCAAGTGCCGCAGCGCGGTGCAGAAGTCGGAGAAGTTCTGCGCGAAGTGCGGCGCCAAGATCCCGACCCGCGCGGACCGGGCAAGGGCCATGAACCGCAAGCGGGAGCGGCAGGAGAACCAGCAGAAGGTCAACCGGGGCCGGCGCTGGATGCTGATCGTCGCCGTCCTCACCCTCTTCCAGGCCGTCTTCCTCTACTTCTCGGGAATGAGCGAGATCGACAAGGCGATCCGCGAAGCGGAGCACTCGGACCTCGGGGTCAGCGCGGCGGAACGGGACGCGGAAATCAAAGCGACGACCGGAATGACCTGGGCGGAACTGATCGAGCAGTCCCGGGGAACGGTCCGCCTCATGGCGGGAATCGCGGGCGTCCTCGGCGCGGCCTTCATCGGGTTGTGGTGGTGGGCGCAGATCAACCCCTTCGGGGCGGCGCTGACCGCGCTGCTGATGTACGTCACCTCGCAGGTCATCGGGGCCATGATGGAGCCGGAATCTCTTCTCAAGGGGATCCTCATCAAGATCTTCATCGTCGTCGCGCTCTTCTCCGCCGTCTCGGCCGGCCACCGGGAGCGGGCCTTCTCGCGCCGTCGGGCCTGATGGACGCGCCCGCGGACGCCCCGCCGTCCTCGCCGGCCGACTGCGTCTCCTGCGGCCGCCCGCTCCGGGAGGACGCGGCCTTCTGCCCGAACTGCGGCCACCGTCGGGGCGAGCCCCCGGAGGATCGCCGGGCGCGCGCGAAGCTCCGCATCGAACGGACCCTCCGGCAGCACGCGGGCATCAGCGGCGTCCATGCCCTGGTCGCCCTCTACTGCACGCTCCTCGGAGGGCAGCTCCTTTCCTTTGCGGTCTCGAAGGTGGCGGAAGACTTCGTCGCCGAGATCGTGGGAAGCTCAATCCTGGCCGGGATCATCGTCGTGGCGGCCTTCGTGTTCCGCAGCGACATCGCCGACGCCCTCCGCCGGCCCGGCTTTCGAGCCATCGGGTACGGGGTTGTCGTGCTGGCGTCGCTGCCCATCGTCGGGATCGTGCACGCCTACGTCCGCGGCCTGGATCGCCTCTTCCACCTCCACATGAAGTCCGAGCTGAAATCCTTCGAGGGTCAGCCGCTCGTCTGGACGTTTCTGCTCTTCGCCGTCGCCCCCGCGCTCTTCGAGGAGCTGGGCTTCCGCGGCGTGATCTTCAGCCTGCTCCGGCGCAGCCTGGACCCGAGAGAGACGATCCTGCTTTCCGCGATCGCGTTCGGGCTCCTGCACCTCTCCGTCCCGATGCTGCTGACGCACGTGCCCCTGGGCCTCTACCTGGGATGGCTGCGACACCGCTCCGGCAGCCTCTACCCCTCCATGCTGGCCCACTTCCTCCACAACGGCCTCGTGGTCGCGGCCGGGACGTGGTCGCTCTATCCGGGGAGTTGACCTAGTAGTCCAGCTTGGTCCAGCCGGCCTTTTCCGGGTCGTCGGGCCAGACGTCGATGCCCCGCCCTTTGCCCAGGTCCTTCCGAAAGATGACGTTGTTCTCTCGAATGATGAAGGTGTAGCGCCCCGTCTTGGGGTTCTCATCCGGGAACGCGCAGAAGGCAAAACGAGATGGGTCGGGCTTGGCCTCGTCGGCGAAGCGGATCGCCCGGTACCAGTAGCCGGACTTGGAGGCCCGCGGTCCCGCCGGAACGACCGGGCGATCATCCGCCACGGCGCAGGACAGCTCGATCAGCCTGAGGGACTCTCCGTGATACGTCTGGGTGTAGAGCCCCGCGACGTCCGCCCGCCAGTAGTCCTTGATGCCGTTCTCATTGCGGTCCTGCTCGAAGAAGTCCTGTTCCGCCGCCGTGAGCGACCGGAGGTTCCTCCAGGCGCCCGGTTCGTTGAAGGACCACGCGGGGCATCCCTGCAGCCAGAGGCAGAAGACGATGCCGCCGAGGAGGATCAGGACGGCGACCGCGATCACGAACTTGCCGAATGGCGTCATGTTCTAAATCAGTCTACCCGGGCGCTGCGCACAAAGCGTGCAATGCCCGGGTCCACTTCGTAAAGTAGGCCCCATGACCAAGGGAATCATCGACATTCACTTCCACGGGCAGGCCGGCTTCGACGTCATGAGCGAGAACCCGGAGGACCTGCTGGGCCTCTCGGAGCACCTCAAGCCCCAGGGCGTCGCGGGCTTCCTCGCCACCTTCGTGAGCTCGTCGAAAGAAGACTTCATCACGTCCCTCGAGACGGTGAAGAAGGTCCAGGGCTCCGAGAAGGGCGCGAAGATCCTCGGCGTCCACCTGGAAGGACCCTTCCTCCATCCGGAGCGGAAGGGCGCGCACAACCCGAAGCATCTCCGGCCGCCCGACCTGGGCGAGATCAAGGAGTGGATCGCGGCGGGCGAAGGGGTCGTGAAGCTGGTCACCATCGCGCCCGAGCTGCCCGGCGCCGCCGAGGCGGTCAAGTTCCTCGTGAAGAAGGGCGTGCGCGTTTCGATGGGCCACTCGAAAGCGACTTTCGAGGAGGCCGCCGCGGCCAAGAAGCTCGGCGTCCGCAGCGTGACGCACCTCTTCAACGCGATGAACCCGCTGCACCACCGGATGACGGGACTCCCGGGCTTCGCGCTGCTCGACGACGACCTCTACACCGAAGTCATCGCCGACGGCGTCCACGTCTCCGACGAGATGGTGCGGCTCATCTTCCGCAGCCGACCGAAGAAGAAGATCATCCTCATCAGCGACGGGCTCTACATCACCAAGCGCAAGGACACGAGCGACGTCCAGCTCGGCGGCCTCACGGTCCGCACTTTCCCGGACGGCTCCCTCCGGCTTCCCGACGGCACCCTGGCGGGCAGCAATTCCACGCTGCCGGAGATCGTCGAGCGGGTCGTCAAGCTGGGCGCGCTGCCTCGGGCGGACGTCCTCAAGATGGTGACGACGAACCCGCTCGAGATGCTCGGGCTGCGCTGAGTCCCGCGCGCCCCTACTTGGCCGTCATCCCGGCGAGGCGCTTCTTGTGGACCTCCAGGCGCTGCGCCGCCTCCTTGCTGTTCCGCACGACCCATTCCATGTTGAGGTACGCCGTCGCGGCGACCTCCTTGCGGAGCCGCTCGAGGTGCGGCTGGGCCTTGGCGAACATGATGAGGCCCTCGCCGCAGTTCTCGGCGAAGAGCTCGAGGTGGAGCGCGCCGTGCTTCACGAGGCCCGCCGCCATCTCCCAGTAGGAGGAGACCATCCGGTACGCCGTGTTGATCGGGTGGTCGCCCTTGGTGACCGCGATGAAGTCGTCGTACGTCTTGGGGATGAACTTCGCGATGACGTCCTTCCGCGCCTGACGCATCACTTCTTCCCGGCGAAGATCGTAGAGCTTGAGGATCAGTTCCGCGTCCGCGGCGCTCGCCTTCTTCCCTGCCATTCGCGTTCTCCTTCTTCCAGAACGGCGCATCTTACCATCGGAAGAAAAGAAGCTGTAGCATTAGGGAAGAGGCGGCGTATCATAGATGTTCTGCGGTTGAACGAAGGGGCGAATTCATGGCCAAGATCCTGAAGTGCCCGCGCTGCCAGTCGTCGATGGACGTGACGTCCGTCTCGGCCGGCTCGACGATCCGCTGTCCCGACTGCGGCCAGATGACGCGCGTCCCGACCGGCGCCACGAGCCTGGCGGTCAAGACGATCAGCGAGCCCATTCCCCCGCCGGCGCCGGTCCCCGCCCCCCGCGAGCGCGGCACCCGGATCCGCGAGCGGAACCGCTCGTCGGGCACGATCCCGGCGGTGCGCGCCCCCGAGAAGTCCAACAGCGGGCTCTGGATCGGCCTGGGCATCGGCGCGGTGGCGGTCGTGGTGGTCATCGTCGCCTTCACCATGAAGGGCCACGAGGAGCCTCCGGTCGTCAAGACGAATACCCCCAAGGAGACGGGCACCGTGGTGTTCCAGCCGAAGCTGCCCCCGTCCTCCGAGAAGCCGATCGTGCTCGGCAGCGGCGAGAAGAAGGACGACCCGAAGCCGACCCAGATTTCCAAGCCGGCCGAGACCGTCGACAACGTCAACTGGGACTCCCTGATCCGCGAGCTGCGCGCCGGCGGCGGCTTCGACCACCCCGACCGTCCGGAAGGCGTGGCGTTCCAGAAGGTGAAGAGCTTCGGCAAGGCCGCCTATCCCAAGCTGATCGCCTACATCGACCACGAGCAGCCCGAGTTCGGCATCGCGGCGGTCGCGGTGCTGAACGCGCTCACGGGCCGCGACAGCGCGCTCCCCAAGGGCGTGACGAAGTCGAAGATCAAGGCCGAGTGGGAGGAATGGCTCAAGAGCCCCGACGCGGCTCCGAAGCCGGACGCCCCGAAGCAGCCCTAGGGGCCGCCGGGGGCCTCCCAGATCAGGGCGGTCCCCCAGCCGGTGGCCGTCACCACGTACCTCTTGTCCGGCGAAAATACCATCTGAATGTGGCCCGGTGTCCCTTCCTTCTGAGTGAAGCCGCTCGCGTTCCATCGCTCATCCAGGCCGATGTCCTCCGGAACGCTTCCCGTGATCTTCGGCTCGAAGCCCGCCTCGTCCCGATAGATCCGACGAACGTCCTGTTTGTCGAGGGCCAGCAGCGACTTCCCGTCCAGGCTGAAGAGGATGTCGCAAATACCTCCGGGTCCTCGAGGTTTGAATTGGAGCGGCTCGGCGCCGCGGCTGCCCTCGGCAATGACGACGGATCCCAGTTCATCTCCCCAGGCGAGTTTCTTGCCGTCCGAGGACCATCCGATCGCTGAGACGCCGGCAATCTCCAGGCGAACCCGGCAGCGCTCGCGGCTCGTCGAAACGTCCCAGAGCGAGACGCTGCCGTCGGGATGGCCGAGAGCCATGGTCGTCCGATCCGGCGAGAGCGCGATCGCACTGATGAAGGTCTTCAGCTCTACTTTGAATACTTCCTTCCCTGCGACCAGATCCCAGAGGTGGACCGGATCGTCGCCGCCGCCGTAAACTGCCCAAGCGCCGTCCGGCGAGAAGGAGCGGATTTTCCGGGGCGGTACCGAGATGCGGCGCAGCTCCTGCTGGGTCACGGGATCCCAGAGCCGAACCGATCCCTGTTCGTCCCCCGTGATGGCATGGCCGTCGCGGGTGAATCCCACGCTCCGAATGACGTGTCCGTTCTCTTCCCCACCCAGCACCCGCGGGATGCGTTCCAAGCGCATGCCACCGCGCTCGATCCAGATGGCAATGTCCCCGCCTTCGGATACCTCGATCAAACCGTCCGGCAGCGTGGACGCCCGCCAGGTGTGCAGCGGGCGCCCCGTCACCACGTCCCAGACCAGGATCCATGCTTGGCGGACCGCGGCAACCATGCGCCGGCCGTCCGAAGAGAAGGTCAGCTGCCCGCGCGCATATTCCTCGTGCGATTCAAGATGCCGCCACTCCTTCTTGTTCAGATCCCAGAATCGGACTCCCCAATGGGTTCCGATGGCCAGGGTGGCTCCATCGGGCGAAAAGGCGAGACCCGTGGCTCTTCCATAGGTCGAGTCGAGAAGCGCCACTCGACGACGGTTCTCCACATTCCAAACGGCCACTCGAAGATTGTCGTCCGAGACCGCGATGAGGTCCCCCTTGGGAGAGGTGGCGACCCACTTGAGATCCGCATCCTGGAGCTCAAGGACGGGCAGCTCCGCTCCGCTCTTCAGAGCCCAGCGACGGAGCGCCGGGCCATCGGTCGCCGCCAGGATTTCGCCATCGGGCGAGAAAGCGGGACTGTATCCTCGATCGAAGCGGCGGATCTCCTCCCCCGTAGAGAGTCCGAGCACCCGCAGCAGCGATCCTGGGGAATACCGGGCCGACAGCGCGACGTACCGTCCGTCGGGCGAGCACGTCAGCCGCTGGAGGACCTCGTACTTGCCGAGGATCGGTCGCCGGTAGAGGAGCTTCCGCGTGCGGACGTCCCAACCGTTGATCATGCCCTCCGCGTCGAGGGCGACAAGGATCGAGCCGTCGCGGGAGAGGGCCGCAGTCGTGATGCGGACGGGATGAGGAAAGCGCGGCTTGGGAGGCCGAACGGAGTAAGGATCGGCGGGATCCTGACGCGGCGTCCCCATGCTCAACGCCCCCAGAACTTCTGACGCCGGGGATCGGCGCCTACTTCTTCATTTCTTCCAGGTACTTCCGGATCCCCTGGGCGAGCAGCTTCTTGTCCTTCTTCTCGACTTCCTCCGAGAGCCGCTCGCGGTGCGCGCGCAGGCCCTCGCGGACGGTGGGCGAGCAGGTCGCAACGATCATCGCGGCCAGCAGCGCCGCGTTCTTCGGGCGGTTGATTCCGACCGACACGATCGGCCCCTTCTCAAGGAGCCGCGGCAGGAAGTCGCTCGAGACCGCGCCGGGCGCCAGCGGCGCCGCGACGACCGGGATGTCCGTCTTGGCCGCGATGTCGGCCGGCCGCGACAGGCCGTCCTCCGGAGCCCACGCGATGATCGCCCGCGCGCCCGCCTTCTCCATCTCGGCGACCGCGCCTGCCTCGAAGACCGCCGTGTCCTTCACGCCGAGCTCCGTCAGGAGGTCCATCGCGTCCTTGCCGGGCTTCTCGGCCTTCGGGCCCGCCAGCGCGACGAACTCGCGCGACGCCGGCACCGTCGCCGACAGGCCGCGCTTCGCGCGGATCTTCGCCCGGAGGGCCGGGTTGTCGAGCGCCACGATCTGGGCGGCGACGTAGGCCGCGGATTCCGCCTGCTGGACGCCCGTGCTGCCGACCGTGATGCCTTCGGGCATCTGGATGGTCGAGAGGAGCGAATCGATCCCCTTGTACTGCGTCGTGTCGATGGGGATGCCGAGGGTAGGGATCAGGGTCTCCGCCGAGGTCACGCCCGCCAGGTGGGCGGCGCCGCCCGCGCAGCCGATCACGACCTTCACGCCCGTGCTCTCGAGCTCGCGGGTCCGGGCGCCCGTGCGGGCGGGGGTCCGGTGGGCCGAGAGCACCCTCGCGGAGAAGGGAATCTCGAGCGCTTCCAGGGTCGCGAACGCCTTCTCGATTCGGGGCAGGTCCGAATCACTGCCGACGCGAATCTCGATCAGCGGGTTCATCGTGATTCCTCCTCAGGGTGGCAGCGGATCGTAGCGGTTTTCCTCCGCACGCGCAAGAAATGCGCCGCCCGTCCGAGTATCGCGGAGCGCGCTCGAGGATCAACAGTTCAGGACAATAGACCGAGTTAGGAGGACGACCCATGCCCGGACATTCGATCAAGCACAAGGGCAAATACGAAGCCCTGAAACGCAAAGGGATGTCGAAGTCCCGCGCGGCCCGAATCTCGAATGCCGGGAGCTCCGGAAGCCGCAAGGGCGGCGAGCATTAGGAGGGATTTCCATGGCCGGAACACGAATACTGGAACCCCGGCGGACGCCCCTGGTCCGTCCGGCCCCCGAAGTCCGGACCGAGCCGGTCCGCTTCGCCCGTCGACCCGCCTACCAGGCCTACCGGCTGCTGCAGGCGGGCTTCGTCATCGCCCCCATCGTGGCGGGCGTGGATAAGTTCATCCATGTCCTGGCGAACTGGGACATGTACCTGGCCCCGCAGGTCGAGAAGATGCTCCCGGTCAGCGGACACACGTTCATGCTGGCCTCCGGGGTCGTCGAGATCCTCGCGGGCATCCTGGTCGCCGCGATCCCGCGCATCGGCGGCTTCGTCGTGGGCGCCTGGCTTTGCGGCATCGTCATCAACCTGCTGATCGCCGGGAATTTCTACGACGTCGCGCTGCGCGACATCGGCCTCGCCGTGGGCGCCTTCGCGCTCGGCCTGCTGGCCCGCGAGTTCAACCGCCCCGCCCCCAGACCCGAGACGGCCCGTCCGTAGATGACCGTCGTCGTTGTCACCGGAGGCACGGCCGGCGTCGGCCGGGCGACCGCGCGGGCCTTCGCGGCCCGCGGCGCCGCCGTGGCGGTCCTGGCCCGGGACCCCGCCCGTCTCGAAGAGACGCGCGCGGAGCTCTCGGGCCGGGGCGCCCGGGCGCTCGCGTTGTCGGCCGACGTGGCGGTGCCGGCGCAGGTCGAGGCCGCCGTCGAGCGAATCGAAAACGAGCTGGGTCCCATCGACGTCTGGGTGAACAACGCGATGGCCACGGTCTTCTCCCCCGTGCTCGACATCCCGCCGGAGGAATTCGAGCGCGCCGTCCGGGTGACCTTCTTCGGGACGGTGTACGGGACCCTCGCGGCGCTGCGACGAATGCGAGGCCGCAACCGGGGGACGATCATCCAGGTCGGCTCCGCCCTGTCCTACCGCGCCATCCCGCTCCAGGCGCCGTACTGCGCGGCAAAGCACGCCGTGAAGGGCTTCACCGACTCGCTCCGCTCCGAACTTCTTCATGACAAAGTCGACGTCCATCTCACGATGGTCCAGCTGCCCGCGCTCAATACGCCGCAGTTCAGCTGGTGCCGCAGTCATGTGGAGCGGCATCCGAGACCCGTCGGCCGCATCTTCCAGCCCGAAGTCGCCGCGGAGGCGATCGTGTGGGCCGCCTCGCACCGGCGTCGCGAACTCTTCGTGGGCTGGCCGACCGTGGAGGCCATCACGGGGCAGAAGTTTATCGCCAAGCTCCTCGACCGCTACCTCGCCAAGACCGCGGTGGAAGGGCAGTTCCTCGACGAGCCGCTCCCCGGCGGCCGACCGGGAAACCTCTTCACGCCGGTCCCCGGTCCCTTCGGCGCCCATGGCCGCTTCGATACGAAGGCCCGGCGCCGGAGCCTGCAACTCTGGCTCAACCTTCGCCGCTCCTGGATCGTCCCGACGCTTCTCGGGGCCTCGGCGCTGCTCCTGCTGCTGCTTCGCCACGCATGAACGAGCTCGGCGCTCCGTCCCCGTTCTCGCCCGGCTGCACGGATCCGGATCTGGTCACCCTCTTCAAAGGATGGGCGTATCTCTCCAGCGCCCCGCACGGCGACTTCTCCGGGCAGCGCCTCCAGGGCTTCTTCGCCGCGGGCACCTGCTTCGTCGACCTCTACCGCCTCTCGGTCAACGGCCGCACGCCGCGCTGCACCTTCGGAGGGCCCGTCTCGTCGGAGCGCTGGTCCGGCGTCTTCATCATCCCCGGCTCCGCCCGGGAAGGCGACCTTCCCGCCGGCTCGATCCCGATCGGCGCCCTCGACCTCACGGTTCTCCGCTCCATCGACGACGGCTGGACGGAGACGCTGACGCTGGAGAATCATTCGGATCGGGAGCGGAACGTCGAGCTCGTCCTCGAGTGGAACTGCCCGCTGAGCGATCCGCAGGCGCAGGAGCAGCGCAAGCTGGCCCGCACGTCGCCGGGACGCGGCCTGCCGGCGCGGGTGACGTGGAAGGGCGGCGACCCCACCTTTCACTATCGGAAGGTTTTCGGCCGGCGGCGGCGCACGCCGACGACGGAGTTCCGGGCCCTCTACGGTCGCGGCGCCCCGAAGGACGGTGACGCGGTGGAACGCTCTCTCGAGGTGCGCCTCTCCGCCAACGGCTCGCGCGCGAAGGTCTCGACCCGATCGCGGACGCGCGTCCAGCTCCGCCGCCGCATGGCCGCCCGCGAGGCGTGGACGATCCGGCTCGACTTCGCTCCCCGCGCGAACGGCCGGCCCGTAACCGTCGGCAGCGGGCGCTCCGCGTCTCCCGAGGCGACCCGAATTCGAACCGGGAGCGGCCTGGTCAACGCGATCCTCGAACGCGCCGCCGCCGATCTGGACGCCCTCTCGCTCCCTGAGTTGGGATCGCCCGACGGGGTCCCGCCCGGCCTGAACGCTGGCGTGCCGCGCTACGTCGGCGTCTTCGGCCGCGACATCCTGACCGCGGGCTGGCAGGCCTCGCTCCGCTCCTCCCGCTACAACGAAGACGCGCTGGCCCGCGTCGCGCTGTATCGCGGCGTGCGACAGGACGAGTGGCGCGACGAGGAGCCCGACCGCATCCTCCACGAGCGCCGCGCAAATCCGAACGCCGAGCTCGGCCGCTCCAACCGTGAGCTCTACTACGGGGACGTGGCGGCGACGCCGTTCTGGGTCGTCACGCTCGCCAGCGCCTACAACTGGAACGGAAGCCGGGACTTTCTTCGACGGCAGGCGCCCACGCTCGACGCCTGCGTCCGCTGGATCCGCCGGAAGCTCCGGGAGGGGAACGGATTCGTGTATTACGAGTCGCGCTCCTCCGAGCCCAACCGGAACCAGGGATGGAAGGATTCCGGCGACGCCATCGTGGACGCGCGCGGCCGGGTCCACGTTCCGCCCCTCGCGGTGGCGGAAGTGCAGGGCTACTGCTTCCTGGCGCTCCTCTCGGCGGCGGAGCTGGCGCTGACGCTCGGCCGGGGCAAGGACGCCCGTGAGCTCTACCGCGAGGCGATGGAGCTCCGCCGGCGCTTCAACGCGGCGTTCTGGCTCCCCCGCGAGAAGTTCTTCGCGCTCGCGCTCGACGGCGAGGGCCGCCGCATCGACGGCATCGGATCGAACGCCGGCCACTGCCTGGGCTGCGGGATCGTGGAGCGCGACAAGGCGGCGCCGGTCGCCCGGCGCCTGCTCGCCGACGACCTGTTCTCCGGCTGGGGCATCCGGACGCTGTCGCAGCACAACCCCGCGTACGACCCGTTCTCGTATCACCGGGGCTCGGTCTGGCCGGTCGAGAACGCGACGATCTCGGCGGGCTTGCGGCTCTGCGGCTTCGACGACGAGGCCGCGAGGGTCATCCAGGCGCAGTTCTCGGCGGCCGCCTGCTTCCCGGCGCTGCGACTCCCCGAAGTCCTGAGCGGCCACGCGCGCAGCGACGAGCGCCCGCTGCCGGGCCTCTACCCCGAGGCGAATCTCCTCCAGGCCTGGTCCGTGTCGTCGATCTTCTTCTACCTGTGGGTGCTGCTGGGGCTGCGCCCCTTCGCGCCGCTGCGGATGCTGCTGCTGAAGCCGATGCTGCCCGAGTGGCTCCCGTGGGTCGAGGTCGACGATCTCCGCGTCGGGGACGCGGTCGTGAGCCTCGCGTTCCAGCGCACGGCCCGCGGGGGCGTCCGCTGGAAGGTGCTGGAGAAGAAGGGCCGCCTGCTGATCCTCGAGCAGCCGCTGGAGCTCGCGGGCGCGGGACTCGGACGCCGCCTGCGCGACGCGTTCCGCTCGGTCATCTGACGGCTTCGAGAAGCGCCCGGAGCAGCGCGGGGTGCTCGCGGTCCTCGAGCAGGCGCCGCGCTTCCTCGCGGGCCGGAACGTCGCCGCCGGCCGCTCGGAGCGCCAGCTTCATCATGTCGCCGAAGGGGCCGTCGTCCAGCGCGGCCGAGCGGACCCGCTGCTCGCTACTCCACTTCGGCCACCTGGAGGCGGCTCCAGGGGCCCTCGGCGGAATTGAAGTAGAGGCGCTTGCCGTCGGGGCTGAACACGGGGTGCGGGTGATTGCGGCGCCACGACTCGGCGCC
>Ga0310813_10000896_pt1 | contig 18131 bp, 11 predicted proteins | sample YN3metagenome_FD_203086 | JGI IMG/M metagenome (GOLD analysis project Ga0310813, IMG submission 203086) | Soil microbial communities from experimental microcosm in Duke University, North Carolina, United States - YN3 | ecosystem: Engineered > Artificial ecosystem > Soil microcosm > Unclassified...
CGTGCGCACGCTGCAACCCGCGCCGGGCACCACCATCAGGGCGTGGTTCGATGAAGGAACCCTCAATGCCGGCGCCGCGTCGGAACCGGTCCGCGATCTGGCGCTTGAAGCGCTGAGCGGAGATTCCGGCGCGACCTATCGTTTCGCATCGCATCTGCACGCCAGGATTCCGCTCGCGATCTCGCTCGACAGCCTGGCCACGCGCGGCCTGCGGCTCGCCTCCGGCAATCTGCCGGCCAGCGAGAAGCCCGGGCCCATCGAGCTTCCCGCCACGGCCTCGGGCGCCGCCGCGTTCCGCCTGCTCGTGGCGGAATGCCTCCACCATCTGGTCACCAATCAGCCCGCCGCCTTGGCCGGCAGCATCGAAGGCGTGCATCAGATGCGCGTCGCCATTCGCCGGCTCCGCGCGCTCCTGCTGCTTTACAAGCCGGTACTCGACCCGCGCCGCTTCGCGCAATTCGATCATAATCTGCAACGAATTGGCCGTGTCTTCGGGCAGGCCCGCGATTGGGACGTGTTCTGTGCCGAGCTGTTGCCGGACGCCAGCCGGCCGCCCGCGTCGGCCGATATTTATGACGACCTCAAATCCGTCGCCGCGGACCGGCGGCACGATGCCCACGACGCTTTCATCAAGGAATGCGGGGGGCACAGATACACTGCGACGGTTCTTGACCTCGCCGCCTGGGCCGAGGAGGGGCAAGACAAGCCGGACCGCCTCGGCCGCGCAAAGCTCGCGCGGGAGCTGCAAGATCTGGCGCCGCGCTGGCTCGACCGGCTGGCCCGCAGGGTTGAGACCAGAGGGCACAACATAGCGCGGGCCAATGATTCGGAGCTGCACCTACTGCGCAAATCAATCAAGAAATTGCGTTACGGCATAGAGTTTACCGATCGTCTTTTCTCACGGAAAAAATCCCGCCTTTATCAGAAGCGCTGCAAGGCGCTGCAGGACACGCTGGGCCGCATCAATGACAGTTCCACCTCCGTCCAACTGGCAAGGACATTGCTGCGAAGTACGAAAATCGATCTGCGCCCTGCCATCTCCGCCCTCGCACGCCACCAGAAAAAGCAACGCCAAAGCGGCGTGAACGAACTGGCCAAACGTTGGAAAGCATTCCGGCGTGAAGCGCGCTTTTGGTGACGCCCTGCGCCCCTTCGCAAAGCGCGTCACGGGAGACGAAACCTGCCGCATCCATGCGCGCCGCGGCACCATTGGCGCAAAAAAGAGGCAAGCCACAAAAGGCAATTTATCGCAAAAAAGAGGCAAAGCATTTTGTTAGTTTGAGACCCCGCCGGATTCGTCGTGACGAACCCAGACAGCGCAAGCTTTGGCGCCGCTTTTTTCAACAAGCCATCACCATTTTTGTTGGCACGAGACTTGCTTTGATCCGTCGATGTTTTTTGGAGGCGCATTCGCCCGGCGCGGGCGCGCAGCCGTTGATTTAAAGCTGCCCGTCCCGCGGGCAAAAGGAAGGTTTAAGTGACGACGACGAATACCCAGCCCACCGGCCGCTGGATCCAGCTCGGCCTGGGGCTCATCTGCATGGCCTCGATCTCCAGCCCGCAATATGTCTGGGCATTGTTCACCAAGCCCATGACCGCCGCCTTCCATGTCGGGCTGCCCACGATCCAGGTAGCCTTCTCCATGCTGATCCTGCTGCAGGCCTTCCTCTCGCCTCTCCAGGGCTGGCTGGTCGGCAAGCTCGGCCCGCGCCTGCTGCTTTCCACCGGCGCGCTGCTCACCGGGTTGAGCTGGGTTCTGGCCTCGCATGTCAGCACCGTGACCGGGCTTTACCTCACCTACGGCCTGCTCGGCGGCGTCGGCACCGGCATGATCTATGTCGGCGTGGTCGGCCATGTGGTGCAATGGTTCCCCAACCGCCGCGGCTTCGCGAGCGGCGTGGTGGCGGCCGGCTACGGGTTTGGCGCCGTCCTCACTACCTTCCCGATTTCCACGGCGATCAAGACGGAAGGCTATCAGCACGCGCTGCTCGAATGGGGCATCATCCTCGGCGCCGTCGGCTTTGCCGCGGCCCTCGGCCTGAAGCGTCCCCCCTCCGCCCTGCAGGCTGCGACGCCCGCTTATCCGGCGGCGAAGGAAACCACCCGTAGCTATACGTCGGGGCAGATGCTGCGCACCCCACTCTTCTGGCTGATGTTCGTCATGATGACGCTGATGGCGAGCTCGGGCCTGATGGTCATTTCCCAGTTCGGCGCCTTCTCCCGGGATTGGGGCCTGGCTGACGCGCTGGTGTTCGGCCTGCCGGCGCTGCCGCTGGCGCTCTCGATCGACCGCATCACCAACGGCCTGACCCGCCCGTTCTTCGGCTGGGTGTCGGACCGGATCGGCCGCGAAAACACCATGCTGCTCGCCTTCGCCACCGAGGGCGTGGCCATCGCCATCTGGTTGTGCACGCGCGGCGATCCGACCGCGTTCGTGCTGATGTCCGGCGTGGTCTTCTTCGGCTGGGGCGAGATTTTCTCCTTGTTCCCTTCGACGTTGACCGACACGTTCGGCATGAAGCACGCCACCGCCAATTACGGCTTCCTTTACATCGCCTTTGGCGTGGCGTCGGTCCTGGGCGGCCCGCTCGCGGCCCTGCTGCACAAGGAAACCGGATCCTGGATGCCGGTGTTTGAACTGGTCATCGCGGCAAATTTCGTGACGGCCCTGCTGGCGGCCTTCGTCCTCAAGCCGATGCGCCGCCGTTGGATGAGCGCTTCCGCCCAACCTTCCCACGGCCGTGCAAGCATCGGCCGCGAAGCGCTGGAAAGCGTCTAAATCTAACGTTCCATTCGCTGTAGGAAACGCCGCGCGGCAAACCGCGCGGCGTTTTGCATTTCCTCGCCTCCAAGATTTTCGGGCCGCCCGAACGCCACACGTCGCGCCGTGGCAAAACCGCCTCATCACACAAACATCATCGGTTTTTCTTAATGTTTGCTTAGAAAGCGCACCCGGTCCCCGCACGCTTCGTATATAATGACGGCTGGCCGCAAGATGCTGGGTTGACGATGATCCGACCGCAAAACGCGTCAGACCGGGCTGACGCGAAACCTGTCAGCCGAGGCCCAGCCAAAGTGTAAAGGCCACGGACAGGAGAGGGCAGCAGCGATGACAGAGGCGGCGTCGAGGAGAGATCTCGATGACAGCCGGGCAGCCAATAAGGACAAAGCGAGGACAATCTCCGGCAGGCTGAACCGGATTTTCCGCGGTATGGTCCGAAGACTTTACTGGCTTTGCTGGCTGGTCGTACTGGGTCTGTTGGGCTGGGGCCTCGCCACCGAGGCCCGCACCTCCTATCTCCAAGCCCACTACTTCACCCGCCTTGACCGCCAGATCTCCTACAATCTGGCGCCGGGGCCGAGCCCGTCGATCCGCTTTCCGGGCCCCGGCCCTTACGATGTCCGCCTCGGCTACGCCGATCTACCGACCATCATCACCTCGCTGACGGCGCATCAATTGCAAATCAGCCAGCAGGCGCGCTGGTCGCCGCGCCTCGACTGGTTCGTGGACCATGGCGGCTACACGCTGTACACGCCAAAGCAGCAGACCGGACTGCAGATGTTCGACCGCAGCGGCGTCACCTTGTTCAGCGCGCGCTATCCGCAGCGTTTCTATCAGCAGTTCAGCGAAGTTCCGCCGGTGGTGGCGAACAGCCTGATGTTCATCGAAGACCGCGACCTGCTCGAAACCACCGAACCGAAACGCGATCCGGCGGTCGAATGGAGCCGTTTCATGCTGGCCGCCGGCGCCCGCATCGCCGGCACGATCAACCACCGCTGGCAGCGCGGCGGCGCCAGTACGCTCGCCACCCAGATCGTGAAATTCCGCGACTCCCCCGGCGGCCGGACCGACAGCATCGGCGAAAAAATGCGCCAGATGGTCACCGCCGCCGCCGCCGCCTACCAAGGCGGCCCCGACACGCTGCCGGCCCGCAAAAACATCCTCGTGACCTATCTGAATTCCACGCCGCTCGCCTCCTATCCCGGTTACGGCGAGGTCATCGGCCTGCCCGAAGCGATGTGGATCTGGTACGGCGCGGATTTCAGCGCCGCCGGCAACCTCCTGATGTCGCCGGCCACCGATCCGGCGACATTGGCCGCCCAGGGCCAGGCCTATCGCGAGATGCTGAGTCTGCTGCTCGCGGGACGGCGGCCGGCCTATTACCTGCTGCAGAACCGCGCCGCGCTCGAGGCGCTGACAGATTATTATGTGCGCCAGCTCGGCCGCGCCGGCATCATCTCGCCGGCGCTGCGCGATGCCACCCTGGCCAGCCGCCTGCCCTTCCGCGACGACATGCCGCCGCCCGCCCCGGTCTCTTTCGTCGATAACAAGGCGACCGGGTGGATGCAGGCCGAGCTGCTCTCTTTGTTGCACGTGCCGAACACCTGGAGCCTCGACCGCTTCGACCTCACGGCCCGGACCAGCCTCGACGAGGCGGCGCAGCAGCGCGTCATCGCCGTCCTCACGCGCCTGAGCGACCCCGCTTACGACCAGTCTTTGGGTTTGGTCGGCAAATATATGCTGGCCGGCGCCACCCCCAAGCCGGCCCTCATCAATTGGAGTTTTGTGCTCTATGAACGCGGCGCCGACGCCAATTACGTGCGCATCCATGCCGACAGCCTCGATGCGCCGTTCGACATCAATTCCGGCGCCATGCTCCAGCTCGGCTCGACCTCCAAGCTGCGCACGCTAACCACCTATCTCGACATCATAACATCTCTGAATCGGAGCCTCGCCCCGCTCAGTACCGCGGATCTTGCGCATCTCGGCACGACGGCGCCGGACGCGCTCACGCGCTGGGCCGCCACCTATCTCGCCACCGCCAAGGACCGCAGCCTGCGGCCGATGCTCGAAGCCGCGATGCAGCGCACCTATTCAGCGTCCCCGGTCACCTTCTTTACCGGCGGTGGCGACAATAGTTTCGGCAATTTCGAGCCCTGGGAGGACAGCACGGTTCCCACCGTCGAATTCGCCTTTGAGAATTCGATCAACTGCGCCTTCATCCGGCTGATGCGCGATATCCGCGATTATGAAATCGCCGCCGCCGGCATCGACGAGAAATACCTGCTCTCCCACCCCGACGACCCTGCGCGCCTGCCTTATCTGGAACGCTTCATCCACACCGAGGGGCTCCACTACCTCTATCATTTCTACGACGAGGACCGCGGCCTCACGCCGCTTCAGGCGCTCGACCGGCTGACCACCCACACCAGCCCGATGGCCAGCCATCTGGCGGTGCTCTATCTCGCGATTTTTCCGCAGGCGAGCGAAGCTTCCATGACCGACTTCCTGCGCCAACACATGCCGCGACAATCTTTTGCTGAAGTCGCCCCCGACCGGCTCACGAAACTCTACCAGCAATTCGCCGGCAACAAATTCTCGCTCAATGACGAAGCCTATGTTGCCGGCCTGCATCCGCTCCGAATCTGGCTCACCGCCTATCTGCAGACTCATCCAAATGCCGGCTGGAACGAAATCGCCGCGGCGAGCCCGCAGGCCATCGACCAATCCTACACCTGGCTGTTCCGGCGCGGCAAAACCTTCCAGCAGAATGTCCGTATCCAGACCATCATCGAGCAAGATGCGTTCGCGCGCATCTGGCAGGATTGGCGCCGCCAGGGCTATCCGTTCGACCATCTCGTGCCCTCGCTGGGCACCACGCTCGGCGCCTCGGGCGACCGCCCGGATGCGCTCGCCACCCTGATGGGCATCATCCTGAATGGCGGCGTGAGACAGCCGACCGTCGATTTCGACCGCCTCAATTTCGCCGACGGCACACCCTACCAGACCGATTTCACCAGCAAACCGGACCCCAAGCCCGTGCTCGACCCGGCGGTCGCGGACATCGAGCGGCAGGCTCTGATGGGCGTGGTCCAGAACGGCACCGCCAAGCTGCTGGCGGGATCTTATCATCTGGCCGACGGCAAGCCGATGCAGATCGGCGGCAAGACCGGCAGCGGCGATAATCGCTTTCATATTTACGGTCCCGGCGGCGCGCTGCGCGGGGAGCGGGTGGTGGACCGTACCGCCACCTTCGTCTTCTTCCTCGGCAACCAGTATTTCGGCACCGTCACCGCCTATGTTCCCGGCCCGCACGCCGCCGGCTTCAGCTTCACCAGCGCGATGGCCGCGCAACTCCTGAAGGCGTTGCAACCACAATTGGACCCGCTTCTGGGCGTGCCCGTCCCCACCGCGCCGCCGCCCAAGGCAGTGGTACAGTCCGGCCCGGCGGATTAACGCAAGAAAGGAAGCGCTACTTTTTGTGAACAAAAAGTAGCAAAAAAACTTTGTTATGCTGGGCCATGGGCTGCGTCGGCGACAACGCCCATGGCCCAGCATAAACAAAAGTTTTTGCGCCGCTTTTTTTAAAAAGCGGCTTCTTTCTTGACCCCGATCACGCCCGTGCCATGTTTGCACTCGATCCAACAGCAGAGGGTGGTGGGATGAAAATTTCGGTAATGGGGGCCGGGGCCGTCGGCAGTTACTATGGCGCCATGCTGGCCCAGGCCAAGCATGATGTGACGTTCATCGGCCGGCCCGCCCAGGTGGCCGCCTTGCGCGAGCATGGCCTGCTGGTCGAAAAAGGCGGCAGCGTGACACGCCTGGCCGTGCAGGCATCCTCCGAGCCCAGCGCGGTTTCATCGTCGGACGTCGTCGTTTTTTCCGTGAAATCGAGCGATACGGAGGCCGCCGCCAAGGCCATCGCGCCCTTCCTGCGGCCCGACGCCCTGGTTTTGAGTTTTCAAAATGGCGTGGAAAACACCGAGCGGCTGCAGCTTCTTCTGCCCCAGACCGTCATCGCCACCGTGGTTTATGTCGGCACGGATATGGCAGCCCCCAACCATGTCCGCTATCGCGGCGGCGGAAATCTGGTCATCGCCGCCTCGGCGCGCAGCCCGGAAATCGCCGACCTGTTCAACGAAGCTGGAATTTCCACGGAAATTTCAGAGAATGCCGCGGGCGCGCTCTGGGCCAAGTTCATCCTGAACTGCGCTTATAACGCCCTTTCGGCGATCACCCAGATGCCCTACAGCACATTGGCGCAAGGCCCGGAAATCGACGGCGTGTTGCATGATGCCGTTCAGGAATGCCTCTCGATCGCCACCGCCCTGGGCGTGTCCGTGCCGGGAGACACATGGGGCATGGTCGCCCAGGTCCCGGTGACGATGGCCGCGCAGCGCTCCTCAACCGCACAGGATCTCGCACGGCAAAAACCCAGCGAGATCGATTATCTGAACGGCTACATCGTTCGGAAGGGGCGCGAACTGAACATTCCCGTGCCGGTGAACCGCACGCTTTATGCTCTGGTGAAGCTGCTTGAAACGAAGAAAGAAGGTTAAGGAAGTAGCCGCTTTTTAAAAAAAGCGGCGCAAAAATTTTTATTATGCTGGGCTATGGGCGTTGTCGCTGACAACGCCCATAGCCCAGAGTAAATAAAGTTTTTTTGCTACTTTTTGTTCACAAAAAGTAGCGCTTTCCTTGCCTTTCCTTGCCTTTCCTTGCCCTTCCTCACGGATATTTCCTACGCGTGTACAGCCACGCGATGATGTAAAACAGCAAGTAAATCAGCGGCACGACGAGAATGAAGCTTTCGAGCATATCGGACATTATCTGTGCTCCCGCTCAGGATTTTGAGGCGTCGCGCGGGGCCTGCGCGGCCTCCTGGGTTTCGAACAGCACCGCGCCCGCCACGGCGATCAGGATGATCATCATCGTGCCGACCAGCCAGGCGAAATACCAGGGGGCATAGTCGCCGGTGACCACCGCGAGCATGATGCAAAAGGCAAGGATAAAGGCCAGGGCTGCAAATTTGATCAACTGAGTCATTGCAATGATTCCTTGAAGACGGTTGGCCATCGCCTAGTATGAGTGGTCGTTGTCAACGGCACCCACCCGCACCTTTCCGGACATCACGCGGAACGCCCAGGCGGTGTAGCAAAGGATGATGGGCACGAAGATCACGGCGAAGACCAGCATCCAACCGAGCGTGTACTGGCTGCTGGACGCGTTCCAGATCGTCAGGCCCTGGCTCGGCGCAGTGCTGGAAGGCATGAGGAAGGGGAACATGGCGGCGCCGGTCGTGCCGATCGTGCCGATCCAGGCAATCGCGCCCAGCCACCAGCCGAGGATCGGTTTGCGCGCGGCCAGCGCCAGCGCGCCCAGCACCATGCCCACCACGCCCAGCAGCGGCAACAGCCACAGCGCCGGCATCGCATGGAAATTATTCATCCAGGCGCCGCTTTGCATGGCCACGGCCGGGCCGCCGAGCGGCGTCGCTTCCATGGCGGGATTGACCAACGCCGTATAGGCGAAGCCTTTGATGCTCCGCACCCAGACGCCGCCGATGACGAACAGCAGGGCCGCGACCAGGCCGGCAACCGTGGCGATGCGCCGGGCCCGCCCATAGATCGGCTCTTCGCCGCGAATCATCAGCATCGCCCCGCCCTGAAAGATCGACAGCGCCAGCGAAAGCAGGCCGCATAAGATCGCGAAGGGGTTGAGCAGATACCAGATGAATGATTCATCCTGCTGGTACTGCCCGTCCCAATCGAAATGGAACCCCACCCCCTGCAGCACATTGCCCATGGCCGCGCCGTAAATGATCATCGGCAGCGCGCCGGAGATGAGGAACACCCAGTCCCAGCTCTGCCGCCAATGCGTCGCGTCGACCTTCGAGCGATATTCGAACGCCACCGGCCGCATGATCATGCTGAACAGCAGCAGGATCATCACGATGTAAAAAATCGAGAACGAGGTCGCGTACAGGGTTGGGAAGGCGGCGAAGATCGCGCCGCCGCCGAGGATGAACCACACCTGGTTCCCGTCCCAATGCGGGCCGATGATGTTCAGCGCCACCCGCCGCTCGCCGTCGGTCTTGCCGACGAAGCGCAGCAACGTGCCCACCCCCATATCCATGCCCACCATCACGCCGAGGCCGATGAGCAGGATGCCGAGCAGCAGGGCCCAGATCAGTTTCAAGACAACATAGAGTTCCATGACGGGGTTCCTTCTCCGCTCAGCTCATTTCCACGACTTGGCGGCGTAGCCCGGTTCACCGAACACATGGCGCGGCGCTGACGTGGATTCTTGCGCCGGCTCCGGCGTTTCGCCGTGCGGCGTGGGGCCCAGGCGGGCGAACCTGAACATCAGATAAAGCTCGACCGCGATGAACAGGCTGTAGAGCAGCACGAATCCCGCCAGCGAAAACACCATGTAGCCGACCGAATGCGAAGAGGCGGACATGAAAGTCGGCAGCATGCCGAACACGCTCCAGGGCTGGCGCCCGTTCTCGGCGGTGATCCAGCCATATTCACAGGCCAGCACCGGCAGCGGGATCGCCCACAGCGCCGCCTTCAGCACCCAGCGATTCTCTTCCAGCTGGTTCTTCAGGCTGTAATAGGCGGCAAAGGCGAACACCAGGACGAAGAGCAGGCCCAGGCCCACCATCAGCCGGAACGCCCAGAATTCGACGAACACGTTGGGGATCGCGGCGCGGGCCGTCTTATCCAGCACGCCCGGCAGCGTCGCCGGGGTGATCTTGGTCAGGTCCTGGTCCGGGGCATAGCGCTGGGCCAGGAAGCCATAGCCCATATCGCCTTCATACTGGCGGAAGGTCGCGAGCGCGGCGGGGCTCTTGGTCGTGGCATAATCCTGCAGCGCGATGACCGCTTTCATGCCGTTCACGGCTTTCTGCTTGGCCTGGTCCTCGAGCTCGAAAATGCCGGGGATCGGCGTGCTTAGCGAATGCGTCACCAGCGGCGTCAGCACATAGGGTATGCCGATGGAGAAAATGTCCTTCTGCGCATTCTGGTCCGGAATAGCAATGACCTTCCACGCCTCCGCCGGCTTGGTGGTGTGCCAGGTATCCTCAATCGCCGCGAGCTTGGTCGGCTGCACGAGATCATCGAGACGGCCCAGCGCGTCGCCGAGCGTAATGACCGCAAGCGACGAGATCACCCCGAACAACGCCGCCATGCGGAACGAACGCAGTGCGAATTCGCGATGACGCTGGTGGAGCAGATAGAACGCGCTGATGCCCATCACGAACATCGCCGCCGTCACGAAGCCGGCGATGGAGGTGTGCACGAACTTCGCCTGCGCATCATCGCTGAAAATCAGCGCGCCGATGTCGGTGAATTCCAGGCGCATCGTGTCGGGATTGAACTTCGCCCCGACCGGATCCTGCATGAAGCCATTGGCGATCAGGATCCACAAGGCCGAAAGATTGGAGGCGAGCGCTACGAGATACGTGACCGCGAGATGCGCCGGCTTGCTTAAGCGGTCCCAGCCAAAAAACATCAGGCCGATGAAGGTGCTTTCCATGAAGAAGGCCATCAGACCTTCGATCGCCAGCGGCGTGCCGAACACGTCGCCCATGAAATGCGAGTACATCGACCAGTTGGTGCCGAACTCGAATTCCATCGTCAGGCCGGTAGCGACGCCGATCGCGAAATTGATGGCGAACAGCTTGCCCCAGAAGAGCGTCATGTCCTTGTAGATCTGCTTGCCGGAGATCACGTAGACCGTCTCCATCGCAGCGAGCATCAGGGTCATGCCAAGCGTCAACGGCACGAACAGGAAATGATACAGCGCGGTGAGCGCGAATTGCAGCCGTGAGAGTTCGACAACCGTTGAACTTATCATCGCGTCGTTCCTGGTCCTGTTCAGATGCTACGGGACCTCTCTAGAACTTGAACAACACGGCAACCTTGATCTGTATCAAGGCCGTCAAGGCGGAAGGAAAGAAAGCGCTACTTTTTGTGAACAAAAAGTAGCAAAAAAACTTTATTTACTTTGGGCCCGTGCCGTTTCAGCGCCTCAGGCCCAGCGTAAACAAAAGTTTTTGCGCCGCTTTTTTCAAAAAGCGGCCGCTTACTTACTTTACGATGCCTTCAGCTTCGCCAGGGCCGTGCATAATTGCGGCCAGTCGATCGGTTTGGTGAGGGTTCCGTTCATGCCGGCCGCGAGATAGCGTGCCTGCTCCTCGGGCAGGACATTGGCGCTCAACGCCAGCACCGGCACCGCGCCGGCCGGCGGCGGCAGCGTCCGGATCTGGCGTGTTGCCTCCACCCCATCCATTCCCGGCATCCGCACATCCATCAGCACCACGTCGAACCGCTCCCGCGCGGCCAAGGCGACGGCCTCCTGGCCGTTCTCGGCGGTCACGACCTCATGGCCGTATGAGCGGAGCTTATCGGCGATGAGCACCCGGTTCAGCTCGACATCCTCCACCAGCAGCACCCGGCGCGGCGGGCTCGGCTCGGGCACGCGCGGGGCGGCTGGCGGCGACGGGAGGCTGCCCCGCTCCAGCGGGACCTCGAACCAGAAAAGGCTGCCCATGTCCGGCCGGCTTTCAACCCCGATCTCACCGTCCATCGCTTCGACCAGCGTCTTGGAAATCGCCAGGCCGAGCCCGCTGCCGCCATAACGCCGGACCGTCGAGGCATCCATCTGGGTGAAGGCCGTGAACAGGTTCCGCTGCTGCTCCACCGGGATGCCGATCCCCGTGTCGCGCACGTCGAAGCGAAACCGCTCGCGCCCGTCGCCGGCCTTACGCCGGCCGATCGTCACCGTGACGCCGCCGCGCGGCGTGAATTTCAACCCGTTGCCGACCAGATTGACCAGCACCTGCTGGAGCCGGGTCGGGTCCCCGCGGAGCATGAAAGGGGATGCGAAATCACCGTCAAACCGCAGCTCCAGCCCGCCTTCGGCCGCCTGCGGCGCCAGCAGAGAGCGCACCTGCTCGATGATTTCGGTCAGGTCGAAATCGATCGTTTCGAGCTTCAGCTTTTTCGCCTCGCCCCTGGAGAAGTCGAGAATGTCATTGAGCAGCGCCAGGAGATGCCGGCCCGACCTATGAATGCCGGCCGCATATTCGTGCTCCCTGGTCGGCAGGTCAGCCTCCAGAAGCAGATCCGCCATGCCCAGGACACCGGTCATGGGGGTACGGATTTCGTGACTCATGACCGCCATGAACTCCGATTTGGCGCGCGCCGCTTCCTGGGCGGTCTCTATGGCCTCCCGCAACTGCCCCATGAGTTTCTCTCGCTGTTCCAGAAACCTGGCCACCGGCAGGGTCGTGAGCAGCACCGACGTGATGAAAACCTGCAGCAGCTGCACTTTCACGACCGCATCCGGACCCGCATGCCGTGCGATCCCCCCATGCCCGAGCATGGTGCCCCAGACCACGACCGCGGACAAAGCGGCCGCAGCCGTCGTCGCGCCGAGCAGCCGGCCCTTGAAGGTGGCGAGCAGCAGAAAGGGGAAGACCAGATACAACCCCACCAACTGCCGTTCGCAAACCAAATAACCCACCAAGGCGACCAAAGCGGCGAGAAGCAAGGCCTGCCCCGCCTGCCGGCCGAAATGGTCTGTCCATAATGCGGGCTCGCTCCAACTCAGCAGCAACGGCACCACGATCAGCAGGCCGCCGACGTCGGAGAGATACCACGTCACCCATCCGCTGAGAAAAGGGGCGCCGTACATAAGGGCGAGCCAGCCGGCGCCTCCGACCGCGCACAACACCGGCACCGACAGGCATACCAGAATGAATCTGAAGTGCTGCCAGACATTCTGGTCGGCACCCGACAGGGCAACCACGAGCCAGATTTCAGCGATGTTCACAAGGCCGAGGATGATCCCGGTCATGGAGGTCATTTGTGTCGCAACGGCATTGGCGCCACAGCTGGCAGCCATCACCAACGCGAGCAGAACCAGCCAGGTTGAACGTTTGTTGCGCAGCAAGGCCGCCACGGCAAATCCGTTGGAAACCCAGACCGGCGTGTCGGCGCCGAAGGCCCCAATGGAGAGCGCGGCGGATGTAAAATAAGCCAGCGGCAGCACAACCGCCAGCCAGAGGGGCGGAAGCGCGATCTTGAAGCCGCTCACGAATTTGAACGAATCTGCGTGCAGCACGGCGTACGGTCGGCTCCTCCAGCCTGGTTCCGAGAAACATTTTATTACCTGTTAGCACAGATGGCTCTGACGTCAGGCTACTCAACCTAGGGTCGAAAAAATAGAGCCGGAATTCCGCTTCACAACTTGACCGTTCTCGGGCTATGAGACTCTCAATTCGTGGTTGGCGCACGCCGGCTTGGCCGCCGGCCGTCTTCCCGAGCGTGCGACCATCCCTGTACGGTAATCTGTATTACCGGAAATCTAATGATAAAGGCGCCTGGAACTTTGATCCAGACCAATATGACCGAGAAGCCGCCCAAACACCACAAACCGGCCGGCATCACCATATCGCCCGTCGATTGTTGAAACTGGTGGCTCCATCTGCGCCCACGGCACCGCCGCTCGCCCCTCCTCCCAAAACGCCCTTTGGCTCCTCCCGAAACGACCCATGACCGACACTCAATATTTTCTTGGACGACAGCCCATTGTCGGGCGCAATCGTGAACTGGTCGCCTACGAATTGCTGTTCCGCAGCAGCATGGCCAATGCTGCGACGGTGCTCGACGACATCGGCGCCAGCGCCACCGTCATTCAACATACCTTTTCGGATCTGGGCATGCCCCTGGCCCTGGGCGACAAGCAGGGTTTCATCAATCTCCCCACATCGCTGCTGATGAGCGACCTCATCGAAGCGCTGCCCCCGGACCGGGTCGTCCTGGAAATCCTGGAAAGCGTCACCTTGACGCCGGACGTGCTGGCGCGGTGCCAGCAATTGCGCGAAGCCGGCTATGCGCTGGCGCTCGACGATGTCGTGGGGCTCTCGCCCGAGCAACAGGCGATTCTGCCGCTGGTCAACCTGGTCAAGCTCGACATGATGGCGTTGAGCCAGGAGCAGATCGCCGACCTGGTACGCGACCTGCGGCCCCACGGCGTGACCCTGTTAGCGGAAAAAGTCGAAACGTTGGAGCAGTACGAGTTTTGCCGGGAGCTCGGCTGCGACCTGTTCCAGGGCTATTTCTTCGCCAAACCAGTGATCCTGACCGGGCGGACGGTGCCGCCCTCATCCTTGGCATTGCTCAGGCTGCTCAGCCTGATCGTCGCCGACGCCGAGGTCGAAGAGCTCGAACACGCCTTGAAGCAAGCGCCGAGCCTGACGCTGCGCCTGCTCAAAATGGTCAACGCCGCAGCGTTCGGCATGAAGAAAAAAATCTCCACCCTGCGCGAAGCCATTTTCATGCTCGGCCGGCTGCAGCTGAGCCGCCTGGTTCAGATCATGTTGTTCGCTCAGCAGAACGATGTCGCCATGACGGCGGATCCGGTGCTGCAAACCGCCATCGTCCGCGCCCGCCTGATGGAAGGGCTAGCCGATGCGCTCGACCGGTCGGCGCTGCGCGACCGCGCCTTCATGGTCGGCATGCTCAGCCTGATCGACGTCGTGTTTCAGCAATCCATGGCGGACTTGCTCGCCCTCATCAACCTCGAGGAAAGCCTGCAAAGCGCCATCATGCGCCGCAGCGGGCAGCTCGGCAGCCTGCTGCAGTTGGTGATGGCCAGCGAGGCCGCCGACGGCACGGAACTCCTGGCCTTGTTGCCGCAGTTCCCACAGCTGCGTGCCGACCAGTTCAACCAACTGCAGGTGGAAGCGCTCAACTGGGCGAACCACATTTGACATAACCCTGGTGCCCCGCATCTGGCTAACAATGCTTATGGCTCGGCTGACAAGGGGCCGACACCCGGATCAGCCGCCCCGAACCCAGGTGACGGCGACAAAAACACAATCAAAGGTTGAATAATCATTGATGTGTTGCTATCCTCGTTGCATCGCTCACGTATCTTGTAACTTGTAACTAACCCCTATTCGGTACCCCCATTCATCCGACGCAAAATTGCCGTCAGGCAACGCTTATGTCTCGGCGTTTCGTGTTCGTCCCGGAGTCCGCCACGCGCGAGCCTGCCGGATACGCCACCTCCCCCGCCACAAGGATCTGCGTCTTTCGCGCCGGAAAACACCGGACCGTGTCGTCCAGGGTGCGGGGAAAGCCTTTGTTATTGGAGTGAAGATCTTATGTCGGAACAACATGATGCGATCCTTGACCCGGCCAGCGCAGCCGGCGCGCGGCCAGGACGCCGCCGTCTGCTTCAAGGTGCCGCGGCGCTTGGCGGCGCCGGTCTTTTAGGCCTTCACAACGCCTTCGCCATGCCCGCCGCTCCGGTGGTGGAAACCACCTGCGGCAAGCTGCGCGGCGTGCGAAACGGCGCCAGCATCAGCTTCAAGGGTATCCCCTATGCCGCCTCGACAGGGGGCGCGAACCGCTTTCTACCGCCTGCTCCGGTCACGCCCTGGGCCGGCATTCGCGATGCCGATACGTTCGGAAACTCCGCGCCGCAGCACCCGGAAAAGCTCTCACCACTGAACGACTGGTATTCGCCGTTGCAGCCCATGAGCGAAGACTGCCTGTTCCTCAATGTCTGGACGCCGGAACTGAAGGCGCGGAAGTTGCGCCCGGTCATGGTGTGGCTGCATGGCGGCGGCTGGGTCACTTGCTCGGGCACGGCTCCCGGCTTCGACGGCAGCGCGCTCGCCGCCCATGGCGATGTGGTGGTGGTCACCATCAATCACCGGCTGAACGTGCTCGGCTATCTGGATTTGAGCGGCAGCGACGAACGCTTCGCCGATGCCGGCAATGCCGGCGTGCTCGACATGGTGGCCGCTTTGCGCTGGGTCCGCGACAATGCGCAAGCTTTCGGCGGCGATCCGAACAATGTGACGATTTTCGGTCAATCGGGCGGTTCGTCCAAAGTGATCACATTGATGGAGATGCCGGCGGCGAAAGGGCTGTTCCACAAAGCGATCGCGCAAAGCATCTCCGGCGGCCTGCGCCTGGACGGCCCGGACGAGGCCGCGCGCCAGGCGGCGCAACTCGCTGCAGCGCTCGGCCTGCCCCGCGCCGATGGGGCGACCTTGCAAAAACTGCCGATGGCGCAATTGCTGGCCGCGATGAAAAAGGTGCCCGATTCGTTCCGGCCAGTCCTCGACCAACGTTCCTTCACCCGCAACCCGTTCGATCCCGATGCCGCCAGCCCCGGCCTGGATATCCCGCTGCTGATCGGCAATGCCGCGACCGAAACCACCCTGTTCCTCGCTTCCAATCCGGCCAATTTCGCGATCACGGCGCCGGACGTGCAAAACCGCCTCAGCCGCTTCCTGCGTATCGACCCGGCGCGCGCCGGGCAGGTGATGGAAGCGTACCAAACCGATCTCCCCGGCGCGTCACCCTTCGACCTGCTGGCACAGGTCACCACCGATTACATCTTCCGCCGCAACACCACGGAAATCGCCGCGCGCCAGGCCGCCCGCGCCAATGCGCCGGTCTATGCTTATCTGTTCGATTGGCACACGCCTGTGCTCGGCGGCCGGCTGCATTCGCCGCACACGTCGGAAGTGCCGTTCGTGTTCGGCACGACAGCGACCGCCCCGGGGCTGCTCGGCACTGGCGCCGCTCTCGCGCCGCTGACGCGCCGGATGATGACAACCTGGGCAAGCTTCGCGCACACCGGCAATCCGAACAACGCGACCTTGCCGCATTGGCCGCGCTTCAACGGCAACACGCGCGAGACCATGCTGCTCGATCTGCACAGCCGGGTTGCCCGCAATCCGGGCGGCGCCGAGCGCGCGGCACTTAATGCCCTGCCGTTCTACGAATACAGCATGGGTTTCAATTTCACTCACGCATAGGCGTTTCCCGGGAGGCACGAGAATCGTGTCTCCCGCCACGCTGCTTCCCCAGCCAGGTCATGGCCGCGGATACCGAATCATTTTTACGACAGGGACATGAGGCTATGAAGAACATTCCGATCCTTGGGAAATTTGGCGCCATTCTCGCCGTATTCGGCGTGTTTTCCATCGCCGTCGCCCTCTATTCCACAACGCAGATGCGGTCCCTCAACACGGGCTATCTCGCCATGCGTGCCGGCCCGACGGATGCGCTGCTGCAGCTGATTCGCAGCAACATGGACATTCAGTTCGTACGTGAAAACGCCACCATGGCGATGGCCTCAAAAAACCAGGCCGTCATCCAGAAAGCTCTCGCGGGCGTGAAGACAGACGCCGCGCGTTTTACCGAGTTCATGGATCTCGGCGCCAAGGATGACCCGGCGGAGGCTGACGCCATCCAGTCCGTGAAATCGCAATTTCTTCAACTCGCGGCAGGCCCTTGCACCAACCCCAGCGAGTTCGCCGCGTCAGCCGCTGCCAACGCCCCTAACGCACCGTCACTACAAGAGCTGAGCGCTACCGAATGCACGCCGCAGTTCATTGCCGCGACCGGCGCCATTCAGCCGATCATCAACCGCCTCCGGAGTCAGGAAGCGGCTGATGTCGCCGCGCTGAAATCCACCACCAACGACGCCATCGCCATTACGCTTTACACCATCGTCGGCGGCATCGCCGCCGTGATGATCGGTGCCTTCTTCGCCATCCGCGCCTGGGTCATCGCCCCCGTCCGTGGACTGCAAGGGACGATGAACAGGCTCGCCACCGGCGACCTGCACGCCAAGGTGATCGGCAACGACCGCAAGGACGAGATCGGCGGCATGGCCCGGGCCGTGCAAGTGTTCAAAGATGCGGGCCTCGAGAAACTGCGCCTGGAGGAAGACGCCAAGGCGGCCGCCGCGCAAATGGATACGGAGCGCGCGGCCAACGAGGCGGCACGCGCGGCGGCGGCAAAACAGCAGGAATTCGTCGTGCATTCCGTCGCCACGGGTCTGGAGAAGCTTTCCAGCGGCGATTTGCTGTTCCGTTTGACGGAAGCATTCTCGGCCGATTACGAAAAGCTGCGCGGCGATTTCAATGCCGCGATGGAGAAGCTGCAGGTGACGATGCAGGCCATCGCCACCAACACGCAAGGCGTGCGGTCGGGCGCCGAGGAGATCACCCAGGCGTCGGACGATCTGTCGCGGCGCACCGAACAGCAGGCGGCGAGCCTGGAAGAGACGGCGGCGGCACTCGATGAGATCACCGCGACGGTACGGCGCACCGCCGAGGTGGCGAACGAGGCGCGCGACCTGGTCTCGACCTCGAAGACCGACGCCGAGCGGTCCGGCGAAGTGGTGCGCCAGACGGTGGGGGCGATGGACGGCATCGAGACCTCGTCCAAGCAGATCGCCAACATCATCGGCGTGATCGACGAGATCGCCTTCCAGACCAATTTGCTGGCGCTCAATGCCGGGGTGG
>Ga0310813_10000897_pt1 | contig 18128 bp, 21 predicted proteins | sample YN3metagenome_FD_203086 | JGI IMG/M metagenome (GOLD analysis project Ga0310813, IMG submission 203086) | Soil microbial communities from experimental microcosm in Duke University, North Carolina, United States - YN3 | ecosystem: Engineered > Artificial ecosystem > Soil microcosm > Unclassified...
AATTTTTTAAGAAATATTTTTTTATCTATCTCTATGAATTTTTTCATTTTATTTATTGTAGTGTATCATTTCTTTTAAGTTATGGTAATCAGTATTGATGATACACTGTTGAACATCTTGTAGTGATTCGTAATAGTATGTGAAAAAATCCTTAGTGAGATATTGTTTTTATGAATAACATTATGACAAATGAGACTGCTGCACTGGCAGGTATGGTGATTATCCATGCCCACACGATTCTTTTTCCTATGCCCCACCTTACTGCAGACATTCTTCTTACTGCTCCCACTCCCATTATGCTTCCAGAAATTGCATGTGTAGTACTTGCAGGAATGCCAAGCCATGCAAGAGTGGCAAGTATGCTGGCTGCACTTGTCTCTGCCGCAAACCCCTGGTATGGTCTAAGCTGAGTAATCTTTACTGCCATTGTCTTTACTATGCGCCATCCCCCGAAGAAAGTTCCAAGACTTATTGCCAGTGCTGCCATTATGATCACGTAATATGGAACGCTAAACTTTGTGATTACACCTTGAGTTAGTAAAATCAATGCAATAACACCCATTGTCTTTTGTCCGTCGTTTGCTCCGTGGGTCAAGGAAAAATATGTGGCAGAAACTAGCTGCAGTCTTCCAAATGCAGAGTTTACTGCATGTGGTTTTGCCTTTGCAAATACTGCCATTATAGCTAATCCCATTGCAAATGCCGCAGCAAAACCTGCTATTGGCGAGACTAGAATTCCTATTCCTACCTTTTGAATTCCATCTAATATTATAACTTGAGAACCTGCTCCTGCAATTCCTGCTCCTATGATTCCGCCGACCAATGCATGACTACTAGATGTAGGTAATCCTAGTAACCATGTTATGATATCCCAAACTATGGCCCCTGCTAAGGCGCCAATTATTATGTTCAGTGTTACAAAATCTGGATTTATGATTCCTTTTCCAATTGTTGTGGCAACTGCAACTCCAAATAGGAATGGACCAATAAAGTTCGCAGCCGCTGCCAAGGTGACTGCATGCAATGGCCTCAGAATTCTTGTTCCAACAACCGTTGCAATCGAGTTTGCTGCATCATGGAACCCATTGAGAAAATCAAAAACTAGTGCTACTACAATTGCTCCAATTGCTAATTCAATCATGAAAATACCTATGTATATTTGAGAACTATGTCCTCTATGGAATCAGCTACATCAAGACATCTATCTGAAGCATGCTCTAGTGCCTCATAGGTATCCTTCATCTTGATTATGTTGATGACATCGGTTGTTTCGAATAGCTCTCCAATGGCTTTACGATAAAGTGCATCAACGAGATGTTCTTGTTCGTTTATGGCACGACAGTGCTCAATTAGCGATTTGTCTGCTTTTACTTTGTTTAATCTTGTAATCATTAAATTGATTTCCTTTGTAGAGTTGTGAATTTCTTTAGCGATTTCAAGCATATATGGTGGAGATGACTTTATCTTAAAACCGATTATTCTTCCAACTATTCCATCAATGTAATCTATGATATCGTCTGTCTTTGATGCTATTCTTGATATGTCTTCCCGGTCTAATGGAGTGATGAATGTCTTGTTTAGCTCTTCAAAGACAGAATGTGTTAATTTGTCAGCTTCTTTTTCTATCTTCTCAATCTGAAAATGAATCTCATTTAATTTATCAAAGTTCACAAACAGTTCTGCCAATAATTTTGCAGATTCTTCTGCTTTGCTTGCAAGATCATTTAATATTGCAATGATTTCCTTATCATTTGATTTTATCCATGACATCCATTGAGCCATGTAGTCACTCCTAAGATTCATAGATAAATACCTGCTCTATATAGGGCATGAAATCTATATAGATTGAAAAATTGAAGCGATCTAATACTTTGTACCCGTTTTAGAGTACATTATTTTCTGAAATTACATCCTGCACTGTTTCATTAATGACTGCTTCAGCAATATCACTTGAATATTCTGCTGTCCTACGAATGTCTTCTAAGACAAATTTGATTACGGTAGAATATTTTTTTGATTCCTCTAAACTATCTGTGAATTCTCTTTCTTTCTCAGCTATTCTACGTGCATTGGAGGCAACATTGTCTGCAAGTGTATAATCTCTCTTGTTTAGAGCCAGGATGGAATCCTCAAAGACCTTGAGTGATTCTTCGCTTAGGCGTGTTATTTTTTGTATTAATGTTGGTTCTAGGGTTGATTTTAGAAACTTTATTCTGCTTGCAATTGATACTGCATGGTCAGCTATTCTTTCAATTGATTTTACCACTATTCTGTAACTGATACAGTCTGATGGTTTTTTGAGTCCAATGTCTCGAAGAATTTTTTCATGTTCTACTGCAAGTGTTAAATTCCTTAGGATGTACAAACTAAATCTGTCTACCTCATCATCTAAATGCGTAATCTCTTCGCCCAATTCTACATCCATCTCTTTTAGAGCATCAATTGCTTGCCTATGCATTGTCGATGTGAGCAAAAACATCCTCTTGAGAGCATCATTTATGGAAAGTTCTGGAAGGCTAGTTAAAATCTGGACTGTAAGCGACTCGGGAGTAGATTCTACTATCTCTGTTCCAATCATGTTTTTTCTTACTAGATCTCTTATTGCTTGCTTGTGTTCTAGTTGAATCCTGCCCCCTTTTGCATGAATCTCGATAATTTGATATCCTGCCAAATACATTGCAATAATTTTTCTTTGAATTGATTCTACGGAATCTTTCTGGCTTATGACCGTCTTTGATTTTGAAATTTTTGGAGCTGAAGAGTTTTGTGTTGGTAATATTGAAAGAGACTTGTTCACATTTTTGATTATTGAAACTGGATCTCCTGTCTTTAGTTTTAGTTCATCAACCCATTTTTTTGGAAGTGACAGAACATATGTAGATCCACCTACGAGTTGTAGTTTTCTAACCTCTTTATCGTTTAGTATCTCAGACAATGCTTACCTTGTAATTCTTATAATTAAAGCACTTGTCTCCGGCTTCTATGTATATCTATATAGTTCTATGGTGAACTATGAAACCTAAGAAATTATGGTCGAACTTCTCATATCTGGTTTAACAGCCAAATATGTTAATGATGGCCATCAAAATGAAAAAAGGTTCACCTCACGTAGATAAAATTTTCAAGTATGTTGCTATAGGCGCTGCTACCTATGTTCTTGTAATTATTGCATTAATTGTATTCAATCTTGGTAGTGGCTCAGCCCAAGTATGGCAGCAAGAAGGCATTTCATTTCTTACAGGATCGGATTGGAATTCTGTTGAAGGTAGAGAATCTTATGGAGCCGCGCCTTACATAATGGGTACTCTAGTTAATGCTGGAATCGCTATGGCAATAGCAATACCTCTAAGCTTTGGAATTGCCATGTTCCTTTCTGAACTCTCGCCTAGATTGCTAAGAACACCACTTGGTATGGTAATAGAACTTTTAGCAGCTGTTCCAAGTGTGGTGTATGGTTTATGGGGCCTGCTTGTTTTTCGAACTTACATCAAGGACTGGATTGAGGTTCCACTTCACAATATTTTTGGGGATAACAGCATAATATTTGCTGGAACTCCATTTGGATTGGATATTCTTACAGCTAGTATAGTTCTAGCTATTATGATAATTCCAACAATTGCATCTATCTCAAAAGAGATCATGTTAGCCGTACCAAACAGTCAACGTGAAGCTGCATACATGCTTGGGGCAACAAAATGGGAAGCTTTCAGACTTGCAGTATTACCATATTCGAAATCAGGTTTGATTGGTGCATCTATACTAGGTCTTGGAAGAGCTGTTGGAGAAACTATGGCAGTTACCATGTTGATAGGAAATGCAACTGGAGCAGCAGCCTTTCCATCTTCTTTATTCCAGCCTGGACAAACAATGGCTAGTATCATGGCAAATGAATTTGCTGAAGCTTCTCAAGGTGGGCTTCATTTGGCAGCCCTTGTTGGAATTGGTCTGATTCTTTTCATAATGGCTTTTGTCATAAATGTAGTAGCACATCTTCTTGTTGCAAAAGTTATCAAATCACATGAGGGGGCAGTGTTGGCATGATAACCCCAGAACAAAGAGCAGAATTCCGAACTCATTTTCGTTACAACGTTGGCAGGAGACTCTTGTTAGATAAAATCGTTAAAGGTACTGTCTTTATTTGTGTCGTAGTTGCTATTGTCCCGCTTATTGCTATACTAGTTAATGTCTTTACTAATGGATCAGCTGCATTATCATGGGAATTTCTTACTCAAATACCTGGAGCCGTGGGTAGTGATGATCCAGGTGGTATTGGTCCCGCAATACAGGGAACAATTGTATTGATTGGACTGTCTAGTCTAATTGGAGTTCCAGTTGGTGTGATGGGAGGAATATTTCTCTCAGAATATGGAAATAACAGATACGGAAGAACTGTCCGATTTTTCAATGATGTTCTTGCAGAGTTTCCAACCATTGTGATAGGTGTGTTTGTTTTTGTGCTTGTTGTCTTGACTATTGGAAACTTTTCAGTTTGGGCAGGCTCTTTTGCATTGTCTATTGTCATGTTACCGATCATAATGCGAACCACGGAAGAATCTCTCAAGCTAGTGCCTGTCACATATAGAGAAGCCGGATATGCATTAGGAATTAGACGATATCGTGTAGTCTTCACCATCGTACTCAACAGTGCCAAAAATGGTCTTGTGACAGGAATTCTATTATCTGTTGCACGAATAGCTGGTGAAACAGCGCCTCTTGTATTTACAATTCTTGGTAGTAGTCAATTCATAAATGGTCTTGATGGGCCAATTGATGCACTCCCGCTTAGAATATGGAGACTATCATCGCTTCCATATGATAGTGCAGTAACACAAGGATGGGGTGCAGCATTTGTTTTGATAATTCTAGTTCTTTCCATCAATATTGGTGTAAGGTATTTGTTCTTACGAAAGAAAGAAAACACATTCTTAAAGTTCAAGAGACTAGGAGCTGTATCATGATGGAGACTGTTACAAAAACTCCTTCAAAGGAAAGTTCTACTGAAGATATCAAATACAAACTCATTGCAGAAAATATTTCTGCAAACTATGATGGTATTGTAGCAGTAAAGAATGTCTCAATGAAATTCAGAGACAGGGCTGTTACTGCACTCATCGGACCATCTGGATGTGGGAAGACAACCTTTCTTAGATGTCTAAACAGAATGCATGAGCTTACAAAGAATGCCACATTGACAGGCAGAGTCTTACTTGACGGAGAAGATCTCTATTCTAACAAGGTAGATCCTATAATAAATCGAAGAAAGATAGGAATGGTATTCCAAAAACCAAATCCATTCCCTACCATGTCGATATATGATAATGTAGCATGTGGACTCAAACTCAACGGAGTACGGGACAGAAAAATTCTTGATGAAGTGGTCGAGGGATGTCTCAAGATGGCATCACTCTGGGATGAAGTCAAAGGAGACTTGAAAAAGCCAGGAATGAGTCTTTCCGGTGGACAGCAACAACGTTTGTGTATTGCTAGAGCACTTGCCATTCAACCTGAGGTTCTTTTAATGGATGAGCCAGCTTCTGCACTTGATCCAATTGCAACTCAAAAAATTGAAGAAATGATACAAGAATTAAAGAAAGAATATACTATAATCATTGTAACACACAATATGCAGCAAGCAACTCGTGTGTCTGACTATACTGGCTTTATGTATCTTGGAGACTTGGTTGAATTTGGTGAGACCAAGCAAATATTTGAAAATCCTAGAAATGAGACAACTGCCAAGTACGTTCAAGGTCAATTTGGATAGATAATGACACGTCTAATAGATCCACATCTGGCAAACTTGTCTGAAATGATGAAGCAGATGTGTGACTTGTCAATCAAGTGTACAAATCTTGCAATTGATTCCTATCTTGGAGGACAAGATGCCAGAAAAGAGGTTCATGATCTTTCTGGTCATATGATGGACTTGTATGATAAAGTTGGTGAATTGACATTTGATATGATCCTACGATATCAGCCAATGGCAAGTGACTTTAGGCTTATACGCTCTTCACTTGAAATCTCCTATGGATTTACCAGATTGGGAAGATATGCATATGATATAACAATGGTCAGAGAAACTTTTGGCGATCTGTCTGATTGCAAAAATGAAGTTGTCTATACTCTGTCTGGTGAAATAAAACAGATGGTACGACTTGCAGTAGAATGTTTTGCAACACTTGATCTGACAAAGGCCAAGGAATTGAGAACAGATGAAGATCTTGTTGACAAGTATTACAATAAACACCTGCCCATGTTGATTACTCTTGGAAACGTAAAATGTGCTCTAGCAGATGCGTTAGTTCTACGATATATGGAACGAATGGCCGATCATGCAGCATTTGTAGGTGATTCTGTAAACTATATTGTTACTGGCGCAAGGACATACCGCTGATTCCATAAAATCTATTTTACTGCATTTGATCTATATAGATTATTAATTAATATGAAAACTATGTTGACCAAGGGTAAATAGTGTACTTTTCCTGTGTGTATATGACTAAAAACGTCATTATGGGATTAGCATTTATGTTAATCCTGATAGTGCCCTCGATGTCATTGCATGCAAGTGCACAGACAAGTCAATCTTATACGATTACAGGGGCAGGATCAACCTTTGTGTTTCCATTAATGGATACATGGAGAGTTGAATACAACAAAGTACACCAGAACATTCAGCTGAACTACCAATCAATTGGAAGTGGAGCGGGAATAAAACTCTTGGAACAAAAAAGTGTAGACTTTGCAGCATCTGATGCACCATTATCTGCATCTGACGCACAACAAGCTCCTGGCATTCTTACATTTCCTGATTCAATAGGTGGAATCACAATCGCCTATAATCTTCCTGAAATTGATAAAGGACTAAAACTAACAGGACCTGTTATTGCACAGATCTTTATGGGAAATATCACATCATGGAATGATCCTGCAATATCTAATCTCAATCCTGGAGTCAATCTACCGAACCAAAAGATAGTTGTGGCTCACAGATCTGATGGATCTGGAACAACATATGCATTAACTGACTATCTTTCCAAAGTCAGTCCTGATTGGAAAACCAAAGTGGGTCAAGGAAAAACAGTTCCGTGGCCAGTTGGTACGGGCGGTCAAGGGAATGCAGGTGTAGCCAGCATAGTCAAATCTACAGAGTATGCCATAGGCTATGTAGAACTTGCATATGTTTTTCAAAACAAGATGACATATGCATTTGTTCAAAATGCTGATGGTACCTCTTTTGTGGAGCCAACTCTTGATACCGTAGCAGCAGATGCAGAAGCAGCTGTTGCAAACTTGCCAGCCGCAGATGGTGACTGGAGTAAAGTATCAGTAGTAAACCAGCCTGGAGCAAACTCATACCCTATATCCACACTGACTTATGTGATGGTATACGCGGACCTGAGTAAAGTATCCGGAGAGACATCGGACAAATCTACTGATGTAATCAACTTCCTCCACTGGATAATAAACGATGGCCAACAATATTCTACAGGCTTGTTGTATGTACCATTGCCTGACTCTATCAAAAAGATTGGTGAGGATGGACTTGCTAAAGTGACATTCTCTGGAGGTGCAGTTCCAGAATTTGGTCCAATCGCAGCTCTAGTTCTTGCAATTGCAATTGTATCTATAATTGCAGTTTCAACAAAAACTGGACTTAGATTTAATCCAAAAATCTAAAACCTTTCTTACTTTTTTCATTGTGTATAGTTTGCATCCTTGATCCAATTTTTAAATTGATACAATATTCTCATAACATGAGTTGATCTATAAGTGAATTACATAAGACTATGTACGATATAGCTATTTACGTGATCTATGACGATGATATGTAAATAAACAAATATTTCATATGCACTCAATGACAAAAAAAATCTTCTTAGGATTGACATTAATGTTAATCCTATTAATACCGACAACTGTTCTTAGTGCAAGTGCAGATTCTGCACCTCCAGCACCTGGTGACAGCGATAAATACAATTTCAATGCAGGGGGATCAACTTTCGCATTTCCAATAGTTGACAAATGGCGAGTTGAATACAACAAATTATTCCCTGGAATTACATTGAATTACCAGGCTGTGGGTAGTGGAGCTGGCATTAAGCTGTTTACAGCAAAGAAGGTAGAGTTTGCAGGAACTGATGCACCATTATTGTCTGCCGATATTGCAAAGGCTCCAAAAGGAACCCTTACAATTCCAGAGTCAATGGGTGCGATAGTTATCGTATACAATCTTCCAGGAATCCAACACAATGGACTCAAGTTAACTGGAGATGTGATAGCAAAAATATTTCTAGGTCAGATCATTTACTGGCATGACCCTGCTATCGTAAACCTTCAAACCGACCCATCTATTGCAAAAGCATTGAAAGCTGATGGAAACAGGATAATTCTTGTTCACAGATCTGATGGCTCTGGCACAACATTTGCATTCACTGACTATCTTTCCAAAGTTAGTTCTGACTGGAAGAGCAAAGTAGGGCATTCAACATCTGTTCCATGGCCAACGGGCATGGGAGGCTCTGGTAATGCCGGAATAGCCGCAATAGTCAAGAAAGTTCCTGAATCTATGGGTTATGTTGAATTGGCATACGCCAAAACTAACACCATGGCAAGTCTAACCGGCACTGGTGCTGGTGTGATGGGCTCAGGTCTAATACCTATGACATATGCATATATTCAGAACCATGACAAGACTGCATTCCTTGATGCTAATGTAAACACAACAGCAGCAGCTGCATCAGGAGCAATATCTACACTACCAGCAGCAGATGGAGTATGGAGTAATGTATCCATCAACAATGCACCAGGTCCAAACGCATATCCTATTTCCACATTCACCTATCTACTGGTGAATCCAAATCTTGAACAACTCAAGGGAATGGATAAACAAAAGGCACAGGATCTTGTACACATGCTCTACTGGTTTGTAACAGACGGCCAAAAATACGCTACAAAACTAAACTATGTACCACTACCAAGTGCAGTACAAGACTTAGATAAGAAGGGTATTTCTGAAATAAAATTCAACGGCAAACAACTCTGGTCATATCCATAAGGACACATCCTTTTCTTTTTATTTTTTATTTCTCTAAATCTATTTGTAATATCATATTCTTGTTACGTCTAGTGTCGTGATACTTGTTATATTGTTAACAAAGATTCTATGGTGACATATGAAAACTATTTGCACTTTACTCAAATGAACGATCTGCCTATCATATGTCGTGATTGTCTAATGCCAGATGAGAGCTGCAGAACCTGTGGAGGAGAACTTGCAAAACATTTGTGGTGCACTCAGTGTAGAAAAACAGTACAAAAAATATGTAGATTGTGTAGCAAAGAAACACTCCAACAACAGCATACTGCATGTCTCTCTATAGTGAACCTAAATTATCTAGCAAAAACTGCCATGGCAAACTAAAATACTAATTTATTAAAAATAAGAAAAAGGGTTAGTTCTTAACTAACGACTGTCGTAATGTCACTTTCATCTTGTATGCTGTGAGAATTTCCTTGCATCTGTTTCTTATGGTGACCTCTGTTATTCCTGCAACACTTGAGACATCTCTTTGAAGGATGCTCTGTCCCAGGAGGGTTGATGCTATGTACAGGTATGCAGCAGCCAGCCCATTTGGTGCCTTGCCATCTGCAAGACTGTGATCAGATGTCTTTTCTGCAATTTCAGCAGCAAGTCTTTCTACACGAACTTCAAGCTTTGCCAGATTTGCTATTTTTGATATGTATTTTTCAAGAGTTACAACCGGTGCTGTTTTGGAACCAAGTTCCATGACCAGTGTTCTATAGTATTTTGCCGTTAGTTTGACATTGAGCTTTTCTTCCTTTGAACTTCCTGTTGCAGCACAGATCTCGTCAAGGGATCTTACAACATCGCATTGTTTGCATGCCATGTAAATTGTTGCAGCCGACATACACGCAACTGATTTGCCTTTTGCGTCTGCCTGTCCCTGGAAGTTTCTATATATCATGGATGCTGACTCGATAACATTTCTTGGCAATGACAGGGCATGACATGTCTCTCCTATCTTTGCTAAAATGTTTGCAAGTCTTCGTTCTTCTGGAGATGCAACCCTTATCCTAGTCTGCCATTTTCTTAGGTTATACATCTGATTTGCAACATCGCTTGATATTGTTCTTCCACTGAAGTCTTTTGTTCCCATTGCAATCTCTGTCCTGATTCCCAAGTCATGTTGTGCATAACTTGTCTGTCCTGATGCTCTTGTCAACTTCATTTTTTCTTCAGGATTTGTTGCTCTTGATTCAGTTCCATAATCTGGCATCTGTTCCATTGCGACCAATCCGCAGCCAGAACAAATCTTCTCGCCACTGTGAATGTCATCAATTAGATTAGAACGACATTCCGGGCAATTTGTTTGTAATTCTGTTATTGTGGTCATCTTCTTCTATTTCCTTTGAATCGTTTTGGTCTCATCACAGGAGTTTCTTCGACGATGAAAACCTTCTTTCCGATTTGTTTTTTGATATTGTTGGTAAGCGGAACTGCCGACGCATATGGTGCATCAACAGGACCTATCATTTCTGATACTTTGGCGACTTTGACTCCAGAGCTGTCTACGACTATCTGGTTGTCTCTTAGATGTTTTGTGAGTCTAATGATGACTCTACCGCTACTCGCTAGATGCAATACTTCGCCTACCTCCTGCAATTGAATTCTCAACGAAATACTCGTATCAATAGAGTTCTGTCAAAATTACTTTAGCTGCAAGCTATAAACGATATTTACTTTGACTGCTTGGCTCTTTTTGAAACTAGCTTCTCAGAAATTGCAGAAATCATTTTAGATTTTGGTTGGGCTTTTGCAAGTGTAATATATCCGGACCTTACATACGGCCTTCTTGGAAATCTTACTTGATCATTTGTCTCGGTGGGCTCTAATCCTGCGGCCTTTGATGCAGCAATTAATTCATTCAGAGATGGATCGAAGATGCTTTTTTCACGAGATACTCTTCTACCCATTTTCTTTGAAATAGTTTTGTTGAAATAATCAAGCCAGATTACGACGTGTTCGTAATCCTTCATCTTATCACTTTATCAAGATTGCATTTACTACGCCGTCTTGACCAGGTCTTGAAATTACCTTGCATTGACCTGCTTCTGTTTCTAATATTGCACCTTTGGAAATTACTCCACGTCTTTCATAGTCTTTGTTTGATGGATTTTTTAACACCTTGAGAATTTTTAGTTTCTTAACTTTGGAACCTGGAACAGTCAAGTTGACAACATCTGTTGTCTTCAATGAAGTCTTCTGATTTCCTCCTCTGGTCTTGCGTGTTACAGTTATTTGTTCGCCTGGTACTGCTTCTACAGAATATCTGTCGATTTCATATTTTCGTCTGGATCTTAGTGGGTATCTTCTACCACCCGTAATCTTACTTGTTGCAAGATTTTCCACAGACTTCTTCATGTTGATTCGATAAAGTGACTCTAATTTATACCATTTACAGGCAGAGCCACTATTTTTGGACCAATTATTGACTTGCTTGGGCCAAAGGTTCGGCAGATATTTGAGGCTGTTGCATTACGGCTTGAGTTGGACTCCTTACTTTTGTAAAGAGTTTCTGTTTGAGAAGATCCTTGTCACCTTGTATGCCAAAATATTTCTGGAATTTTTCAGTAGTGTTGTAAATCTTAAGCCTTCCGACATTTTGGTGTTCAATATAGTCCAGTTGGTGCAACAGTTTCAGATGCATGTATACTCCAGATCCTCTTACCTCCACCAGTCTCTTTGAAGAGACAGGCTGCATGTATGCGATATATGATAATGTCTTGAGTGTGGCAGTAGGCAAAAGTGGTTTTGATGCATATTTTCTAATTACAGTGTTAAACTCTGGCTTTAACTGAAATACATACGATCCATCTGGCAAACTGGCAACCTCTATTGCCTTAAAGACCGACTTGGTCTTTTTCACTAGGTTTGTCATTAGGGCCAAGGTCTTGGTTCTAGACTCTGTTCCAGATGCCTTGATCAATTCTTCTATGGTTAGAGGTCTTCCTGCTGAATATAGTGCGGCCTCTAGTCTTGCCATTGCATCATCGTCTTCTATCTTTCCCATTTACCACATCAGGGTAGGTTGGAGTCTACTTAAATGAAATTCCTACTTAGTGTTGATCTGATTGTAAATTTCTATTTTATCAGTGAGACTACAATATCGTCTTCTGTCTGTTCAAGATCCACTTTCATGTCCCTTGCCAAAAACAGGATGGCAAAAAAGCACCTGATTACGTCGATGAGCTCAAGTTCTGAGACTATGCTCTTAAAGGAACCATAGCCTACCGTCTTTATCTTACTCATTATCAATTCCTCATACTGTCCTATTATCTTCTCAAGGGAAATGAAATAATCGTCAAAATTAGGGGCCTCAACAGGCTCAAATTCTAACTGACGTCTACTTGAACGTGGGTTTGCTATTGTTCCAATGAGGTTTTCAAGAACTGACAACAATTCGTCTAGTGTAACTGGATATGTAGACTCGTGTCTGTATGGCATGTTTATGACTTCGATATCGACATCTTCTCTCTGGGTAAGAGGTCTTTTCTCCATGGCTGCCTTTTGTAGTGCAAATATACTCTCCACCTTCATCCTGTGTATCATTGCAGACGACAATGCTGCAATTCCTGCAACCCTGAGATCTTTTTTATCTGCTTGGCCAAGGATTTTGATCAAAATTTCTAGAATGCGTACTACGTCGATGCTCCATACATCTTTTTTTGAAACATCTAGTGGACTAAACAGGATGTTTACTGGCGGCTGCGATATGCCTACGCTAGGATTCTCCTTGCTCACTCTGTTACTGCTCTTTTTTTGTTTATAATACGTGTGTTATCTACTCTTTTCTTAATTCAAGTCAAGAGTTTTCCTTTGCACAAATCAAATATTGAACTAGATCTTGTATATTGCTGGAATTGGAAAAGAATCTTGAAAAATTTGATCTGGCTTGTACTTACCTGAAAAATGATCAAAATATGACGGCACATAACATGTTCATGGATCTTGCTCAAAAGGAGATGAAAAACAACAGCTACAAAGCAGGACTTTATCTCATATTGGCCTCTGAATGCAAATCAAGACAAGGTAAAGAAAGAAAAGATGAGCTCCTAGAAGCCGGCAAGTATTATCTCAAGCTTGCAAAAAAGGACAAAAATAATTCAAATTATGCATATCAGTGCGCTGCTAGGTGTTTTCTTAGAGTAGGACACTATGATGATGCAATGAAGGCATTTGAAGAGGCTCAAAAATATACATTTGAAATAGTTGAAGAGAAAAGACCCATTGTTGTAGTTGATGATAGTCCAGCAATTTTGTTGAGGCTCAAAAGTTTTCTGCAACAATTAGGATATGACGACATACAAACAGTGGCAAATGGCAAATCTGGAATTAGTCTTGTTACAAAACTTGTAAAATTGAAACAAAATCCGATTGTATTGCTTGATATGGATTTGCCAGACATAAAAGGAGATGCAGTGGCAAAGACTCTACTTGAATCAAAGCCTGACATGTCTATAATATTGATAACTGCTGATGAAAAATCAACACCGCGTGTTAGAAAAACAATTGGTTTTGGTTCTACTGCATTTGTTCAAAAACCGTTCTCAATTAATGAATTAAAGAATGCACTGGATACAGCAAAACTGTCTGAAATCAAGTAAGTAACAACATGGACATGTTGAGTAGATTCACATCCTTTATCTGAATCCCACCCATCTTGTAGTCGATTATTTGGTCTGAGAATTTTTCCACCACTCTTGCTGATGGGTTTTTTTCAGTTCCTTCTATTCTTAGTACAGTTATCATATTCCAATCTCCATCTACAGTTGCAACAAAAAGATAATTTGGTAATGTTTTGATGTAGTTCTTTATTGCCTCTGTTGTATTTTCCATGGATCTTGTTATTTTGAGTTTGAGAAACAATGCCTCAAACTGATCATTTGAGGAAATTCCACTCAACACTGCTTTGTAACCTTTTATGATTCCATTTTTTTCAAGTCTCTCAATTCTTTTTCTGATGGTTCTATCTGATACATCTACACCAAAATTTCTCAATTCACTTGCTATTTCTTTTGAAGGTGTTCTTGCATTCTTGTTGAGGATGTTAATTATTTTTTGATCAACTTCATCTAATGTGGACCAATTTTTATCCTCTGACATGGACTGTATCTAAGTAAATGACTTTTTGAAGTTTATGATAATGGTCCCACGCGCAGGATTTGAACCTGCGACAACCCGGTTTCTGTAAGCCTGATAGGCTGAATGACGGTTAGCCGCTGGCCAACCACTACAGCCGGAAGCTCTACCAGGCTGAGCTAGCGTGGGACTGTTTCTCACGCAGTTTTTTCGTATTAAATAACTATCGATAATTCAATTTTTTAAAAAATTCTGGATCATAATGATAAATTTTTGACTGATCAAATTACATATAAACAGGAAAGAAATTCTCGATACTGTGTCGGGGGCTACGTCAGAGGGTGGATATGTATGCGTGCCATATTTACAAAATAACGATTTTACCACTTTGAGGAATACTTTTCAAAAATCTGATTCGATAGATGATATGTATTTTGCAACGGCTACATTTTCTGAAGACGGTCGTGCATACTTTCCTTCCCACTCCAATACCTATCTTCTTGCTAGATTCAAAAACCGCTCACAAATAATGAGTGAGATTCAAAAATGTAATCTATCAACTCCGACATTTGTGTTTACAAAAAATGATGAGTTGTTCGAGAGACTGACTAATGACAACCTCAACTTGGTTTCAATCTATTATCTTGAATATGGTGATACATTGTCTGATCTGTCAGACCTTGGGTTCATTGTAGCAAAACGTCATAGGGTACAAAGAGCAGAGCTTGGAAATCTCAAACTGTCTACTACTCAGACTCAAAAATTCACTTTTCCATATGAGGGAAACCTTGTATTTCTTGAAGTCACAAGTGATAACAAACATCAAGCTGATAACAAGTATTGTGAAAAGACAAGAAAAGAAGTACAAAGAAAAGGAATTGGGATGACAAGTCTTCTTAATCTGTCCGTAATTGAGAAACTGAAATAGAATTTCTAAACTCTTTTCAAGAGATCAAATAAAAATCTAAACCATAATAGAAAAGTTATATACTCTAGCAAATTCTGTTTTGGTGATGAGTAAGCCGTCTGAACTTGGTGCACTAAAAATTGGCTCTTACATACTGCTTCCAGTAGGAGGTCCAAATGAAGAACCATGTAGAATCGTTGAATACGATACCAGTAAACCAGGAAAACACGGTGCGGCAAAAGCAAGAATTGTAGGTGTGGGAATCTTTGACAAGAAAAAATATTCTCATGTTTCACCTGTGAGCGCTCAAGTCCAAGTTCCACTCATTGACAAAAGAGTTGGGTCTATAATTTCAAAAACTCCTACCAGTGTCCAGATTATGGATTCTGAATCGTTTGAAGTTTTTGATGCACAACAAATTGAAGATGAAATCAAGGAAAAAGTTTTGCAAGGCGTAGACGTTGAGTATTGGAAAGTAATGGATAGAACTATTATAGTAAGAATCAAAAGTTAGTTTGGATGCTGATGATGACGAGAAAAGCCAACTGACCGTATGATGAAGATTATGAGTATTGAAGCATCCAGGCTTTTCAAATAGTAGAACAAGTTATACGATACAACTTGTATGTATAATACATGAAGGGATTATGCCATATTTGTCTTGCATCTAATATGGACATCACAATTAGGGATAATCTGACCTTGTGCAATGACTGTATAAAGCGTGTAACTGAACTGGAAAAAAATTAATTGACTGGATTTGTTATGAGCTTGAATTGAAACTAGCGTCTCTTTTTTCAGGTGGAAAGGATAGTACATATGCAGTCTACCGAGCCAAAAAAGCAGGACATGACATAGAATGCCTTGTTTCAATATTTCCAAAATCTGAGGAAAGTCATCTGTTACATTATCCAAATATTACATCTACATCTTTACAGGCAAAATCTATGAAAATTCCTCAGATCGTATCTCATACTAGTACCGATGATCCTGAAACTGAAACTCTTGAATTACAAAATCTATTGGAAAAAGCAAAAAAGGATTTTGGAATAGATGGTATTGTTCACGGTGGACTGTTCAGTGATTATCAGAGAGTACGTTTTGAAAGAATTGGAAATAATCTGGGACTGAAAATAATATCCCCGCTCTGGCATGTTGATCAAAAAGACTATCTGCAAGAATTATTGGAATCTGGATTCAAGTTTATCATTACAAGTGTAACGTCTGCAGGTCTAGATCAAACATGGTTGGGACGAGAAATAACTCGACAAGATGTAGAACAACTAGTAAAACTATCAACCAAACATGGCTTTAACTTGACCTTTGAGGGTGGTGAAGCTGAAACATTTGTAATTGACTGTCCGTTGTTTTGTTCTCCCATTAGAGTAATACAGGCAAATAAGATCTGGGATGGCTATAGAGGAAGATTTGAAATAACCGAAGCCATTCTAGAAAAACAATGTTAGATGGTTTAAAGACAGGCCTTAGAGCCGCACTAAAGAAAATAGTAAATTCTTCGGCAGTTGATGAAGGTCTAATCAAAGAACTTTCAAAAGATATCCAGAGATCTCTATTACAGTCTGATGTAAACGTAAAACTTGTTTTTCAAATTACAAAAAATCTTGAGGAGAGGTCTCTTAACGAAACACCTCCTCCTGGACTATCTAGAAAAGATCACATTGTAAAAATTCTATATGAAGAACTCTCAAAATTACTTGGAACTGAAGAACAATATGTATTCCAACCCGGTAAAGTCAACAAGGTCCTGATGCTTGGAATTCAGGGTAGTGGTAAGACAACAGTCACTTCAAAACTTGCAAAACTTCTGACTAGACAGGGTTATAGAGTTGCAGTTGTTGGTGCTGATACCTATCGACCTGGTGCTCTTACACAATTAAAGACAATGTGTGAAAAAACAAATGTAGAGGTGTATGGTGAAGAAGGAAACAAGGACTCGCCTGAAATCGTAAAAAATGGACTAAAACATTTTGAGGGGCAAAATTTTGATATTATTCTAATAGATACTGCGGGAAGACACAAAGAAGAAAAAGATCTACTTGACGAAATGACAAGAATTGGGGCTGTTGCAAATCCTGATCTTGCATTACTAATAATTGATGGAACTATTGGACAGCAGTGTTTTAGTCAAGCTGAAGCATTTCACAAGACAGTTCCAGTGGGAGGTATCATAATAACAAAATTGGATAGTAGCGCAAAAGGTGGTGGTGCACTTGCAGCTGCTGCTGCAACGGGGGCACAAATTATGTACATTGGAACTGGTGAAAGAATTGACGATCTTGAAAAGTTCTCCCCTACACGATTTGTGGGAAGAATGCTTGGCATGGGTGATATCCAAGCGTTGCTTGATATGGCAAAAAGACTTGAGACAGAGGGCAACGAAGACAGGCTAAAGAGAATATCGCATGGAAAAATGAATATGGAAGATTTCTATTTTCAAATTGAAGAAGCTACAAAAGCTGGGGGATTGCGCAATATCTTGGAGAATATGCCTGGCTTTTCTGGCATGGTAAAGGAAGATCAGGTTGAACAACAAGAACAGCGAATGGAAAAATGGCGTTATATCATCCAGTCCATGACAAAGGATGAAAAATCTGATCCTGATTTGATAAATGCATCAAGGGTAAAAAGAATAGCACGAGGTTCTGGATGGCCAGAACATGAAGTAAAAGAACTTCTCAAGGCATACAAGAATTCAAAGACAATGATGAAAGCTTCCAAGGGACGACAGATGCAAGGCATGCTCAGAAAAATGGGCTTGGGATAGTGCTCTAGAAAGATGTATCTAAATATCTTGCATGGTATAAACTAGAATATCTTGTTGAATACCTACCAGTGTTATCAAGCACTAGGTCTCCAAGAAGGGGCCTCAATCAAAGAAGTAAAATCCGCCTATAGGAAACTTGCCTTACAATTTCACCCTGACAAGAATTCTTCAGATCAAGAAAGTACAAAATTCAAGACAGTAACAGAGGCTTATCAAATATTGCGTGCAGAATACAAGAATGTTGTAAAGTCTTCTGAGAAACACTATGACAA
>Ga0310813_10000898_pt1 | contig 18103 bp, 15 predicted proteins | sample YN3metagenome_FD_203086 | JGI IMG/M metagenome (GOLD analysis project Ga0310813, IMG submission 203086) | Soil microbial communities from experimental microcosm in Duke University, North Carolina, United States - YN3 | ecosystem: Engineered > Artificial ecosystem > Soil microcosm > Unclassified...
CAGCGCTCGAATTCACGGATTTCCGGCAACACTTCGGTGGCAGCCGTGACGTTGGCGTTCGGCCATAGCGCACGCACCGCGGCCACTGCGCTCGCCTCGTTGGCCGGGTTCGCATAGGCATTGACGAAGAACACGCACACCGCATCGCAGCCGTGTTCCAGCAACTGGCGCGCGGCGGCCTCGACCTGCGCGAGATCCACCGGCGTGTGCAGCGTGCCGTCGGCGAGCACCCGCTCGCTCACTTCGAGCCGCAGGTCGCGCGGCACGATCGGCTCGAAATTGCCGCGCAGGCCCCACGTATGCGGGCGGTCGCGACGACGCATTTCGAGCACGTCGCGAAAGCCTGCCGTGGTGATCAGTCCGGTGCGCGCCATCTTGCGCTCGAGCAGCGCATTGGTGCCGACAGTCGTGCCATGCACGATCGTCGCGATCGCGGCAGCGCCCGCCGCTGCGCCCGCGCCATCCGCGCCGATACGCTCGATGCCGTTCATGAAACCGCGCGCTTCCTCGCCGCGCGTGGACGGTACCTTGACCACCTGAGCGGTGCCGGCCGCTTCGTCGAGCACGAACAGATCGGTAAACGTGCCGCCCACGTCGACGCCGACGACGAGCGAACCTCGTGCAGCAGCCTTCATTACTGTTGCTCCTTCGAATCCGTAGTGACGTAACCCATTGCGCGATCGTGCGCGCGTGCCGCCGCCGATCGACCTTCCGGCGCACCATAACCGCCGCCGCCAGGCGTTTCGAGGCGCACCCGTTCGCCGCGCTTCAGGCGAATGCCGAGCATCTTCGACGCCATCGGCGGCGTCTGCCATGCGCCGTCGCGCTGATAGCGGAACACGTTGCGCACCGACGCCGAACCGCCCGCGATGCCTTGCGGCGCGGAACGCCCGCGCTCGCCGAAGATGAACGCTTCGGCCTGTTCTTCGAGCAGCTCGATTTCATAGATCGCGCCGAGGCCGCCGCGATGCGTGCCGTCGCCGCCCGAATCGGGGCGCAGCGCCCATTGCGTAAAGCGCACCGGGTATGCGGCTTCGAGAATTTCGAGCGGCGGAATCGTCGCGGTCGAAATCGGCGCGTTGCCGTGGCTCAAGCCATCGCCATGCGCCTGGCCGCCGTGGCCGCCGCCGAAGAAACTGAACATCACCCAGCGCTGGCCAGCGCGCGCGCCGCTCGAACGGTGGCCCGCGATCGACAGCGCGTTGATCGTGCCGTACGCCTGCGCCATCGCGAGTTCCGGTGCGGCCTTGGCCATCGCGCAGAAGATCACGTCGATCATGCGCAGGATCGTTTCCGTGTAGCCGCCGACCGGACGCGGACGGTCCGCGGAAATCAGCAGGCCGTCGGGCAGTTCGAAGGTCACCGCGTCGAGCACGCCGGCGTTGGCCGGGACATCGGGGAACAGGTGTTTCAGCGCGACGTAGCACGCTGCAATCGCCGTGGCGCGCGAGATGTTGACCGGACCCGCACAAGCGCGCGACGTGCCGGTGAAATCGAGCGTCAGCGAAGCGCCGGCGACGCGCATGCGCAGCGCAATGGTCAGCGGTTCGTCGCGCACGCCGTCGTTGTCGAGCACGTCTTCGAACGCGTATTCGCCGTCCGGCAGCGCCGCGACGTGCGCGCGCATCAGCTTGACCGCGCGCTCGCGCAGCAGTGCGAGCGCTTCGAGCACGGTGGCGTCGCCGTAGTCGTCGAGCAGATCGTTCAGGCGCCGCACGCCCAGTTCGAGCGCCGCGAGCTGACCGTTCAGATCGCCCCACAGGCTGTCCGGCAGCCGCGTGTTCGCCTTCAGGATAGCCAGCACGTCGTCATCGAGTTCGCCGCGGCGGATGATGCGCACCGGCGGAATCTGCACGGCTTCCTGCCAGCATTCGGTCGCGGCCGGGTTGTAGTTGCCCGGCACCGCGCCGCCGACGTCGTGCCAGTGCGCGGCCGACGCGAGGAAGCAAAACAGCTGGCCGTTGCGGAACACCGGGCGCACCAGCTTGAAGTCGTTCGCGTGCGTGCCGCCTTCGTACGGATCGTTGAACAGCCACACGTCGCCGTCGACCATGCCGCCGCGTGCTGCGGCCGCGCGCTGCGCGGCCTGCACGGCGAACGCCATCGCGCCGACGAACACCGGCAAGCCCGATTTGCCCTGAATCAGCGTCGCGCCCGACTGCGCATCGTAAATGCCGTGGCAGGCGTCGTGCGCCTCCGCGATGATCGGATTGAACGCGCTGCGATACAGCGTCGCGTCCATTTCGTCGGCGATCTGTTCGAGCCGGCCTTTGAGGACCGCCAGCGTGACCGGATCTAGCATGGGTTGACTCCGTTGGATGTAGGGTAGCGCTGCTTCAGCAGATTCAGCAGACCGCCGGCTTCGACCATGTCGAGCAAAAACGACGGCAGCGGCTCGCAAGCCAGCGCTGTACCGCCGGCCCGCACGATGCGGCCGGCATGCGGTTCGATTGCAATGGTTTCGCCTTCTTCGAGCGTCTCGGCTTCCGCGCAGGTCAGCAGCAGCAGGCCGACGTTAAACGCATTGCGGAAGTACAGGCCGCTGAAGGCCGGCGCGATTACCGCGCGTACGCCGAGCCGCACCAGCGCGGCCGCGGCCTGTTCGCGCGACGAGCCGATGCCGAAGTTCGGGCCGGCCACCAGCACGTCGCCGGGCTGCACGTTCGGCGCGAAATCGGGGCGCTGGTTTTCGAGGCAATGACGCGCGATTTCGTCGATGCCGAATTTCATATAGGCGCCGGGCGCGAGCGCGTCGGTATCGATATCCGCGCCGACGCGCCACACGCGGTGCGTGCCCGGTGTACCGGACGCACCGGCTGTGCTTGCATGTGCAACGTTCCGTTCAGTCATGCCAGCACCTCGCGCGGATCGGCGATGCGGCCGCGCAGCGCGGACGCCGCCACCGTATACGGCGAGCCGAGATACACCTGCGCCGTTTGTGCGCCCATGCGGCCTTTGAAATTGCGTGCGGTGCTCGAAATCACCGTGCTGCCTTCGGGAATCTGGCTGCCGTAGCCCGCGCAGGCGCCGCATGAAGTGGCGAGAAACTGCGCGCCGGCCGCTTCGAGCACGTCGAGCACGCCTTCGCTGGCGGCCTGATCGCGGTCGCGCACGCTGGCCGGCGCGACCACCAGTTGCACGCCGTCCGCCACGCGCCGGCCGCGCAGCACGCTGGCGGCCGCGCGCAAATCCGCGAGCTTGGCGCCGGTGCACGCGCCGATGTAGGCGACCTGCACGGCGACGTCTTCGAAGGCGCTGACGTCACGCGTATTCGCCGGGCTGTGCGGTGCGGCCACCTGCGGCTCGAGCACGGCTGCGTCGAATTCATGCGTTTGCGCGGCCGCGTCCGCATCGCTTTGCCAGTGCGCAACGTCGATCTCGTCGTGTACACCGACGCTGCGCAGATAGTCGAGCGTCACCGCGTCGGGTGCGACCAGCCCGGCCTGCGCGCCGAGCTCGGCGCTCATATTGGATAGCGTCATGCGCTCCTGCATCGGCAACGCGGTCACCGCGTCGCCGCAAAATTCCACCGCCTGGTAGCGGCCGCCGTTCATGCCGAAACGGCCGATCATATGCAGCATCATGTCCTTTGCCGTGACCCCCGCCGCGAGACGGTTGTGCCATTGCATGCGCAACGTTTGAGGCACCTTGACCCAGATCTGTCCCGACACCGCCACGCCGAGCATCTCGGTGCTGCCGATGCCGAACATATACGCGCCAAATGCGCCGCCGGTCGGCGAATGCGAATCGCCGCCGACGCAGAACATGCCCGGCCGCAAGTGACCATGCTGCGGCAATACCACGTGACAAATGCCGACGCTGTCGTACACGTGCGGCAACTGCTGCGCGCTGGCCCAGTCGCGCGCGATTCGCACGATGCGGCGCGATTCGTCGTCCGCTTCAGGTACGTAGTGGTCGATCACCAGCACCACTTTCGACTTGTCCCACAGCGGCGCGCCGAGCTGTTCGAGCATCGGCTGCAGACGGCGCGGACCGCTCGAATCGTGAAACATCGCAAGGTCCACTGCACAGGTGACGATCTCTCCCACTTCGACATACGGCTTGCCGCAAGCCGCGGCAATCAGTTTTTGCGCAAGCGTTTGTGCAACTGCCATCGACTACATCCCCAGATAAGTGCGGCGCAACGCGTCGGTTGCCATCAGTTCCGCACAGGTGCCCGAATAGCGGATCGCGCCGTTCTCCAATACGTAACCGCGGTGCCCGGTTTCGAGCGACTGGCCGACGTTCTGCTCGACCAGCAGGATCGCGAGGCCGTCGTGTTGCAGGCGACGAATCAGCGCGAACATTTCTTCGACCATCAACGGCGACAGGCCAAGCGAAGGCTCGTCGAGAATCAACAGACGCGGCTCCGCCATCAGACCACGGCCGATCGCCAGCATCTGCTGCTCGCCGCCGGACATCGTGCCGGCCAGTTGATCGATCCGTTCGTTCAAGCGCGGAAAGATGTCGAGCATCCGCGCGAGGTTGCGCGCGCGGTTAGGTTTGCCGCGCGTGAACGAGCCGAGTTCGAGGTTCTGCCGCACGCTGAGGTTCGGGAAAATCTTGCGGCCTTCGGGCACCTGGATCAGACCGGCTTTGACGACGTCGCGATAGTGACGACCAGTCAGATCGTGGCCGTCGAAGCGCACGCTGCCGCGCCAGACAGGATTGATGCCGCAGACCGTGTTGTTCAGCGTCGACTTGCCGACGCCATTGCTGCCGAGCAGCACCACGGTCTCGCCGGTGTCGACCTGCAGGTCAATGCCGCGCAGCACTTCGGTGCGGCCGTAGCCGGTGTGCAAACCGGCGATTTCGAGCAAGGCGCTCATCGTGCGCCTCCTTGTTTCAGGCGCTCCGCGGTGCCGTGCCCGAGATACGCTTCGATCACGGTCGGATCGGACGTCACGTCGCGCGGCGTGCCGCCCGCGATCAGACGTCCTTGCGCCAGCACCCACACATGCTCGGCAAGACTCATCACGGCACGCATTACGTGTTCGATCATCAGTACCGTCACGCCGTCGTCGACGATGCCGCGAATCACCGGAATCATTTCGTCGATCTCGCTCGGGTTCAGGCCGGCGAGCACTTCGTCGAGCAGCAATAGCCGCGGCTGCGCGGCCAGCGCACGCGCCAGTTCGAGCCGCTTGCGGCCGCCTACCGTGAGGTCGGCGGCAGGCTTGTCGAGGTTGTCCTGCAGATTGACGCGTTGTGCGACCGCTTCCGCGGCCTGCAGCGCGCGACGCCGGTCGGGCTCGTGCAGATGCGCGCCGACGGCGATGTTCTCGCGCACCGTCTGCGCGCCGAACGGCTGCACGATCTGGAACGTACGTGTAAGGCCGAGCCGCGCGGATTTCTGCGGCGCCATGCCGGTGATGTCGCGGCCCAGATACTGCACGGTGCCCGCACCCGGCTTCAGGAAACCGGACAGCAACGCAAACAGCGTGGTCTTGCCGGCGCCGTTCGGACCGACCAGCGCGGTCAGCGTGCGCGGCAGCACGTCGAAACTGACATCCTGTACGGCCTTCAGGCCGCCGAACGTGATCGACAGGCCGCGTGCCTGCAAAAGCGCTTCAGACACGGGCTTCCTCCTTGCGATCGTCCTGCTGCTGCGCGGGCGGCTGCTGTGCGGACTGCGGCTGCGCGCCCTTCAGCATGCGGCGCACCGACAGACCCGCGCCGGTCAGACCACGCGGCATGAACATCACGATCAGCACCAGCACCGCGCCATAAATCACCATGCTGATGCCCGGCACTTCGCCGAACATATTGCGGGTCGCTTCGCCGAGCCCGTACAGCACCGCGGCGCCGAGCACCGGCCCCCAAAGCGTGCCCGCGCCGCCGACGATCACGCCGACCAGCGCTTCGACCGAAATGGTCGAACCGAACGCGATGCCGGAATCGATGTACTGGAACATCTGCACGTAGCACGCGCCCGCCGCGGCCATGAACGCCGCAGACCACGCGATTGCGCCGAGCTTGATACGCACCGGATCGACACCGATCGCGCGTGCGGCGTTTTCGTTGTCGCGCACCGCCTGCAGATAGGCGCCGAAGCGCGAATGACGCAGCCACGCGGTAAACACCAGCGCGGCGAGCACAAAGCCCAGCAACAGAAACACATAGCCGCGCCGCGAGCCGAACTGCAGATTGGCGACGCTCGCGTGCAGCGGCACCATCAGGCCGACGCCGCCGCCGGTGAACGGCACCGATACCGCGACGATGCGGAACACCTCGGCAAAAGCCAGCGTGACCAGCGCGAAGTACGAACCTCTCAAACCACTGCGGAAGGTCAGCGCGCCGACGATCAGCCCGACCGCGACACCCACTGCGATCGCAAACGGCAGCGCGAGCCACGGGTTCCAGCCCCACGTCAACTGTGCGATGGCCTGCGCATACGCGCCAACGCCGAAGAACAGCGCGTGGCCGAACGACAGCTGGCCGCCATATCCGCCGAGGATGTTCCACGACTGCGCGAGCAGCACCGCGTACAGCGACATCATGATGAACGTCAGCGCTACGCCGGATTGCAGCAGCGCCGCCGCGCCGGCAACCAGCACGCCGAACAGCAGGATCGAACGAACGTCGCGCATCGTTAGACCCTCGCCCCGAACAGTCCCTGCGGGCGCACCAGCAGCACGACGATAAAGATTGCGAACACACCCATCTGGCCGAGCGAATCGCCGAACCACAAACCGCCGAGCGATTCGACCACGCCGATCAGCAGGCCGCCGAGCAGCGCGCCGGCGAAACTGCCCATGCCGCCAAGCACGACGATCGTGAAGGCGATCAGCACGAAGCCGCCGCCGACCTGCGGATTCACGTAGTAAGCCGGCAGCAGGAAACACGCGGCCGCACCGACACAGGCCATGCCGATGCCGAACGACATCGCGTAGACCTTGTCGACGTCGATGCCCATCAGTTTCGCACCGTGCTTTTCGCGGGCCACGGCGCGAATCGCGCGGCCCAGATCGGTGAAGCGCATGATCGCGAACAGCAGCGCCGCGACCACCAGCGCGCCGCCGAACGCGATCAGTTTCGGCAGTGCGAGCATCGCAGGGCCGATCTGGACGGTAGCTAGCGCATACGGCGTATCGATGTTGCGCGTATCGGAATGGAACAACACCAACGCGAGGTTTTCCAGCACGATCGAAATGCCCAGCGTGACCAGCAGAATGTTTTCGTCCTTGCCGTGCCCCGCGCGATTGATCACGCTACGCTGCAGCAGATAGCCGAACGCGAACATGCCGGCCATCACGAACGGCAGGGCCACGTAGGGATCGATGCCGAGCCGCTCGTGCAGCAGATACACCGCGTACAGCGCCACCATCAGCGCCGCGCCGTGCGCGAAGTTGATGATGTGCAGCACGCCGTAGATCAGCGTCAGGCCGAGCGCGATCAGCGCGTAGACCGCGCCGGTCGTGAGGCCGTTGAGCAGCGCCGTGAAAAGAATCGCGGGGTCGAACATGCGCTGGCCTCAGCTCTTCACCGGAAACACCGGGGCGGTTTCGCGGAACGGTTCCGGCAGGATCGCCTTGATATCGCCGCCCACCACCTGGGTCAGCAACGGCTGCGCGCCGGCGTTCTGGCCATTGACGAAATGCGTCGCGCCGTACGGCATGAAATGATCCTTGAACGTGCTCGATGCGAGCGCCGCATTGATCGCCGCACGATCGGCGGAACCGGCGCGCTCGAGTGCGTCGGCGAGCAGCATCATCGCCGTGTAGGTCATGAACACTTCGTACGAGAAGTAAGCGTTCTTCGCTTCGACGCGCTTTTTCAACGGCGCGACACGGGCGTCTTTCGGATTGAACCAGTGGTTGCAATCGATCACGCCGTTGGCGATGTCCGGATACTCCTTCAGGAACTTGTAGCTGGAAGCCGCGCCGCCCAGCACCGAGAAGATCGCTTTCGGCTGTACCTTCTGCTGCTTCATTGCAAGCAGCAGCAGTGCGTATTCGTTGTAGTAGTTCGCCGGAATCACGATGTCCGGATTCACAGAACGCATGCGCAGCACGATGTTGTTGAAGTCGCGCGTCGGGTTCGGATGCTTGACCACTTCCTTGATCTCGAAGCCGTATTTCGGCAGCTCACTGCTCAGCAGATTCGCGGTGCCGGTGCCGAACAGCGACTCTTCATGCACGATCATCACGGTCTTCGCCGGCTTGCCGGCTGCCGTGTTCAGCGCGTTCAGGTAGTCGACGGCGCGGGCACTGCACACCTTGTAGCCGGGGCCGAAGCGAAACGTATTGGTCAAGCCGCGCTCGACGATCTGGTCGGCCACGCCGACGTCCACCACATGCGGCAAGCCGTATTTGGCCGCGGTTTGCGTGGTCGCGAGGCAAATGGCCGATGCGTACGCACCGACGATCGCCGATACACCGCCCTCGTTCATCTTCTCGACTTCCGCCGATCCGGCTTCCGGGCGCGACTGCGCGTCGCCGAGCACCGCTTCGATCTGCGCGCCGCCTTGCGACTTGATACCGCCCGCGCGGTTGATGTCTTCGATCGCGAGCAGCGCGCCGAGGCGGCACTGCTGCCCCGAATACGCCAACGCGCCCGTCACCGGATGCAGTACGCCGATCTTGATGCTCTTGCTGCTGGCCGCGCGTGCGATCCAGGGGGCGCTGACCAGCGCTGCTGCCGCCGTGGACTGACGCAGAAATGTACGACGCGAACTCATTGGCTCTCCGTAGACATGCTTTGTTGTCGATTCGTCGATGCGCTGGCTCGCCGGTCCCGCCAAACCGCAGCGGACCGACACCGCGCTTACAGCCGCACTTACAATTTTTCGCTGACCGACACCTTCGCCTCGATGTCGCCGACCCGCGAAAGCTGCAGCTGGTACTGGTAGCGATCTGGCCGATACAGACCTTGCAGCAGTTGCACCGGTCGGTCACTCGTGTCGCGCACGAGCCGCGTCACGGCAAGCAGCGCGGACCCCACCTGCACGTCGAGGTTGCGTGCGACCACGGCGTCCGCGAGACAGGCGGTGATGGTTTGCGTGGCGCCGCCTAGCTGCACGCCCGCTTCTTCGAGCAGCATCAGCATCGGCTTGCGCTTCAGTTCCTTGCGGCCCAGTTCCGCGAGCGCCTTCGGCACGTGGGTCGTGATGTACGACACCGGTCCGCTCGCGATGCTGCGCACGCGAATACTCTTGTAGACCGGCTCGCCGACCGCCAGATGCAGCGCCTCGGCAATCGCATCCGATGCGCTGACCACGGTGCTGTCCAGCACTTCGACGGTGGTGCGCAACCCGGCGCTGACGATGTTCTCCAGCAGGCCAGTCAGATGCGCGGTCTGCCGCGATACCGCCGCCGGCTGCTGTTTGCTCTGGCGCTTGCTCGCATCGCTGCGCAGCGGCCACGTGCCGATGCCGGGGCGCCGCGTGACCAGCCCGTCGGCCACCAGCATCTCCATTGCCTTGCGAATCGTGATGCGCGCCACGGCGAACTGGTCCGCCAAAAGATGCTCGCCCGGCACACCTTCATCGTCGAAACGCCCTTCCTGCAGCTGCTCGCGTAGCACGCGGTAGATCTGGTGGTACTTCGGTAGCGGTAGCGTCGTCTCCATGGCGGTCACTCTAGAAGTGTCATATTGTCCGGTCAATAGAACAAATATAAACGACGTTTGTTCTACATGGAAAACACTGATTAAGCGTGCGACGTCATGCGTACGACAATGGCGGCCGCGAAAAACGCAGGCCGTACGCGAGTGTTGCGCTTTGCCCAATGGGACATTTGCCGATCCGAATGTTCCATTGACAAGACAAAATAGGCTGCTTAGTTTTCACCGCAACACAAAAACACCACAGCCCGAATACGTACCCCCATGACAGGCTGTGCCCCACCGGAGATCGACGTCACAGCTCTGACCTGTTCTATTAGGGTTCCGTAATGTATTTGCAGTTCGCCTCGCGGCCGGCGCATCCACGACCGTGACACGCCCCCGTCTCGACTGGGGAATCGATACTAACAAACCAGGTTCGAAAACCAGATGAAAAAGTCACTTTGGGTTGCCGGTCTTCTCGGCGCACTCGGAAGCGTCTCGGCCGCGCACGCGCAAAGCAGCGTCACACTGTACGGGATCGTCGACGAAGGCTTGACCTTCAACAACAACTCGCATGGCGCGCGCCAATACAGCATGGTCAGCGGCGAAATCCAGGCAAGCCGCTTCGGACTGAAGGGCATAGAAGATCTCGGCGGCGGCATGACCGCGCTGTTCGTGCTCGAGAACGGCATGGATCTGAGCAGCGGCAAACTGGGGCAAGGCGGATTGATGTTCGGCCGCCAGGTCTTTGTCGGCCTCGGCACGCCGTACGGCACGATCACGCTCGGTCGCCAGTACGATTCGGTGGTCGACTACGTTGGCCTGTTCGAAGTGGGCGATCAGTGGGGCGGCTTCTATACCGCGCACCCGGGCGACCTCGACAACATCAACAACACCAACCGCGTGAACAACGCGATCAAGTACACCAGCAAGAACTACGGCGGCCTGACGTTCGGCGGCGTGTACGCCCCAGGCGGCGTGGCGGGACATACCGGGCAAAACCAGATCTGGTCGCTCGGCAGCGCCTACTACAACGGCCCGCTCGGTCTCGGCGTCGGCTACCTGAACATCCGCAATCCGAACGTGTCGTTCTACGGCACCAGCGTGCTCGCCAATACGTCGGGCTCCGCGCCGCTCGCCACGCTGAACAACATCACGTCACCGGTATTCTCGGGCTTCGCGAATGCGCGCACGCAGCAAGTGGTCGCCGCAGGCGGCGCTTATACGTGGGGCGCAGCGACTTTCGGCGGCACCTATTCGAATACGCGCTTCACCGATCTCGACGGCGGTCATTCTGCGCCCAATCCGCTCGGCAGCCAGGGCACAGCGGTATTCAACAACGTCGAAGCCAACGTCAAATACCAGATTACGACTGCCTTGCTGGTCGGCGCCGCTTACGACTATACGAAGGGCAGCTCGGTCAATGGCCACGATGGTGCGACTTATCATCAGGCCGCGCTCGGCGTCGACTATTTTCTGTCGAAGCGCACTGACGTGTATTTCGTCGGCATCTATCAGAAGGCGTCCGGCACCGATTCGACCGGCCATTCGGCCGTCGCCGCGATCAACGGCGTGACGCCTTCCGACGACGATCGTCAACTCGTGCTGCGCGTGGGCATGCGCCACAAGTTCTAAACATGCCGGACGTTGCGGTCATGCGGCATTTGCCGTTTGACCGCGGCTGCACTGCTTTGGTGGCCTGTTGCGGGCGGAGAACGATCTCCGCCAGCCTATGCGACAATCGACGCACATCGAGCACGGAGCAGTTATGGCAAACGTGTATGAGGCACCCTCATCTGCGAACCCAACCGCTACCTCGGCAGAAACGGACTGTGCGAGGGAGCCGATCCACATCCCCGGCGGCATCCAGCCGCATGGATATCTGATCAGCGTCGACGACGCGGGCCGCATGGTGCAGGTCAGCGCGAATCTCGCGGAACTGGCCGGTGCGCCGGCTTCATCGTTGCTAGGACAACCACTTTCCCAAGTGCTCGGCGACGCTGCCGCGCTGTGCCTGAACGAAGTGGGCACGCAGGCCGCGCCAGGCGCGCCGCGCTTCATCTGCGCGATCGACGACCCGCGTGCCGCTACGCATGGGGCTGCAGGGCATGCGCCGCTCGCCGTTGTCGCGCATCGGCATGATGGCGTCACGATCGTCGAACTCGAGCCGGCCAAGGGCACCGCGGATGTATTTTCTTCCGTGTATCCGCTGGTGCAGACATTTTTACGCGAGCTCGGCGAGAACCGCACTATCGATCAACTCGCGCAGAGTGCCGCGAACGAGATCAAGCGCATCACCGGCTATGGCCGCACGCTCGTCTACAGCTTCGACGATGCAGGCAATGGTCACGTGATCGGCGAAGCACTCGACGCTTCGTATCCGTCGTATCTCGATCAGCATTTCCCTGGCTCGGACATCCCGCCGCAAGCGCGCGCACTGTATGTGCTCAACCGCATCCGCCTGATCGCCGATGCCGACTACCAGCCGGTGCCGCTGGTGCCGGCCATGCATCCGGCCACCGGCCGGCCGACCGATCTGACATGGTCGTCATTGCGCAGCGTGTCGCCGGTGCACGTGCAGTACATGAAAAACATGGGCACGTGGTCGTCGATGTCGATGTCGATCGTCGTGCGCGGTCGGCTGTGGGGCCTGATTTCCTGTCATCACGCGACACCGCGCCTGCCTGCGTTCGAAACGCGCGCGGCCTGCGAATACATCGCGCAGATGCTGTCGCTGCAGATCGAAGCGAAGGAAGACCGCGCGCAGGCGGAGTACCGGCTTGAACTGCGCGACCGGCTGTCGCGTCTGGTCACCGCGATGACCGACAGCGAGCGCTTCGTCGATGCGCTTGCCACCGATGCACAAGACCTGCTGGGTCTGGCCGACGCAGCCGGCGCTGCAATCGTGTTCGACGGCCAGATCACGCAGGTCGGCCTGACGCCCGATGCGAGCACCATCGAACGGCTGGTCGCGTGGCTCGACGGCCAGAGCGACGAGGTCTACGCGACCGACGCATTCGCGCACGCCAGCGGCGAGCCGGTCAATCCGGATGCGGCCGGCATTCTCGCCGTATCGATCTCGAAGCTGTTTCGCAACTACGTGATCTGGTTCCGCCCGGAAGTGGTTCGCGCGCTCAAATGGGCCGGCGATCCGCGCAGCAAGCTGGCGTCGCTGTCGTCGCGGCTCTCGCCGCGCGAGAGCTTCGACGTATGGACCGAGACCGTGCGCGGCCGCTCGTTGCCTTGGCACGCTGCCGAACTGGAAATTGCCATGGAGCTCCGCACCGCGCTGCTCGGCATCGTGCTGCGCCGTGCCGAACAGCTGGCGCAGCTCGCGCTCGAACTGAGCCGCGCCAATGAAGAGCTCGAAGGCTTTTCATACACGGTATCGCACGATTTGCGCGCGCCGCTGCGCCACATCGCCGGCTTCGCGGATCTGCTGCGGGACATGGAAGCGGACAAACTTTCCGAGCGCGGGCGTCACTTCGTCGAACGGATCATCGGCTCAGCGCGCTTCGGCGGCCGGCTGGTCGACGATCTGCTGGCCTTTTCGCAGATGGGCCGCGCGGCATTGCGTATCCAGCCGGTCGACCTCGCAACGCTGGTGAGTGAACTGGTCGCCGAACAACAGCGAGATCATCCGGAACGTGCAATCGAATGGCGCGTGAGCTCGCTCTGTACAATCACCGCGGATGCCGTGCTGATTCAGGTCGTGATGCGCAATCTGATCGACAACGCTGTCAAATTTACTGGCAATCGCGTCGGCGAAAACGATTCTGCGATAATCGAGGTCGGCTGCGAAACGGGGCGCGGCGAGCTGGCCGATCATGACGTGGTGTTCGTGCGCGACAACGGCGTGGGCTTCGATCCGAAATACATGGACAAGCTGTTCGGCGTGTTTCAGCGCCTGCATCGCTTCGAAGAGTTCGAAGGCACGGGCATCGGACTTGCAAGCGTCAAGCGCATTATCGAGCGGCATGGCGGCAAGACCTGGGCGCGCGCGCAACTCGATCACGGCGCCACCTTGTTCGTCGCGCTGCCGCGCCGCAGTGTCGCGCCGGACCTGCAGGCACGCGAAACACCGGCAGCCGCGGTCGCGCGGATTGCGTCGGTTTCGACGCATGGGCGGCCGTTCAGAAACGTGCGCAAACCATCCGAGTAGAGGACCTCTGTGCTTAGACCGATCCTTCTGGTTGAAGACAATCCAAACGACATCGAATTGACGATGATCGCGCTCGAGCGCGCAAGGCTCGCCAACCCGGTGATTTCGGTGCGCGACGGCGCGGAGGCGCTCGACTATCTGCGCCGCGAAGGCCAATGGGCGAGCCGTGCTCCCGAAAACCCCGCGGTGATGCTGCTCGACAAGAAGCTGCCGAAGATCGACGGACACGAAGTGCTGAAGGCCGTGCGCGCCGACGAGCAGCTACGGCGCATTCCGGTAGTGATGCTCACGTCTTCACGTGAGGAAAAAGATCTGCTGCGCAGCTACGATCTGGGTGTGAATGCGTATGTGGTGAAGCCCGTCTCGTTCGACGACTTCATGGATGCGATCAACGATCTGGGCATTTTCTGGGCGGTGCTGAACGAGCCGCCGCCCCATTCGAGCTGAGCGCTGAGCGCGTGAACCGGCGCGCTTGCCGCGCCGCGCGCCGCCCCTGCTCAACGCCGATATAACGGCAACCGCACCCGGAACGTCGCGCCGCGATCGCGCCCCTCGCTCTCCGCATGAATGCTGCCGCCGTGCAGCGTGACAATATTGCGCACCAGCCACAGGCCGAGCCCGAGCCCCGACGCGCGCGCGCTGCGCCCTTCCTGATGAAAGCGCTCGAAAATCCGGTCTAGCGCTTCCGGCGCGATGCCGCAACCGGTGTCGCTGACACTGACTTCCGCCTGTTCGCCGACGGCGCGCACTGCGACGGTCACACCGCCCTCTGCGCAAAACTTCGCGGCGTTGGTCAGCAGATTCCAGATCACCTGCCGCATGCGGTTCTCGTCCGCCATCACGACGCAGGACTCGAGCTCGTCGGTAACGAGCTTCAGGCCCTTGTCTTCGAAGCTCATCCGCATGTCTTCGGCGACATTGCCGGCCAGTGCGGCGAGATCGACCGGCACCGGCTCGATCGACAGCTTGCCGGTCGCGATCGCCCCGCTGTCCAGCAGATCGTCGACCATATGCGCGAGCTGCCGCGCATTGCGCTCGATCACCGTGCCGGCGCGCGCGGTATGCGGCGCATCGACCGAGCGCTGCAACAGCGTCGCCCACGACATGATCGCGCCGAGCGGCGATCGCAATTCGTGGCTGATGGTCGTGACGAAGTGGTCCATTGCGCGCGTCGCTTCTTCGCTTTGCTGGCGCGCCTTCTTTTCCGCATCGGCGATCGCGCGATGCTCGAGCTCCGATTCCTTGCGGGTCGTGATGTCGAGCGCCAGGCCGACGATCGACGTGCCGGCGGATTCCTCCTCCGAAGCGGCGGCGCCCCGCCCCGCGCGCAGCAGAATCCAGCGCCGCCGCCGGTTCGGCCAGGTCACGCGGAAATCCACTTCGACCGCGGCCTCGCCGGCTGCCGCATGCGCCAGCGCTTCACGTACGCGCGCACGGTGTTCGATGTCGATCGATTCTTCGAACAGCCGCGCTTCGGTCAGCGTGGCGAACGGGGGCAAGCCGAGCAGCGCCTTGAACTGATCGGTGCAGACGAAGGTGCCCGCGCCGGTATCGAGTTCCCATGCGCCGACGCTCGCAAACGCGAGTGCCTGCTGGAACCGTTCCTGTTGCGTGCGCAACTGCTGGTTCGCTTCTTCGACCAGCACCTGGCGCAGGCGGGCCTGCGAGCGCAGCTTGGCGCGCTCGCGCTGGTCGCGGGCCGATGCCTCGACGTTGTCGGTCACGTCCTGCACGTGCAGCCCGTACAGTCTGCCGTGCGGGCCGTCCTGCAGAATCGCCGCACGCACGCGCCAGTAGTGCGCTTCGAGCTGGCCGTTCGGCGCGATGTCGTAGCGCAACGGCTGCGAGAGTTCGAACTGGCCCGGCACGAGCCGCAGCAGCACCGCGTCGAGCCAATGGCGCCATTCGTCGCGCGGCTCTTTCGAGCTGAACTGGTTGATGTCGTGCACGAAGCGCCCGCGCAACGCGTCGAGATCGCACGACATCAGCCGCAGATAAGCATCGTTCGCGGTGACGACGCAGCGGCGTTCGTCGAGGATCAGCCATGCATCGGGCAGCAGTTCGAAGATCTGTCCGACATCCACGGGTGCCAGCGCGGCGCCATCCGGAAGCAATTGGGTCGACATATCAGACGCAATCGACGCGGGCTTCGCGTGCCGGCACGGGCAACGACACGAGCAGACGCTCGAACAGGCAGACCGCGCCGGCGCAGGCCCGCTCGATGTCGTGCCGGCTGCGCACCGCAGCGCGCAGCGCGGCGACAAAGGTCTGCCAGCGCGGCCCGGGCCCGCTACCGTCCGCGCCCAGATAGCGCAAAGGATGCGGACTCAGTTGCGCGCGCAACCGCTTGTAGAGCACCGCGCCTCCTAGTTGAGAACCCTCGATCACGTAACACGCCCCCCAACGCCACGCTGCGTCGCCTTGCAGTGGCAGCGCGACAACCGCGGTGCTGGCAGCGGCAGCGGCGGCCGGCGCGGGACGCGGCACAACGGCGGACAGCGCCGGATCGGCCAGATCCTGGACGACCAGCGGCGTGCGCCATGCTGGGGGAATAAGTGCTGGGTCTTGCGGCCCGTCGTCGTATAGAGACAACCACGCCTCGACAGGTTCCAGCCAATGCTTCAGTAGCAGGAGATGTTCCCGATACGCATCGAGGCCGGCATGCGGCACGGCAAGCGGCATCGCGCGGTCGACCAAGGTGTGCTGCGCGCCGGTGGCGCGGCGCAATGCAGAAAGGATGTCGGAATCTTGCGCAGCGGAGTCCTGACAGATCATAGACGCGTGGAAAGCCCCGGAAGAAAGCTGAAATGCTGCCTCGAACGGGCAGCGTTGTAATGTACTACATCGCGCGCTGCTTTTCCTTGCGGAGAAACACGGCGTCTCGCGCAATAGCATGACCGCAGCGGCAACGCTACACGCGGTTCCGAACTGCGGGTCAATACTGATGCGTGGCCTACTGCTTCGGCGCGTTGCCGTGCTGCGCGAGCGCGTGCAGATATTGCACCAGCGCATCGAGGTCCGCATTCGATACCACCGCTTCGCTGAAGCCGGGCATCCGTTGATTGGGCCACGTACGCACCGCTTTCGGATTGCGGACGATTGCGCGCAAGCCGCTGTCGGTCAGATATTGGGTTGGACTCATCGGCGTGCCGAGGTCCGGTCCGACCTCGCCCGCGCCGCCGCCGTTGATGCGGTGGCATACCGCGCATTGCACGAGGAACACGTCGTGGCCACGGTTGACAGCTGCGTCAGCCGAGAATGCGGCCGGCACGGCCAGTTGCGGCCAGCGGTGATCGGGGCTTTCGACCAGCGACAGTCGCACCAGCTTGTACGGCCATTGTTCGCGTGTAACTCCGGAGCGCTCCGGATGCTCCCAGATCAGATAGTACGGTCCGGCGGACGCCTGTTCGTTGGGCAGATTGGGCCAGGGTTGCGCGGGGTCTTCGACGGCGACCCATGCGATCGCGCCCTGCTGGTCGCCTTTGGCGATCAGCGGCAGCGGGATCTGGCTGACGAAGCCGTCGCTTGCCTGTGCTTCGACGGTATCGAAGCGCGCGTCGGTATGCTTGCCGAGCAGCGCGAGCAGCGGCACCGCGCGATACGCCACCTTGTTGTGATACGCGTCTTCGTCGACATGCACGACCGTGGCATCGGGCCGCGCGAGCAGTTGAGGGGCGCTGTAACGCTGCTCGGCGACGCCGTTGTTGACGGTCAGCGGCGGCGTATCCGCATGGACCGCCGCGGCGGACAAACAGCTCGACGCGAGGCCGAGCAACGCAAGCACACGGGGCAAGCGGGACAGGCGCCACTCACGGAGCACCCGCGCGACGCGAGCGTGCGAACTCAAGCACGCGCGCAACGCGGTTCGTGGATAAAGCACGCGCAACGCATATCTGCTCATGCCGAGGCCCGATCGGGAGGAATGCGCGTACGGCCGTGCGCGCTTGCGACAGTGTACGTCGCGGCCTCGCGCTGCGCACGGCCGATGTACTGCTCAAGCGTCGAAAGCCACGCCTCGCCTGCGCAACTCGCGCATTGCGCTATCCAGATGGGCACGCGCGCTTTGCGCGTCGCCGGCCCGCATCTGTTCGTACGCGCGTTGCGCAATGTCGTGCGGTACCGGTTTCAACGGCCGGTTCGCCATCATCGCCTTCAGTTGCACTTCGGCGGCGCGCTCGAGGTAGTACAGGTCGTCCCACGCTTCGGCGATGGTTGCGCCCGCCACCATCACGCCATGGTTCTTCAGGAACAGGATGTCGGCGTCGCCCATCGTCGCGGCGATGCGGTCGCCTTCGCTTTCGTCGAGTGCGAGGCCGTTATAGTTTTCGTCGACCGCCGTGCGCCCGTAGAACTTCAGCGCGGTCTGGCCGAGCCACAGCAGCGGTGGACCTTCGA